>Ga0065711_1048148_pt1 | contig 11959 bp, 7 predicted proteins | sample Hoacrofraction12_FD_59098 | JGI IMG/M metagenome (GOLD analysis project Ga0065711, IMG submission 59098) | Hoatzin crop microbial communities from Cojedes, Venezuela - Epithelial fraction 12 v2 (version 2) | ecosystem: Host-associated > Birds > Digestive system > Esophagus > Crop | place... | reverse complement strand
GAGGGGGGGGGGAAGCTCTGCATCCCATTTCTTATAAGTTATTTAGGGCTTTTCTTTAGGTCCAAAAATATCTGTACAGAAATAGATATTTCCCAGGTAAAGGCACAGACAAGACTGTTGGTTCATGTGCATATTTTTGCTTTCCTTTTTATGTATACATGGTTCTATAAGGTCGCCCTTAAATTTTGCACAACTCCCTAGATATCTGTGTCAGTTCCATTTCCACATCATCAGGAATTGGCTGGTTCTTGGGCGCTGACGCCAAAGACAATCTTCCTGTGAACTGCTCCACCACCCCGGCCAGCCATGGCCAGAGAGGCTGCAGGCCACGGCCGGGAGCGCCCAGTAACAGCCGGGTGCTAGGCCCCGTCGCGCGCACTCCTCTTTGTCTTCCCACAAGGCAAGAGCTATGCTGGTCCTCTCAGGCAACTAAGTCTTGTTGTTTGAAAAACTTTGCTGTCCCGCTTCAGCAACTGGCTCTCCAGGTCAGGTTCCAGGTTTTTTTGGCTGGCTGGTTATTTTTTTGTCGTGTTGTGTTTTTTTTGTTTTGTTTTTTGTTTTGTTTTTTTTAATACTGACCAGAGCCACGTGCTTTCCCAGTACGTTGCTCACCTGGAGCATGGAAGCAGAGAGCTAGGGCAGAGAGCCTGGGCTGTGAAGGCCTGATGGCTTCAGCAGTCAAGAGGCTCACTTTGACAGAGGTGCAAGCCAACTAAGCTTTCACCAATGGGAGTGAAGTCAGCTCATGGTAGACAGCTTTCTCCTCTGCTGAAAATGTGGCTGCTGATTCTCCCAGAATTGAAGGCCAACTCACTCCTGACAGTCCAAACTTTCTCAGGTCCCAGACCTCTGGAGGACCAGGGAAAAAGTATCAACAGTGTTGACATCAGGAAAGTTAGTGCTTCATCTTCTTCCGCAGACAAAACATCACAAGGGAAAACCTGACATTTCAGTTGGGCTTCCTCAAACTGGCTGCTACAGTTCCTCTTCCCTTCCCCAGTGCCTTTGGTCAGACGATGACCAAACCCATGGGAAGGACATAGTTCAAGCAACAACCACCACAATGTCCCATACAACTAAGCAGCAACACAATGTGCAGGTGCAAAATAAGCCCAACTTCCATCGGTGAGGTCTTACACTTACGACTGGTGGAGTCATCTGTATTAGGTGGAGTCATCCATATGGGATAAACTCACTTGTGACACAGAAAAAAGCTGATCTATCTCCTGATAGACCCCACTGGGGTGTCCAGATTTGAAGAAGCAAAGCGGCAGATGTCCCTGCTCATTGCAGGGGGGGCTGGACTAGATGACCTTTAAAGGTCCCTTCCAACCCAAACCATTCTACGATTTTATGATACATGGACACTTTCCTTCAGACCTCCTCAAACTCCACATGCAGTAGGAACATTCAATATAGGGGGGGCAGACAAGGTCTATTCAAAGTCTATTCTAAACTACGTCTCCCCCCCGCCCTCTGCCAATACGTATAGGTTAAATGGAAGTAGGCAGCACCAGCTGACATCTACAGATGTGCTCCTACTGTGTCAGGCTACCTGCTAATGCAGACAAACCCAGTGGCGCAATCACCTCTGAGCCAGTACTAAAATGCCATCCTAGGAAGACGTCAAGGGAAGGAGCATCATAAAAATGTGCTGTTTACATGATGATAGGAATGATTGCAAGCTTCCATTATACTTTTGACAAGTTTCTGAATGTTAACCCCAGTATTCTGGCCCAATCTCATATCTCGTATTTATATCCTGCTTACCCAGATTTCCTCCTCATTTCCAATTGGAAACATTACAGTTCATTTCTTGCCCTGTGGCGTTACCGAGTGCATTTAAATAACTCCCTCATTTCATCACATTTCATCTCCTAAGAGATTACATTTCTGGACTGAGCCATGGAATTGTTTAATATAATTTATATCAGCTGATGAAGTGCTCTGTAAGGAAAGACAAACTATTCTTAAAAATGTATAAAATACCTTAAACCAGAACTCCAGCCAGTTTATGGGGCAGAGAGAGAAGAGTTTGGATAGCTGGGCAAAACTTCTCTACATGGCAATTATCTAATAAATGTATGTATTTAGAAAGTAAAATGCTGTAGTACATTCAGTGGAACCCTCAAAGGCAAGCAATGTACATAAGGTGAAGAGTGCACGTGGCCTAACACACTGTTCAAAACTGATGTGAGGACATCTGCCACATTAGAGCAACATCTGGCACAGAAGAGATGCTAATGAACATGACGATTTAAATTCTATTGCTAACATAAATCTGACAGTTAAAACTCACCTGATGAAAGCAACATTGGTGGTATCCAACACTTAACTTCCATTTAAATACTGCCACAATGGTTTAAGTGACTCTGAAGCAGAATGAACACTTGGCCCAACACAAAACTCTTTGGCCCAACACAAAACTCTTTGGCAGAAGAAAATCTTTTGGAATCGAAACAGAATATAACACTATCTGTTGTGTTGGGTTTTTTTTGTAAGACAAAAAAAGATCCTTCCATAATGATTCTGGTCTGACTCTGTCCTTGAAAACAATACTTTGTAGAAGGCAGATGAAACTGTGAAAATTTTAAGTATTTTATAATGCTCTTTGAAAGCCACCCTCAAAATCTCAGTCCAAATGTAATGAGGCAACATTCTCAGACGACACTCACCTGCGCCATCATAATCTACAATACTTCAATAATGGTTACACAGAACTTGAAGAGAATAGAAAGTATCAGTTTATATGAACACATTATAACATTTAGCTCAGTCAAATCACAGATACATCAACCAGCCACCAGAAGCTTCTATACCTCGATTTCCTGGAAAAAGGGCATCTTGCTTGGTATGTATCTCTGGGACAGGCACTTTTCACAGTTCCATCAGTTGAATCACTATTCAAGTGATTTTATTTAGTTATCCCAGGTACGTGACAAACCTGTCATTAGGGGTGGTGACACCCAAGCCTAAATTTACCATGCCAAGACCTGACTTCTGCAGTAAAGTGGACAGACTTTTAGAGGACTACCAGCTTGCATCCAACTCTGGATGAAAAAGCGAAGCTTAAAAACAAAAATGACTCTGCGTCTCATGGGACTGGTAACACCACCTAATAATCGCACCAGCAGAAAATAAAATGTTACATTCCAACTTTACCATCATGTGCCCTTCACTTCCCCTTTTCATTTACTCAAGGTATTTTCAAACAAATTAATGAGGAATCCGTCTTCTAATTTTGGTCTTTGTGAAGGAGTGATGAGTTTTCTCCTAATCTTCAGCAGAGCCTGTTTTCCTAGTTTGGAGCTCTTTGTGCAGTTGACTTGGATACCTGCTTCTGTGACCAAAAGAACCTCACCCAGAATCCCACAATATCTGAACAGATGATTCTCCACTGGCAGTAAAACAATCGTACTGCCACCAAGGGCAATGGCACTTGGAATGCACCACCTTCCCACTTCCAAACATAAGCAGAACAGGCACGCTCACTTAACTAAGAGAAGAGGTATGCATTGAGCCTGGATCTTACAGTCCTTACACTAATTGCTTACTGAAAAAAAAAAATAAATTGAGGATTAGTTAATTCTGCTTATGTACAAAGGAGGCAGAATAAGTCTCTAGTCATTCAAAAACCCTAAATAAATCCGGCACTCTCTTATAACCTTGCCTTTTCTCCATCTTGCCCTCTCACCGTGCTCTGATCACTGACTACACACTCTAAAGACTTACAATTTATGAATTCTTTAAAAAATAAAAAGCTGAAATGGTCAGTTAGTTATCTTCCACCACAGTTGCTGACTAAACATGTCTAGTTACACATTACAGCCCATTCACTTAGAAACACAGAGTTGCTGATGCTAGAACGGGCTTCTGTAAATCATCTAGACCAACTCCCCTGCTCAGAGCAGCGTCAGCTACAGAAGGTTGCCCAGGAGTGCGCCCAGCTGGATTTTGAATCTCTCCAAGGGTGCAAACTCCACAGCCTTCCAATATAACATCTCCAGTACCTGACCACCTCCACAGTAAAAAAGTTTCTGCCTACACTGTAATGGAATTTCTTGTAGTTCAGTTTGTGCCCACTTCCTCTTGCCCTGACACTGGATACCATTGAGAAAAGTTTGGCTTTGTTTCTTTACACCCTTCTGTCCACTCTTTGTACGCACTGCTAAGATTCCCACTGAGCCTTCTCTTCTCCAGGCTGAAAAGACCCAGTTCATTCCTCCCTTTTTAATTCAAGCCCTTTTTCAAGTTTACATTATCAGGATAGCAACCAACAAATGACAACAGAAAAAGGGAACGTTTCATTTCTAATATCTGTAACACTGAAACATGCAAAAAAGGACAGTTCAGACAGTTCTATCACTAGCTTATTTGTATACATGAAGCACAGCACAACTAATGAATTAAAGATTAATGCTAGGTTTAAAAGAGGATGAGAGCACCAGCTACTGCTCTCCAGGGATTCAAAAAACGACGACTTTGGAAAATGTGTACAAGGCCTGTATATCAAACTGTGCTTCTAAAGGCCAAGGTTTCCTCACAAATGGAGTATCCATATACTGCTGGAAGAATGCATATATACATAATTTGCTAATGGATTTAGGATATTCTTTTATGGTATTATAGTATCATAGACGATCATATATTATCATAGATTGCAAAATCTTTTCTCAGTTTTACAATTTTTACAAAGATGACAAACTTGCATTGAATGAGAGGGAGCATATGGATTCATTTACCCAACTTTACATTCTGAGAGATTTTATAAATGAACACTATAATAAAAACACATGGATTGAGCTAGAAATGAGAATCAGCCTTCAATTGCTTTGAGTACTTCTTTCATTTTTTTCTATGCTTTCAAGTCCTCTGCAAAGAAAGCTCAATGAATCCAGGTTCGCAGAAAAGTTTAAGGTTGATATGAAACAACAAATATGTGTGGTAATGCCCATGTTTCCCTAAGGCATTAGCAGGCATTGAACAACTAGCCATTACTTCCACGAGATAAATTCAACTCTCCTGAGCAAAACGTACAGCAAACTCTGTGAGAGTATCATAGTACACCCTTCTAGAACACCAAGACTCTCCACAAATGAGCACAATTTGGTTTTGGAAAAACAACTTCTTTGTGTGCGTATACGCGCATAAACATCATCTCACCCAAATGGAAGACACGAAATATATGATGTGGCAAAAGCTTTACTTGAAACAAGAAAGAAGGCGAAATGTTCTAAATCAAAAATGCCTAATTTGAACTCAAACCTTCTGTTTGCCTATTCTGATTTTTTTTCTTTATTTCATAATTTACTATTCATTTTTAACTCAAGATTACACTGTGGTCTATTCACCTTTGCAGAGAAGGCAGGTCTTCTCTGCATACAATGCAAAAACTTGAGGACTAAGTGAGTGGGAACAGAACCTTGAGTCAATTCGTATTCCCAACAGCCCAGCTGACAACAGAGATAGAATAACCGGCTATTGGGAACAGTGGCCAAACACTTTCCAGTACAGAACAGGTTAAGGCCCCTGATGTGACACACTCGTGAAAGCTCATTCCGAATGTAATAGCACTCTGCTGACCAGTATTTATTCATATACAGAATCAATACAGCTGTGCACTCCCTGCTATAGCCTCCCTATAAAATATACACACGCATGCACACACACACAGAGAGCAATACAATAGTGAAGAAATTTCCCATCTTTATCGCTTCCCTCCTATGTAATGAAACAGATCTTCAGCTCTCGCTAAAAGCTCATTCACAGTTCTCTCGCATTCACAATTTTTGCCTTGGTAAAACAGTGATCAACGCAGAGCTCTCAAGCATAAAAACATTCTTCCACTCAGCAAAGCAAAATTCCCATTACATTTCTGAAAAGCGGAACAAATTAAAGGTTTAAACCTGACATACAGAAAGGAGAAACCAGCAAGCCAGCATTTTGAGAACACAAACACATCTACAACGTGCATACATCAGGACTGGCTTTAAGTTTACATACTGGTGTGCAAAATGAGCAGCGTTTATCCCTGTAAAACAAGAAATTGCACTCCTATCTTTCTGGGACTTGGCAATAGAAATATTTTGTTATTTCCCAGTATCCTTCTGTCCCCTAATCAATATGTGTATGCGCGTCTGCATACTCACACTTGTGCACTTTTTCCTCACAGCGATTAAACAGAGTGGCAAATCAATGTCTAGAAGGACCCTTCCTAAAATCAGTATCCTGTGACCTGAATGCACCAGTGTGAACTGCTAGGCAAGCAGTGCTAGCAGACACACCGCTGTTTTTCTGACAACACCCTTGCTGAACAGCACACAGAAGCTGTTGTAGCACGCCTGTCCGGGCTCACCGCGCACGGTACTTACGTGATGGTGTCAATCATATCCAGTCCCATTTCAACACAGCAATGGGCATGATCTGTTTTGGGCTGGGTCAATCCTGATACACAGTAGTAACAGTCCCCTAGGATTTTTATTCTTCTGCAGTGGTTTTCCTTTAATAAAAACAGAATGGGAAAAGTTTTACTATTCACATAAATATTCCAGTATTTACAGGATAAAATCTTCTCCAATATGATGCAATCATTCAGGGAATACTTTTGTGGACAAATGAACTAATCTACAGTTCATTAAACCTGGGTTCCCCGTACAGAACAGCTGACACACACTTATTTGTTTCTTTGTTTATTTACTTATAAATACACATATATGTATGTGTACATACAGCCCCGCATTGTTCAACACACAAGGGGTAATACTAGTTAAAACCACACTTCTGAGCAAATATTACTCCCTTGCCCTCACATTTGGGCAGTATGAATTCAAGATTTGCAATGAGACTTCATTTCTCTATGAATCGAAATCGAAGGACTGAAGCCAAACCACTACTGAATATCAGGAGAATGCTTGTATTCTGAGAAGTTTTTATTTCAAATCCAATACGCACATACCAGGAAATATGATGTATTTCTTTGTAAAGTTACACACTTTTGTGCATTACCAGTTCATAAATCACAATTTACAATACAGCAACATCAGCGTAAATACGACACACTTGCAGATCAGAAGATACAGGCAGTTTGCATTACCACCAAATTTATCTCTTGTTTGCATACAGTTTAATTTCCACAGCCAAAGAGATCTGGCTAGATCTCTCCCACTTTGCAAAATCAGTGATGTCGTGATGCTTGCTACATTGGTCTGAGAAAAAAGTTTACTTTTAAACAGAGAGCACATAACAAAATGCCTTTAACGAAGCAGTGCCTTTAATGAATAAACTATGAGGAGACACAAAGAGATGATGGTATCCCTCGCAGCTAGACTATGGCAACTTCTACCCATTTAGAGTATGGCACAGAAGGGTAAACAACCTGATTAAACGAATCCAGCTTACCCAGCTGGGACTATGCCAAGCAAGTGCCACGCAAAATTAGCTGTTGTGAATATGAAGAGGGAGGATTACCAAAAATCTCACACTCCCACAACAGTGTGCTATACAGACTTGACTTCAGCAGCACAGAAATGGAGAAAGAAAGGGAGTGGGGGAGGATTTAAAATTTCTGGGAAAAAATGACTTGATCATACTGCTTCAGCTTCTCATACAAGCACATATTCTCACCCAGTCTCCCACCTACAAGAATCAAAGCCTTCCTGAGCTGATCACACTCTCCACAGCATTATGCATATTCCAGCTCGGAAGCAATGGTTATACCCAGGGCGATTCCTTTCTCTCTAACCTGTTCTGCACCAGCATTCCGGGCTTGCTATTACACACTCTCTCAGCGGCAGGCACTCCTATGCCTGTCTTCTTTGTCAATGTTTTTGAGTATTGAACAAATGTTATAAAATGAGAATTGTCTCTGTTCAGGCATGGACAAAGGCATGCTAACGCCATTTGGGAAAACTGATTTGTCTACTTCTTTTTATAAATTAGGCAGCAAATTCAGATCTTGAATCAAAGAATAGAGCCATCTTTTTGGGTATACTTCACAAGTAGAAAAGGCTTTTCTAAGCGTGACTACTTAACATTTCTTCTGCTGTACAGCAGGATATAAATACACCACTATTTATCATTGCTAATATATATTCTAATGAATGCCAGCATAATTCTTCTAGAAGCACTATCACCGAGGCCTTAGAGTATTCCCACAGCCTACAGCGACAAAATGCCTCACAAATTTTACTTAGAGCTTTCATTGGGTACTTTGAGATCCTTGGCTAACTGGTATTATATAAGTAAAATAATTCTTGATGCACACAAAGTAATATGCAGACCTCAAAACCTATCTTGACACAAAACAGTCTGTCCAACTGAAGTTTTTCGGACAGAAACCACCAAGTTTTTTAATAGAAGCCACTAAGTTTTTTAGTAGAAACCACTAAATTATACTGTCAAAATAAGCCTTTTTTTTCCAACTGTGGGCAAATTGTGAAGAGGTACAGGGTAGTCAGTAGTTAAAGCTGGAACCTACTTTCCAAAATAAATCCAGTTTTGGCCTACCCCTTACAATCCTCTATAAAGCCCTTTTCATCTTCAGATTTGGTCTGCATGATTTGTGGTCAGGCAATGACTATTTGACCCGGCCGAAAGTTCTTCGGAAAAGCCATTTCAGTAATCTGGGGTGGACTATACGTATGTGTTCATCAATCAGCGTTCGCTCCAGTTCAGTGTCTACCTCCAAAATGGCTCACTCCTAAGGACCTGGTTTTCTTAGAGAGCTTACTGTGCTATAGACCAGTACTGCATATTTTATAACAAGACACACAGCATCACTGTCAGACTGGCACGGCACAGCATAGCAGCCTGCTAGATAGTTTAAGAAAGGAAAAAAACAGAACAGAGCTTGATTCATTACCACTTCTCCAAGTCAGGTTATTACTTGCACAGGAGAAAAAAAAGAAAAAAAAAAATAAGGACTACAGTACTTTCTCGAGAGACAATAACTTTGATGGAAGACATATGGCTAAGTCACATGTTGTTTTTGACACCACCACTCTGTTCCTTATCAGATGTTATCCTCACTGTTCTTATAATAACCAATTAATATACAGCAAGGTGTAGCAAAAGAGTTTGTTTTCTTTTTCTCCACATGTGAGGCAGACTTCCAGGAAGGAGACGCTGTGTAGCTTTGTAAGAGCAATCTTTTTAGGGATTGATATGCAAATTAACAAAACCAACCCCTTCCCTCTCTTTGTTTGGTTTCCTCAGCAACTTCCAAAGAAGCCCCTGACTCGGCAATATTTTTCACATTCGTGCTAGTGATGAATTCAAGTGTTCTAGTTACAAATGTTAGTCACAGTTGATGGAAGCAGTATCTGTTTAGAAATAGCTGATAATTTGGTTTTCTGCACATGATGAAAAGCACTAGAGACTGCTAGCACTGCATTAGCCAGGCAGCTCGCCCACCTGCGGTGCCTTCTGGAGACGGTCCCAAGCGGATCAGCAGAATTCCCTCCGGCACAACTGTCACTCACAGGGTTTGTCAGTGCGAAGTGGAAGCCCTGCTCAGAAAGCAGAGGATGCCTCAAAGTTGCGAAGAGCTTTCTTTACACTTTCAGACAAGGACGACCTAAAGGAGGTTGATCTACTCATCCGTTAAGCAGAATGGGGCGGGGCTTCTGCTTCCAACAACTCTATTCCAGTAACAATAACTGTTGTTATTATCATTCTTTATTTAAATGTATTTTGCAGAAAGAGTGAGGTCTGCCAACTCAGACTTCAAAACTGGAAATTCAGACCATTAACTCCATATTCTTGTACTATACAAGCACAACATTGTTTTGCTTACTCAGGATGAGGGGGGGAATTAACAAAAAGTAAAGGGAAAAGAATTTACAGGTTATATAAAAAAATACATACATCAAAAAAAGGTTGTCTTAAACAAGTAACAAAGGTTAAAGTGCTTTCAGACCTCTCCCAGCAAATCAGACAGCTAGGTGTTCTCTTGAACAGAGAGACTGTACCAGGTAAGTGCAAAATCTTCTAAAGGAGGATTTTTCTTGCATCTCTGATTGCAACAATTCTTCTTGTCACTGCTGGGTTAGGTTTTTTGTTTGTTTGTTTTCAGGGGTTGTTGATAGGTTGCCCTCGTAAGTAATTACTTGTTACATGAATAGATCCAGCAGCAGGGATGCTCATTACATCATTTTTGTTTCTTCTAACACTGTCTGGCAGGAGAAGAGCCTCTTTAAAGGTTTTCGTTGTTTTAGAGATGGCAGATGCTAATGCGGGAAAGAGTCCTTGCTCTGCCTTCTGTCACTGCAACAACCTATGTATTTCTACACACTCCTGTGTCATCACAGTATGAGAGCGCCTATCAAAGTAAGCCAGATAGGAAGGTCAGATAGACTATAATTTAGAAAAGTAAGATTTTAAAAGCTAAAGCATTGAATTTCTCTCTCTTGTAACTCCACTACCTGCAGTGGAATTACACCAAGGATGAGTCGGACTCTATGTGACTTCATTACAATATATTTTAAGCTTATTATACACATCCATTTCATTTTCTGCAAAACTGCTTGCAACCTGATTTGCGGGTGTGCTCTTCAGACTTTAACTGTCCTATCCTCCTGGAATTACAATGTACTAGTAGGAGGGATTTTATTTATCCATAAACTAGAAAGACACCTTATTGCTGTTCCTACTAATAAAAACTGCATCAGCTAAGGTACACAAGAAGATTCTTTACCATATTCAGCCAACCTGGATTTAGTTATGCTGTGCAGAGCAAGAGAAAAGATTCATAAGGCCTACAAAAAGATGCGTAAGTGGTGATTCTTGTTTCCCTTAACTCAGACACTACCAGTCTTACACTCTCCTAGAATGCTCCTGGACATGAGCAGTAATAACATTGAGTTCTGTTTAGGTTACAAAAATGTGAACAAGAGTTTGTTACTTCTGACACTGATGGCAAATTTAAAGTCCTCAAAAAAATAGGAAAAAGATCAAACCAAACGCAACTCATATCCAGGTTCAGCTGTTTAAATGCTGGGGGAAAAGCAAGGAGCTCTATTAGGCCTGGACCTATGCTGGAGGCTTTACTCTCTCAGGGGAAGGCTCTGGCATCCTCACCAAACCTCAGACTTCAGTATTATGAGACCTCTGGGTATCGCCCCTGTATAATGCAAATTAGTGCAAGAGCAGCACTTGTACGCGGCAGAGGAGTGCCAGGAGATGCAGAGGGAGCAGCTCTTGAGCTCAAAGCCCTTCATGCCTCCCCCATCCATTCACAGCCTGAAACTGTTTGAATCCGTGGCTTGAAAGAAACATTGCCCTACTCCGTGAAAGAAACACTGATAGCTCAATGTTTTCTTCACATATTGAAGAAAAGTCTTGGGCAGAGGGAAACCATCAAAATGCAGATCTCTGATGGCTCATCTTTCACCGAGAGCAGAATTAATTCTGGGGGGACAGTGGTGAAGTATGAGGGCTGAAGTAGGAGTATAAGGTACCCCAGGCCCTGCCGCTGCTGCCAAGAATCTCATCACCGGGGCCAGGCAATGCCACAGCAGGGCATGGTCATCCTCACTTACAGACCTTCAATGAGCCAAAAGGAAGATCAGCGACTCTCAGGAAAGGACCCATCACAGCAGTACTTTTGTGTTTTACTCCCCCTCGTATTTTGTCTCTTGTTTTCCTTCCTTCTTGGTTTCAGTCACTTGGTATTAGTCACTTTCTTTTGGAAAGGCCCATTCCAACAGCCTCCTCTGAGCAGCCTGCTGTCCTCAGAGCTGAGCTGTTTGTATCAGGTGGGCAAAGGGGATCAAATTTTCAGTTCATATTAACCAGCATGGCATCATGGGTTTCAGGGAAACTGCACTAATTTACACCAGCTGTCCCTCTAATCCTCAGGGACCCAAGCCATAATAATTCAATAATCCAGGCTGACCACATCACAGTTATGGTCCTTCCTTAGTTAGTACAGTATAAAATTACCGGGCGGGGGGGGGGGGGG
>Ga0065711_1008905_pt1 | contig 11959 bp, 8 predicted proteins | sample Hoacrofraction12_FD_59098 | JGI IMG/M metagenome (GOLD analysis project Ga0065711, IMG submission 59098) | Hoatzin crop microbial communities from Cojedes, Venezuela - Epithelial fraction 12 v2 (version 2) | ecosystem: Host-associated > Birds > Digestive system > Esophagus > Crop | place... | reverse complement strand
CCCTTCGTCTACCCAGCCAGTCATGTCATCATAGAAAGCTATCAGATTGGTCAGGCATGATTTCCCCTTGGTGAATCCATGCTGACTACTCCTGATAACCTTCTTTTCTTCCACCATCCCTACCCGTCATCCCTATCACTTACTTCCAGCCTTCCTTGAGCATATTTCTACTGCGGATATTCTCTTACACAAAAGCTAGCAGTAGGGAAAACAAGGCTACATGATGAAGAGCTCAAGAATTTGTATAAAAGTGTCTGCAGTAGCTGAAGGTACTTGAATTTCCACATGCAGGCACGTCAGTGGATGTAAGGGTCACATTCTGCCCTGGAAAGCCTCTCGCTGCAAATACCCCCATTTAGAAGACAAACCACATGGAAATCTCCCTTTCCCTCTGGGAAAGCAGTAGGAATAGGACAGCTTCTCAGCAGAGCTGCTGCTCTCACCTGAGACCACTGCAGGTGAGCTAACAAAAACAAACCAACATGTGATACAAGGCTGAAACCTGCCCTCTTACCCTGAGGCCAGTAGCAGATCAAAAGAGGCACTCCCAATAGCCACCTCTTCCCCTCTCACAGCCTTATCTCCCTTCTTCTTGCCCTGCCAACAAGCGAATTATCTCTCGAGACTTCTTGCAGGAAGGAATTGGACACAGAAAGCTCTCAACATACAGAGAAACTTTGCAGCTTTGATTACAACTGCTGCATTTAAGCTGTCTGTGGATCACTAATCACAGTGCCGACAGGTACACCTCGAGAGGAATGGCGCCAATGCTCCAGGTTTCTCACTCTGAGGCTTGCAAAAAAGATGCATTTTTTTAATCTGAACTTCTCTCAAGGAAGAGGGCAAGGAAAATGTGTCCTTCCAATGTGCATGACATCTGCTGGGGTTGGACTACAGGTCCATTTTCCTCCTCAAGGTAGGAGAGAGATACAGAGCAGACAGCATGAGGGCAGGTGCCCAAGCATGAACGCAGATCTCCCTCAGCAACAGGCAGAGTGACACTGCATGGAGTTTCAGGGAAAGAACTTTAAAGTCCCTGAATCAAAAGGGGATCTTCATTTCTGTGTAATAAATGTACTTATCCAGAGCCTGTGACTCGGGAGCAAGTAGCAAATCCTCAGCTTCATCAGTCATTGCTTAAAGGCCAACTCACAAGAAATCCCACCACGTGCTCTGCACACCATGCTCTCTCCTAGGACCTGCCTGCCTGTGACAGGCTCTCTCCACTTCAGCATTGCAGCTGACTTACTCTGCCCCTTGTGCTATTCCACCTCTCCACTAGCACCTCCATGTCGATTAAACGCCACCGCTGGGATGCCACCTCCACTCCAACCTCCATCTAAGCCCTTCCTTCCTGGCTTCTCACTTCCCTTTGTCGCAAATCTGAGGCAGCCAGAAAGCTCTCTCACCCTATCCATGCACACTGCCAGCTACTCTGTGCTGGCTCTGAGCTGACTAAGGAAAAAGCATCTGAAAGTAGCTGACTTTACAGACTATGGGTTTCTCTCTGACCTATAACTTCCTTCTGATCCATTTTCATAACCCGTCCAAAACCCAATAAATTAGGGCTAGTCAGCCTCACCTATGTCCTTGGGAGAAAGATGTAGTGAGGCCCCTTAGAACATATTTTGAGCACACAAAGGAGAAGGTGGTGATTGGGAACAGCCAGTATGGATATTCCAAGGATAAATCATGCCTGACCAACCTGATCCTCTTCTGTGACAAAATGATGGGACTTGTAGACCACAGGAGAGGCATGGAAGCCATTTGCCTTGACTTCAGCAAAGCATTCAACGCCTTTTCCTAGAAGGTCTCAAGTTTGGTATAGCACTGTTATAAGTGGACTACCAGATGGGTTAAAAACTGACTGGATGGTCATGCTCAGAAGGCAATGTTTATACACTACCTAAAGACTAGTAACAAGACATATCTGCAGGGGTGTATCCTGGGACCTGTCCTGTTTAACATCTGTATCAACGACCTAGAGGCTGCAACAAAGCACAGTATTATCAACTTTACACTTGACACCAAACCAGGGGGGACCAGTTGATATGCTCAAGGCAGGGCTGCCAACCAGAATGGCCCAGACAGGCTGCAGGAATTGGGCTAACCTAAACCTCATGAAATTCAACAAGGACAAATGCAAAGTCCTACACCTTGGAAGAAATAATCCACTTTGACAGGGCATACTAGGGACTGCCTGCCTGGGTAGCAGCTCTGCTGAAGAGAATCTGGGGCCGGATAGGCAGCAAGCTGAAAAAGAGCCAGCAATATGCCCTGGCAGCAAAAAACAGCCAACAGCCCCCTGGGCTGTATTCACAGGACCATAGCCAGTAGGGTCAAGGGATGTAGTGATTCCACTTCACTTGGCACTTGTCAGACCCTGTCTAGAATATGTTGTCCAGATGTGGGGCCCCAGTACAACAGAGAGATTGATAAATTAATCCAAGTTAAATGGAGGTTGAGCATGTGGTCAGCAGGCTGTAGCATTTGCCCTGTGAGGAGAGACTGAGGGAACTGGGCTTGTTTAGCCTGGAGAAGAGAAGGTTTTAGAGGGACCTAACAACAGATTTTCAATAACGACTTTATCAAGAAGACAGAAACAGGCTCTTTACAGTGGATCATGGGTTGGCAATACACAACAGATACAAATGGAAACAAGAGAAGTTCAGACTGGATAGAAGAGAAAGCTTTTCCAGCATGAGGACAGTCAAGCATTGGAATGAGCTGCACAGACAGGCTGTGCAACCTTCATTTGTGGAGGTTTCAAGATGTAACTGGATAAAGCCCTGAGCAACCAAGTCTGAATTCAGTGTTGACCCTGCTTTAAGCATGGGACTGTACCAGAGACCTCCTGACATCCCTTCCAACCTGAATTATTCTGTAATTCAATGATTCTATAAACAGACTGCAGAAGACATTCATTTCTGGCACAGGTATTTCTGGAGTAGAAGGAACAGGTACAGAAATGACTGGACCTGGCTACCACTTCCCACCAGCTCTGCAATTAATGCCTCTGCACAACAGCTCTCATAGCACCCATGGAATAGATGGGCCAGTGCCCCTGAGAAACAGCTAGTTGTATGCACTCTGAGGTGAAGGCCTGACCCTGGCCTCTGCCAGACGCATCGAAGTACAGCCATTTTTTCTAGGACCTGTGAGAAGTTCATGGCTTCTCAGAGGTACCACTGACCAGTCTGCCAGCAGCAGCAGAGCACTCTGCATGCAGTGTGCTGTAGAAGTGCCAACTTGTCCAGTATGTCTCTCCATAAGAATACAAATCCTTCAGAGGAAAATCCCTAAAAGATTATTTGTACCAACAAATAAGCAAAGCAACTACTTCACCAGGAGCAAAACAGTGGGCTCTGAGCAGAGCTGCATCACAAAGAAGTTGGGGCAGTTTATTGCCCCTCAGTCTTCACATCTTTAAAAAAATGTTATTTCCTGGTAACACACACATAAAACTAAATTTAAGGTAGGAAGAACAGCCTAGACAGTTGGAGAGATGGCCGAAACCTGTAGGTAGGAATTCTCTCTAAAACAGGAAGGACACAGGATGGCTCATCCCATGTATCTTACGATGGAGGAGGTCCTTTGTTCTTTACAATCAAGAGAAACATGGGGAACTGTCTGTTGAAAGTAAAAACTTCCCTTTGGAACACCTGGAAGGGCCTCTAAAGATCTCACCAGTGATATCACTTAACACCTTTTTAAAAAAAACAACATGAAACTCAGGCAAAGACTAAAGCAATAATAGTGAGATTCCTGTATTTCATAAAGGGTGAAAGGGATGTTGGCAGGGCATTCTAGGTCACTTAAACGACAAAACAACGAAACAGTTAATCCAGAATTATACTGGGAAAAATAAAATCAGAGGCTAAAAATATAATGGAAAGTAGGTCTTGTTAGGTTGCTACCTTCTCTCTCCAGCTCTTTTTTTTTTTTTTTTTCCAACAGGATGACAGGCCTGGTAGGTAAAGACAGCAGTGCTAGTGCAGCATACCTGGTCATCCATAGCAAGGCTACAGCCATAGCCAGTTTCAGTGTCATCTCACACCCAGTGTGCAGGTCCTAACATGTCCCTGGCAAACCACCCTGCTGTCCCTGTTCAGTACCAGCAACAAGCTCAGCCCCAGATGTGCTCTGCATATAGCAAAGAAGCTGGGGGCATGAAGGAGGTGGTAGCGGCAGGCTGCTGACAGTGGCATGCAGGCTGCAGGGGCATGGAGAGCTGGACATGCTGCTTTCACTCAGTCTGCCCAGTGCGCGCTGCTCTGCACATCCTAGAGTCAGGGTAAGATCTGTGCCAGGCTGCAGGGTAAAGGGACACAGATCTCTGCCCAAGGACTGACAGGCAAGAATGGCAGGGAAATCTGGGTCCCCATGGAAGGAGGGGGACAGACAGGGGGACTACAAGCTCTGTTCCTTGTTACGGGCAGACTGCAGCCTGCGTCTCTGGAGAAGCAAGTGCCATAAGGAGCTTGGGGCACTGCGAGTCAGAACAGGCACCTGGGCAGGGTACAGAGATGTGCCTTGGTCTGGGGCAAGGAAGACATTGGGCAAAGTTTTCAGGAACTAGTCTTTCCCACCATCGTCTGCTCATGAGGAGAGCAACATGAAGGACAACATTCTTTGGTTCAAACTTCCTTCTGTGTCATCTCAAGTAATAAATGTGTGCTGTGAGCAACCCACAGGGCATGCAATCTATGGATTAAGAACTGGCTCCTCATTTAATATTCAAGAGCAATTGTCAATGGTAAGATAGCACTAAACAGAGACACTAGGAGAAGTCTGCACTGGCCTATTGCCAATGGCCAACTCGTCGGTATAGGCACAACATACAGATGGGTCGGATGAGGAAAAACAAGGAAAGAGGCTACACTTAGCAACATGACTCGCATCATTCTCTATAACCCAGCAATGTACAGCCCAATGCAAAGTACAAAGTAGGATTGATGCTGCAGCGGATTGTCACAGAGGCAGATGTGTGAGTCGCAGGCACAACATGACTTCTCATGTAACCCTTAGGTCTACAACATGGGAAAGATTAAAAGCAATACGTAACCATCTTGCATGCATTAATAAGACAGTTTCTAGATCCCTTGCCCTGAGCGGATGCAAGCTTTTTGTTCCCTTGATTGTTCAAGGGAGAGAGAACATACTTACCATGGTAAAGCACCTGAGAGCAGGGCCCAGTCTTGTAGGCAGAACTGTAAGGAAATCCAGAGCCAAGGGGTTCAGCTTCAGAATGAGCTACTGCCATACTGCCTCCTCATGGCAAAGGGAATTATACACCAGCCAACGGAGACAAGAACTCACTGTGGCTTACAACTGTTTACATGAGATTAGCTAAAACAGGGAATTTTCTTCAAATACAGCTTACCAATCCTTGCAGATGTCCTGGAAGAAATTCCGTTACAGGAATTTATTTTTACCCTGAGGAGAATACACCATCATGGACAGCTGAAGCAAGACAAAGTGCGCACATCTGAGATCGTATTAAAAGTCAGCTATCTACAGAGGACCTGCAAGAGGACTCTGTGGAAACATGGAACAGATCATACAAGATCAGCGGAGACATGACTGGCTCACAGCTATCCCAGTTGTATCTGTTGTTTTCACAAGCTCAGCTCCCAAAAAACCCCACACCGGTATCCTTCAGTAATCAGTCAAGGGTCAAAAGACATGCAGAAACTGTCCCAGAAAATGAAAGGGAAGTTGCTTTCATAAAACTAGTTTCTTTTTTACTGAGAGCCACCACAAATCATCCCCAGTGCAAGTCGTCTTTCATAGGTAGGCTAAGAGACAAAGTAGGTCCTGAGTGCTCCAGTGTCACCCCATAAAAACACTGCCAGTCTTAGCCTACAGTAACTGATCACTAGTTCTCTGTCACTACAGTTCCCGCTCTATTTCTCATACTCCTTTTTGCCAGAAGGTATTGTCTATTCATTCCTTGTTGGATTGTTTTGTGGAGCACTGTGATTAGCATTGAACCAAAATCACCCAAACCTTGTGGATCTTTTTTTCCTTCCTACTATCAGAATGAGATTTCATCTTGATGTTCAGAGCCTGGAGACCCAGAGGTCAGAGGCCACCACACGATCCACTGAGCCACCCAGTCCCTAGATCACAATGTTAACAAATCACCATTTATCTTTGTTACTGCAGCAAGTGTCCAAGGCAAAACGGTGCCAAAGATCACATCTGTTGGGATAACCTATTGATTTGTGTCATATTCTGCCCAATCCCTATTTTATTCTTGCTCAGGCAGAGGTCAAGGCAGGTTAAAAATAACTCCTTCAGTCTGAGGTGCAGGACTGAGGAATTTAAAGCCAGCCTGTTCTTCCCATGGGTGGAGGTTCAAAAATCTCCAGCACAAGCAACAGGAGCAGAAAGCTACAGCAGTCATGATCAAGAACTTGCAATCAGGGAACTCAAGCCACACCAGAAGGTTTTGCAGCTTTAACTAAAAGACTTTTTTTTTTTTTTTTTGAGAGAGAGAGAATAAATCAGTCGTCTTAGTTCATTCAAGCAACTAAGCATTACAAAAGTTTACGTGATGTACATACACAGTATATGCTTTGAAGTACCAGTGCAGACTGGTGCAGATTCTGTTACAGCATTCACACCTCCTAGCCAAAGCACACAGACCAACATCAGCATAATTCATTGTCCTTATTCCACAGTAAGTGAAAATTCTGAACTGTATTACTGGGGTAAAAGAAATAAATAAAAAAGATCAGAGTTGAAGTTGTTACTGCTATTCACAGCACTACTGTTCATGTGCCATTTTTGTCAGAGAACCCTTTAGGTAGATGCAAATTTTTATTTTATATTATTTTATCCCATTTCAGAATCTTTTCTACACGAGTTAAATTGCCAATACTTTAGATATATTTTGCCTTCCATTAACATTAGGCCCTTCAGAAAATTAAATTTTAAACTAATACACATTTCCCCGGCTTTTTCATTAAAGAAACCTGATGTACATGCAAAGCCGAAAACACTTCTTTATAGCATCTACATGATCTCTTTAAAATTTTGCCTAATGATGCAAAAAAGGATCTTACCTTAACTCTGGCTTCATATTCCCACTCTCACATACAGATTAGGTGATTAAGAAAGGAGCCCAGTTATTATTTCATCTTCTTATAACAACAGAGTTTCTGACACTTGTACTAAAGCTCAGCAGATTTTAAGGGGGCCTTAACTGGTGGACAAATCCTCTTTTGCTCAGCACACAGAGACATACATCTGAATATCATTCACTTAAAGACCACACTACTGCAGGCCTCTGAAGTCTTCTGTAGAAGGAAGGAGATTAAACCAACCTATAGTACCAGGAGGTAGAAATAAGCTCTCTGAATAACAGAGAGAATAAAACCTCCCACAGATTACCAGCACCTTGCCTGTAGAAGAGGGGGTATCATGAACTGTGTGCAAAGTACCTCAGAAAATTCACTCACTTGTCCAATCAAATGCCAATAAAATTGCTTCCCTTTCCATTTCCTACTTGGAACTGCAGGACCAGTGTATTTTAGGAGTATATTTTAGTCATAGCACTCTGGATGAGAAACAACAAAAGATCGAACTGCCCTTGTATAGAAGTAGCATGGCAAGGATGGTGTGCAGCACCTCCACGGGAAGCGAACAGAGCAGAAACCCCACCTCTGACAGGACAATGACATCAACTCGCAGATGGGATGTGAAAAAATCTCTGTATAGGGAGGTTTACTGAATGACAGCAGTAAAACCCCCCTAACACTGTCACAAAAAGCAAAAAAATAACCAGGGGGGGCTGAAGCTTTCCTGGGCTTACAGATGGGCACAGGGGAGGCTGGCCAGCTCACAGCACACAGCCATTTAACCTGTCCTCAGCATCCTGCAGTTTGGGCACAGAGGGGAACAGGACCTGAGAGTGGGCAGGGGATACTGGGCCAAAACCTCAGAGACACCACTGAGAAACATGAACATGTTCATCTCTGCCCTGGCACAAAATTGACCTGCCCCATGGTTAAGCGGGCTCAGAGATGACCAACCTTGCTGCCCGTCACAAACAGGTTTCTGCCTGTATCAACCAACAGGAGGAAGAGCCAAAGGTCAGTTTAAAGCCCCAGCAATACCACGCTCGCTCGTACGATATATGCTCCAAAGTCACCTCCTCCCTTTCCATATTCCTTCACCAGCCATTGCTGGAGCAGCCCAGCGCTGGGCTGCAGGAACTGGCTGCAACAAGAGTTAGCCAGCTGTGGCTGCTCATTTACAGGTTAAAGAGGAGACCACCAGCACAGGCAGGAGGAGGAGCAGCCGGGGGCAGGAGGCAGCAGAGACCTGGCGAAGCACTCTCCCCTCTGCTCTCTCTCTAGCGGTTCTGCGGGCGATTACTCCGGAGCACCCAGCCATACCAAAATCAATAAACAATTTCTACGCAGCCCAGGGAACTTTGCCACACTTAATAAAAGTCTCCAGTCACAGTTATGGCTTCATTTCACCTTAACGTCTTCTTTAACTGTCCCTTCTTTTCAAGATCAATTAGAGGCACGTGCAAATAGAATAAAAACCAAACCAAAACAAACAACAACAGGGGAAAAATCAAAAAGGCAAGGTCAGACAAAGCAGCCCAGCTCTCTCCCTCCCCTCACCACTCTCCCGAAGTGAACACGAAAATACAGGGACTGACAGGGACACTACCTTGTTTACACATGCTTATTGCAGCCTCTGGTTCTAGACACAGATCAGCAAGAGACCAGCCTTATTTAGGAGAGCTGGAGTATTTGGCAAGACTCAGTTGAGCCTGCAGAAGACACTTTTGTTCCCTGCAATTTCAATACAAATTCAGCACCCCTGAAATACTCCAAGTACAAAGGGTGAAACTCTACCTATCCTCAAAAGGGATACAGCACAGGCACCTTTAAGCAGATCTTCATCTTGTGCTGGGATGATCCATTCTCACTGTCCCAATCAAGCCTTGGCTTCTGATGAGACATCCAGAACCCTGCCACTGAATCATCCTTTATGCTCCAGTGATTTATAAGAGGAAAGCGGTAACGAAGAAGGGTAACTCCCATTAATAGCAATTGGACATATATAGCTTTTGGTCTCTCCTCCCACTTTGCAAATTGAGGTGCTAATATTGCTCTGCTATTGTGTATTCGGGTTGAAAGTATCAGAAAAGTTGTCCGTGTTTTTTTTGTAACTTGTCTGAAATAGCTGGTTCCGCACCTGGGACATCTGCCCTTGAACAAAATAAGTGACAGTCACTTTCTGGAGGGCTGACCCGCATGCCAGACCTTCAGTCCTTAAGAGGCTTCCCAAGTTCAAATGCTTCCTCAGATAGAATCTATAGTCTCTGTCCTAGGTGAGCTGAGCCCACAGGCCACCATGGCTATTACAGACAATAATAGCTGAACCAACTCTTTCAATGTTTTGCAATGTTTTAGACCCATGCAAAGTAAGATTCAACAGCTCTGTGCCCCTGATGCCACCACTGCCTTTAAATCCTTAACCAGAACTGTACAGCGAAGACAGACTGAAATCATTACATCTCAATTCTTCTCACTGCTGCAGGAATCAGCAAGGGAAGATCTGCTTTGCATTCATCCCATCAGACGTGGGAAGGAGTCACCAGATACCGACCCTGGGGAAGCAGCAACTGGGGGGACTGATCTGCTCATGGAAGACACTGCTGAACTGCTGCCAACTGGTAGTGCTGGCACAGAAGTTCTATTCCCACAGGTAATAGCTTGGCCTCTTGGATTGCTCTTAGAGAAACGGATCCTCCAACTGAAAGCACAGCTTTGAGCACAAAGCATGGGGACTGCAGAAAGCAGGACAACACTTACCACCACGGCACTGTCATCAGCAAAACATCTCCCCAACTCAGGCCTCGAATCAGAAGTGCATCTATACTGAGCCTGGGTCTCCTTCTGTGCCTCCTTCCCTGGAAAAAAGATCACAAGGGAGGAAGTTTGAGGACAGGCAGATACCATTCTCTAGCTGGCTTCCATGGCTTTGATAGGACACACAGAGAACTAAATGCATGCACACAGTCAGTAGGGCAGTCTGGCTTTTGAAATGAAAAAATCCAAATAAGGTGGACAATGGGGTAAGAGATAAGGAACAAAAATTCACTCGGCCTTCAATCCAAATCATATTTCTCTGATAACGTCTCCAAAGTGTAGGCTCTGCTCCCCAGCTAGATCTCTACTCCAAACACATCTACCTCTTATCTTGGTTCCTCTTCTTCCTGCCTATGCATGCCTTCATACATGTATCTTCCCTGATGACTTTCAATGCTGGTATCCCGAGATGCCCTGGCTCAGTTCCTGAAAATTAAAGACAATTATTTCAGCAGCCAACTGTTCAGCAGTCTCTCTTTTTTTCCATTTTATTTCACACCGATGTCATCACAAATCATGTGTCATCCTGCCCTTCCTCTCCTTTACTACTTGTGGCTTATACCCACATCTTTCTCCATTTGGACAGTACATTCTCTGGACAGTAAATGCTCCTATTCAAAGTCTGTAAAGTCTCAGGGTCAGCTGGACTCCAGTATTGACCAGAACCTTCTAGGGACTATAGTAGTACAGAAAGTGAGGAAAGACTGAGTTTACAATGATCCCTCAGGCTACAGCAGTTGCTCAGGGCATCACCTTGGTCCATGGATTGCTTTGACGAAAGAACACTTCTTCTGTCTCCCAGAGAGAAGTACTACTTTTCCAGGAGGTCACCCAATGACTTTTCTTCACATGACTTGCTGAAAGAGTTTACAGCTCTTCAGCCACCACTCACTGGACACTGTGCTGGTTTTTCCGCACGCTCACACCATGGCAACTCTAAAATAAGCCAAGTATTCATCAGATGGAGTGAAGAATTTCAAAGCAGGTTACGCAAACCTGCACCTGATTATATGCTCATAATTTGAGGCCTCTCAGGGAACACTGAGATCACCAATACATTAAATAACACTTCAGAAACTAACAGAGTGTTAAATATTTCCAACTGAGAAGAGCCTACATGGCTGGGAGGAGACAGCTCCAGTAGAAGACTGTATGCTGCTGCATCACAAGCCTTCAGCAAGAGCAATGATTTTCCTGGTTGCAATATTTTATGGACTGTTTGAGGTTAAAGAAAATATACCTTTGTTATTTAAATGTGAAATATCTTGGTGATACCCTGTGATAGGGAATTGGTTGTCATCTTTAAAATTTAATCTTGTGATGTGCTTCTACTGCCTATATGAGTGGGTACAGAATCACAGAATTGTAGGGGTTGGAAGGGACCTCTGTGGGTCATCTTGTCCAACCCTCCTGCCAAAGCAGGGTCGCCTACAGCAGGCTGCGCAGGATCTTGTCCAGGCGGGTCTTGAATATCTCCAGAGAAGGAAACTCCGCAACCTCCCTGGGCAGCCTGTTCCAGTGCTCCATCACCCTCAGAGGGAAGAAGTTCTTCCTCGTGTTCAGACGGAACTTCCTATGCTTCAGTTTGTGCCCATTGCCTCTTGTCCTGTCGCTGGGCGCAACCTGCAACAGAATGCAGTGACAACCACCACATCTGTAAAATAACAGAAAAGTACTGTTTGAGTAGCTAGTTTTGGTTGGGAGTGTTTGGAGGAAGAGAAGTGGTCTGGACAGAATAGACATGGAGGCCAACTGATGAAGGCCCTATATTAGTCACTACATGGAGCCACTAAAAACATCACTTGAAACAAAAGAATTCCGTGAAAGTATCACTGGGACAAAGGTGACTGGAGGGATGAGATCTCATAAACCATCTGCTGGTTGGAATCAGAAGAGAACTTTCTCCTCCACTGACATGTTACTACACATTTATTACACATCGAGTTTATATCTACTGGGAAAGCGGCAGTTAGAAGCAAGGCAATCTCCTAGACTGTGACAAAGCAAGTTTTCCATTAATAATCCATAATGCCAGCAAGGAAAAAAAAAAAAAAAAAAAG
>Ga0065711_1048146_pt1 | contig 11960 bp, 11 predicted proteins | sample Hoacrofraction12_FD_59098 | JGI IMG/M metagenome (GOLD analysis project Ga0065711, IMG submission 59098) | Hoatzin crop microbial communities from Cojedes, Venezuela - Epithelial fraction 12 v2 (version 2) | ecosystem: Host-associated > Birds > Digestive system > Esophagus > Crop | place... | reverse complement strand
GAAGTTCTTCCTCGGGTTCAGCTGGAACTTCCTCTGCTTCAGTTTGTGCCCATTGCCCCTTGTCCTGTCGCTGGGCACCACTGGAAAGAGTCTGGCCCCGTCCTCCTGACACCCACCCTGCAGATATTTGTAAGTATATATTACGTCCCCTCTCAGCCTTCTCTTCTCCAGGCTGAACAAGCCCAGCTCCCTCAGCCTCTCCTCGCAGGAGAGATGCTCCAGTCCCCTCCTCATCCTCGTAGCCCATAAGGACATTTATTTTTAAAATACCAGCTTTTCTAAAAAAATCCAGAATTATTCAAGTTGTGGGTACCAGCCACAGCCACGTACAGATTGATGGAGAGCTGTGCCCGAGACAGGGGCTGGATTATTTCATGAGATTTTTAAGTCATGGATAGACCTATTTTTAAAAAAGTCCTTTGCTGTCATTACCTGCCCACAGGTGAAAGAAAGAGGAGGAAGCCCAGTTCCTTTGCAAACATAAAAGTAACATATTGATTTAACCTGTTTAACATGTAACTGGAATCTCCCCGGATGAAACAGAGCCCTTTGGGCACACTGTGCTGGAGATCTTCAGCATGGCAGGGAAAATCAGGCAACTCTCCTGGCAACCTGCTAATGCGATACCCAGCGAAGCTGCAGAACTTTCTAACTGTTACTGGAAAGAAGATCCTCAGGAAATGCCCGGAAAGACTTTGCTGCCTCAAAGTTAGGACCACTGGCATCAGGAAAACTTTGCAGACAAACTGCACTTCACTCTGAGGGCAAACTGCATGCCAGGGGCAGGGAAATACCTGAGCTAGCATGGGCCCTCACAGCTCTGCCCGCAGCAGCTGGAAATGGGGATAAAAAAAAAAGAGAAAATTAATTCACCCAGAGCTCTGTGCTGCCACAGTCAGGTCACTCTTAACATTTCCAGTTCATTTAAGGGAACTGCAGTATCTTCAATGCACCACCCCACAAAGCTTCCAGTCCATCAGGAAAGCCTTCAAAGCCTTAAACCCTTTACAGCCCACAGAAATCACAGGTTCTCTCCCAGTGAGGCGCAGAAGCAACGTTTTTCCTGGAAACACAAGGTCTTTGCGTCAGACATTTGTCAAAGCAGCCTTGGATACTGAACGCCGACCAATAAAACCAAGGGATCCTCCAGGCGTTAGAGCAGGTATTGAGGCTGGGCTGGAGGGGTACCCGCAGGATTTGTCCTGCCCTCTCCTGCTCAGCGCAGCCGCAACAGAGAGCTGTTCCCCGGAATTCCCGGCCCCTCCAGATATAGATGGGTTTGGATCGAGCATTACAGAAAACAGCACGTAACTGGGATCTGGAGTGGCAGCACAGGAAAATAAGTCACATCCACTGGAGGTGTGGAGGGGATGGAGAATGGTGTACGAGCAGAGAATAACCCACAGGGATTCTGCGGGCTTACTGTCCTCCTGCCTGGAGGAAGGGCAGAGCCAGCCCTTTGCCCTCTCCCCTCCCTGGCTGCCCAGCACGGAGCGGAATATCCCACGGCTCGGGGAAGCGCGCGATGGCCTGATGCTTCGCAGGCTTTCACGTTGCCCGCTCTGGCTGCTTCACCCTTCCCCGGCGGTGGCGCGGTCACCGCGCCATCCATCTGCGATCCTTGGGACTATTTTTGGCAAACCTGAGGCTGAGCTGGTCAATTCTGCAGCCGCCGAAGCACGCTGCACCTTTGCTTCGGTGCCTGCAAAATCAAGTGAATAATAAGCACCTCTGCAAGACGACCTGAACAGCTCAAATGAGGGGAAAAAGCTATTTTTAATCCACGCAGAAAGATGCTGTGGGGAGAACGAAGTTTTGTTTTGCTGCTAGCTCTGTGAACACTCAGACCATCAGATGCCTCTTTTTTTTTTTTTGCCAAGTCTTTACAGACACACTCCAAACTTCCAGAAATTTAACTTATTTATTTTTTAACTGCACTGTGCTCACAGAACATAACCTACTGAGCTGCAGACAGCAGGGAAAAGGGCACTCGGTCCCTGTAACCCGGGCCCAGCAGTGGATCACAGCGCTGAAAGCCCCTGATGAACGTTCAGAATGCGTAGAGGAGATCGCACAGCATCATTGCATTTCTCAGGTAATTGGGCAATCAGGAAAAAAGGAATAGTAGAAATACAGATGAATTTAACTACCTGGATCTGACTCTCAGCACAACGGGCAGCGAAGCCCAGCTGGCAGAGCAGCACGAATGCAGAGCTTGTCCCGAGGTGAATGAATGGTATCATTAACCAGGCTCACAGCAGTTGGCTCCAAGGTCACCATCTCTAGCTGCTTTACTGGGAGCTGTTAAAAAGTGCTTTTTGGATCAAGTCTTGCAGAATGATATTGCAAAAATGCCCAGCTGTATCAGCTGATAACACAGTCCTCGTCTGCAAACCACGACCCTTGGGACGCAGCAACATTTTCTTTCTCTTCTGCAGAAAAAACACTGGTTTCTCCATCTGAACCTGTTTTCTCTCTGCACACAGGTTTGAGGACACTGCGCTTTCACTCCCAAAGTTAATGGAATTCAAACACAGCTTCCCCCCCTCACTCAACCTCATATATTTTATTCCTTTCGAAGCCAGGATAACTTATAGATATTTCAAGAGTATTGTATTTTGGCTCTGTAGGAATGTTTTGTTTTGGAAAGGCTCAAACATTTTTAATTTCATTATTCCAGCCAATGTATTAGTCAGGATGACAAAGTACAGAGGTGATGCCTCAGCCTTGTTCAGCTGTTTTCCCAATTAAAATGTTGATGACCTGAACATGTTCTAGTAAAATACTTTCGTTATTTCGTATCAGAATTTAGGCAACTTAAAAATATCCACTTACATAATTCTCAACTAGCTATATCAGAAATCCCCACCTTCCATAAAACAGGATAAAGCCTTAGTAAAGGCAAATACCTACCTTAACGCCTTTCATTCCACTTTCTTTATAACGATGCATGGCTGTTAAAATTGCCTCAAAGACCTCCAAAGAAAGAAAGGATAACTAATCCGTGTTTGTAGCTGCAAATCTAATCACACGCTTATTTCTCAGTTCATTATTTTGGTGTCATAAAAATATGATGGTTGCTTTCAATTTGAAGGAATTATTATATCCTTATACTTTGCTATTCATGAACATTAATTGACAAAACTAAATTTGGTCTGTCAGGAGAGCAGATGAACACTACCCGTAATTTAATCAGGAGTAAATCAGCTGGCAAGTGGTTACTACACAAATGCTATAATAACTGAGTCTCTCTATTGAGTTGACAGGGAACAATTTCTACATAATTTACACAAAGAGAAATATTTACAGTATTTTCTTTCTGTTTTCTGCTGTTGGGTCGTGGGGTTTTTGTCAGATACTTAATGGCAGTCCTAACGCTTTGGAAAAGCTTTTCCTCGCAGTTTGAAGAATAACCCCCCCGCTGTGTATTACATAGAGAGATGCAGGTACGTACACATAATTTCATACTTCTTAGTATGCCCACAGTCCCGGCCCCCTCCTCCCTCCAATGCTTACTCTGTGCTGGTCTGGTTTTAAGCTGATGAGCCACGTCCCCACGGATCTGCCCCGTGAAAGGGACGCTCCCGTGGGGCAGAGGTGCCGGAGGGGTCACAGGGCAATGGCGACAGTGGGAAGCAGACCCACGGTGCTGGGCATCTGGCTCAGCCCCCGGCTGCCGAAGCCGGCTTAATTAGATCCCAGAAGTCCAGAGTACTACTTTGGGGAGAACAGCACCAGATCCATCATCAGAAACACAGATTTAGCTGCAGTCAAAGTCCAGCTCTCCCCACTTCAATACCCAGGCACCCTACACTCACATTCTTGGAAAAGGCTGTTGTCCTCCCCTCTTCCAAGCAGGTACAATCCATTATCATCAGGACATGATCTACTATTTGGCCACGAGAAACAGCTAAGCTCTGCAGTAAGAGACCCCTGACCCATCATCTCAGCCACGCACCCCAATTCCCATAAGCTTTTCACGTCCGGAAAGCAAAAAAACAAACCAGGAAAACACCTCACAGGTAACAACCCCTGCAGTCTGCCATACCCCGTTTGGCTCACTGAAATGCTGTCTCCACTGATTTCTCACACACTTCACATTCATATTTCTAGAGTATTACCCAGGCGTTGCCTTTTGTGCCCCCGCCCCTTGGAGCCCTGGGCAGCACCCCTGGGTCACTCAGCACCCCTGGGTCACTCGCAGCTTCCCAAGCAGAGTAGCATCGGCACAATATTTGTGCGATTAAAAGGAGAACATTGTAAAGCAGTAAAAGGTATAAACAGCAAGTGAAGCCCACCCACAAGGCACTGATCGCCGTTTTCCCCCTTGGGGAGCACAGTGCTACCTAACCAAGTGAAGAGAGAGATAAATGTCACCTTTTTTTATCCCTAGTAACAGCTCCTTCCACTGGGTGGAAAAGAAAAATATTAGTGATCTTCCCACTTCATTTCTGTGGCCCCTTAATCTATTCAGCTCGGACAGGAGCACGTCATCTGTCAAGGCGGATTTTCACTTACCGCTTTTCTAGGAAGAGGTAAATGACTTTTCCTCCTAGTGCTGGAGCTGGCCCTGGAGAGAGTCAGATTAATCTGTTCGTCCCTAAAACACAAAACTCACAGGGCTTTTGGAGTAGTTTGTTTCTGATACTTTTCTGCTCATCTCAGAAAAATAGGATTTGGGGTTTGGTAAAAACGACGCCTCTTTTCTACACCAATGCACACAGCGTTCTTTGGCCTGACAGTATCACACACGGGAAGTTGGCAGCGATCTCGTCTACACGTTCTCGAGCACCACAGTGATGAGCACAGAGATTTATGCCGGTTGCCTGCAAGCCGCCGAAGCCCGCCGTAATCGCAGGACGTAAACCCGGACGGTAGCTCCACCCTGAGGGAACAGAAACGTTCCAGGGCAGGCAGATATAGTTACAGGGAAAAAACAACCTTCCCAGCCTCGCAATTGAATTTCTATGCAGTAACAGCCAGGCCCTAATTTTGTAATGCTGCAGTAAAGGATTTGCTATTCCAGGTTTCCACAGGGCTGGCCAGCAGCCTCACAGCTCCCGGCACCCGCACTGAGCATCACGAGTCCATCGCGCGGGAGGACCAGGCTCGGGGGGGATCACCGAACCCATCTCCCCGCACTCCCCCGATGCCCGCTCCTGCTTCGTATTTCCCCAGAACTAGGAAATCTGCTCACGCACAGACCTAACCTGCAACACGCTAATTAACCATTAATCATCATCAGAAACAAAGTCTCTTTGCCATACGTGCACATGCGGTCTTCTCTTGGGAAAGCAAATGAAACAACTTGTTACCATGAAAAATTTATTACTGACAAATGCACGTAGGAAACCTAACGCCCTGAGTACCAAGGAACGCACTTCCAGCCTTGATTCCATGTGGTCTCAAACCAACCAACCCAAGTAAATTTTATGCTGACTGTTTTCTGTTGTTGGCCATGGGAGGAAAGAAGACCTGTCACAAAGCGTTTGCTCAAGTGCTCGCATAGCTGGAGCCTGAGCTCGCTTCAGTGTCGTATTTAAGGAAACCCAGGAACAGAAAGGATCGCAGCTTTGATGCGAACCCGTTAAATCATCTTTCACTGTACATACATGGCAGAAAATATGAGGGGAACACGGGTCCCTAAGGGCCTGATGGGCACTGCTAAGCTCAGCTTTTGGGAAGCAGGCGAAATTGTATTCCCTCTGCTCCATTTCAGCTCCAGGTAAAAGGTTTGAAGCCAGATCCTGTTTGGTTGGTGTTTAATTAAATCATGGAAAAAATGCACAAGGGACTAAAGCATAGAAAATATGAGCGCACAGATGGTAAATGTTCATCTTCTCAGCCTCATTTTGCAAGGTCAGAGATTTCCTTCAACTTCTTACAAGATGCTGAGGTCCTCCCATAAATTCTTCCCCAATTGCCTGATGCATGCTTTAGATCAGAAATTATATTACTAAAGTTTTCTTAACAAAGGACTTGGCTGTAAAGGACTTACTAGGCAGAGGAATGTCCCACATGGAAACGCAGCAAGTTACAGACAAGCACTGACCTGTGGTTTTATTTAAAAACAACCAACCCTCCCTGCTCTGCTGCGACTCTGCTCCCTCACCGAGCTGTCACTGCTGGGTTTCCCTCAGACCTGGCCTGCACACTGGAAAACGTGCCTGCTCTGCGACTCTCGGCTCCCTCCCCCCCCCGGCCGCACACCGCTGCCGATGCAACGCCTTTCAATCACATAAAAGCCAGTCAGGGCACCTGTAGCATCCGATGCAACAAACAACAGCATTTCCTCGAGGAAACGGTCAAGGAAACATTCCATGTTCAAATTTGTTAAATGAAAAATTGCTGCCTTCTCCAGTAACAAAAAAATGAACACAAAGAGCATCCAAGGCCAAACTCGTTCTCGGCTGGAGCATCAATGGGCACAGCAGCACCTTCGCTGCCCTCCGCGGGGCTTCACCCTCCACCCTGAACCCTGCTCGCAGTTCCCCCACTCTCTGCTGACAACTCCTTTGGGTGACAGCGTTTTTCGGGTGCAAAGCAGCAAGGGGGGCAGGAGCGGATCCCCCTAAGGGGAGGTGAAAACGTGGCACCCACAAGTGAAGCATAACTTGGAGAGGGTTTGGGAGAGGAGGACGGCTCGGGCCCCTGGAAGGCTGGTTCCTCCTGATGCTCCTGGCAGCTCAAGGTGGGAAACACGTCACCCAGCACGTTCTGCCATGAAAGAGTCTCAACGTCATGTCACAGCCGCTGGCCACAGGCTGCCTCGGCGGTTTTGGCCGAGTGCTGTTCAATGTCAAATACATTTCTTTCCCCTCCCGCTTACCCACTCAGAGAAGCTCCTTGCTGTTGCAGAGGAGGTGCTAAAGGAAACATCACTGTATTCTGAAGCCTTAAAATAAATTTTTGCTCAAGTTGTGCTTCACAGGAAAAAAAAAAACAAAACAAACCCAACCTCCAAGTGACAGCATATCTCCATCCAAACAGATCCATCAGTGCAATCTGTAACTCGTCAGAGCCCCAGGTTTGGTTCATGGCACATTTTTATTCAGATTCAACACACATCAGATTCACACTCTTTGCTTCAAGGAGCCCAGTTTCCGAGGAAAACTTCATCCAAATCAGAGGGTACGTAGATTTTTTAGAAATGCTATTTTGTTTGTTTTAAAACCATATTGGGGCACCAGACAAAGGAATCCTATGTTGTGTATTCAATATTTTATTTGCAATAAGATGCTAGACCAGATGAGATTCCAAGGATTTTGTGCTGCAGGACAAATACATGGCATAGGTAAAAGCCACTTCTCCCTTCCCTCACTTTCCTCGCAAGGAACTGGATAAAGAGCTAAACTACAAATCTAGGGGAACAAGGCTAAAGCTTTGAACCACGTTACATTAATTTCCATAGAACTCCTGAGACCTTTGCATTGTCTCCTTCATTTTCTACTTTGTAGCCAAACCTAAACTCCCATCCATTCGTGAAGCAACCATCAAAGTGGGATACCAAATACACATACTGGACACTATATATGTAACTGAAAGATAATAGGTAAAAGTTTCAGTACAACATCTTAAAGTCTGGGCGATTTTCAAATTAATTCAGCCTTCTTGTTCATTCTCAGTTCATCTCGAACAGAGTTCCTTATTTCACAACCAATAGAAAATTAACTGGCAAGATATAAAAAAATTGGGAGCCTAACAAATCAGCAGCATCTGTGAGCCAAAGAATTAATGGAAAATGACAATTAATCTAACGGAGCAGCGACTCAGAGAATAACACACGACGATAAGTCCAGAAAACTGCATCACCCCAAACAAGTTGTTTGGAATTTACCTGCGCATAAAGAAAGCGGTTTCTCTGCTAAGACTAATGCTTCAAGAGAGCCCTCGACTCTCCTTGAGATGGGGTCTCACTCCATATATTCAATATTTCATGGGAGGGCAGGGTGGAAAATACCCTTCAAATTCTCAGTCTCACTCATTTAAGTTTGGTAGTGCCAATCACAAATCTTTCATATCTTTTTTTTTTTAATTTTTTTATATTCCAAAACTGTCAAATGGAAAAAAAATAGAGCCTTTGAGTTTGGTTTTAGCAAAATTTATAGTATGAATCTGTGCCAGATTCAAATCTGTGCTTCAAGCAAGACAGATGTTCCAGCAGTGCCTGGTGGACAGCACTTTCAGCTAGGGTTGGGAAGATGTGGGACTGGGTTATGAAGCCAGCCTCTGGCTCAGTTACCCCATCATCAGCCTTGCAGTTAGATTGGACCAGATGAAAAACCAGCGTGGCTTTCCCGCGAAACAAAAACCTTGTTCTCTGAGCAATGGCAGACAGGAATTGCAGTCCCTCTTTCCAAACTGCTCTCTCTGGAAAGGTGACCGTGCCCCCAGCCGACACCAACAGGTCTCTCGTGCATCAGGCAAATTCCATGCCTGCATCAGCAAGGGTTTACTGCCTTGGGAACCTGGGGCTTTGTCAGCGAACGCTTCCAACCTGCACTGTTCCCTGTGCTCACAGCAAATAAAAACCCCAGGTAATTGCCAGGAATACATCCCAGCAAAAGAGTTGACTGAGGCATCATAAACTTGGCAAGGTAACTGGCACCAGTACAGTAGGGCAGAATAGGAAGATTAATTTTCAAAAGAGCATCCTATGCAATGTACAAGTAAACAGTGCTTCAGAGGTTAAATAAAGATCAAGTACTTGTGCAAAGGACAGAACAGCTTTGGAGCAGGGCTCCCATATGACAGCCTACTCTTTAGGCTAATACTGTGATTACCATAGTACATCCCAGGGTCCTATGCAAATCTACAAAAATTATGCATGAATAATCAACCAATTATGCAGAATCAGCTGCACAGAAAACTTTTCAAGTCTTCCATCAAACGGGAAGACGTGCAACTAGCAGGAGGAAAGTTGACTTTCAAGACGTTCAGTGCTTGGTTTCTCAGAGCAAGCTACCGAGGAGCGGCATTAGGCGAGTGGGGGGACACATCTGCCATGCTCTCCCCCTGCCCCGAGGACAGACAACGCTACACGAAACCCAAGGCATATTCTGCAAGCAGCCCCCAGCTCTTCTTGCAGGTGCTCTGGAGGAAAAAACGTCCTTACAATGAAGGTAGAAGCTATAGAAAAGATCAGATCTTTCCAGGTGGCACATGAAAGTTGTGCTGTCAAGTCTGTGATTTACATAGAGTTCAGCATTTCTCCAGGCACACAGTCTGACATTTAATTAAGGGCAGGACCGCTATCATTCAAGCACACTGCAGGGTTAGTCAAAAAGCCCAAATGCCGTCAGTGACAGCGATATGGTGCTGGGTGTCTACAAGTCTTGCTTGTGAAATATGGACTGCACAGGTCAGAACGCGACTCCACAGAGCTCCTCAGAAATTGTCACTGCAGAAGAATCATGGGGGGCAAGATCTGGTTTCATGCTTTACAGAAGCACTTGCGCAGCCCTACACGACGCAGAGCCCTTTACGGCTCCATCCCAAGTGCCATTTGTTCAGTGGCACAGGGCACAGCTCAGTACCTGCAGCTTGGTGTCCCAAACCCTTACCCACTCCTGTCTCCTTAGGGCATCTTTCCCGCTCACGTTAAAACCCCGGAGCACAATGACAGCTTGGGTAGCCAAGTGTTGCGAGGCCCAACGAGCACAGCCATGTCCATGAACACATCAGCTGAGGTTCTGCTCTCAGCTGTGCAGAGTCTGTATCGTTATCGCGGTGCGAACAGAAAGCTCACAGAGATGAAAGCCACACTCACACGTAATCTACTGATTTGTTTTGAATGTCGGTGACATTCACAGCAGCCATTGCACTTCACCTCGTACCTGAGAAGACATCTAGAAAATCCTACAAAAAAGATCCACCAGAAATAAGAAAATCTTAATTTTGAGTTACTGAGTTGGGATTCAAATGCCCCAGATTCACAGGCTTCCTCTCTGGCATCTCCCTGTTAAAAAGGGAAAGGAAAAGCAAACAAAACTAGAATTGCCACCTGTGTTTTCCCACCTGGTTGGTCTTACTCATTTGGAGAACAAATTGCTCACTCAGGACCAGGACTTTCTCACACACCTTTTCTTTGTGTAAGATCTGACATAATGGATCCACAGCCTTTGGACTGATCCCAGGCCATATAAAAGATTAATACCAAACCCTCTTGGAAAACTCTCTGATATTTCATTGGAGGCGGCAGCATGATCACAGGCTTGATTAACTGAGTAGTTGTCAGCTAACGAGTCGCTCTCCTAGCTCAGCCTGTGGAAGTACTAGGAGAGGCACAACAGAAGTCGCACAGAGATCTGCAGCCCTAATACATAATATTTTGGATCTCACCGTGATAATAGCAACACTACAGTCCAAACATCATTAGTTACAGAACTGATGGGGCAGAAGAGAGAGAACAAAGGAGAGAAAAAGAGGGGACGGGTGCATATCTCTTAGCAAATATGTTCCCCACCACACACAGTAACAAGAAAGTACCAGTAAGGTCAAGTAAAACAAGCCCTAGAAATTCAGAACCAGTGTTGTTACGGAATCATTACAAATACCCAGGCTTTCTCCATAGCCATAACTAAATAAATCCTTCCATTCTCGAGCTACCCGTAAGCAGAGATAGGAAAAGAGAGCAAGTTGTGTAAAATTCATTATGCCAGTCTATCAGCTTTGGGAACTCGGGCATGAAGGAGAACGCTAGTGCAAAGCTCGGTGCTTCAGAGCACCTGTGCGGAGCAAGGAAAAACAAGAGAGGACACTCCCTCCTTACCACCAAAAGGTGCAGGCCACTGATCATCAGGCCCATCTGTAGACACATAACATGTGTGCGAAAACAGCTGGGAAAAGGATCAGAGCTTCCAGGTGCTGCGGCAACACAAACAGCCAGAAAAAGGAAAGGAATAAAAACCAAACACTTCGTCCTTCATAGAACCGAATACTGAAGCAGAGATCCACACACCTAGAGATGCTCTTTACTGCAACAGTCACCCTCCAAAACACCAAATCACCCTCCAGTCTGACTGGTGCTGTTTTGAAATTGGAAAATTTGCTGTAGATGTTGAGTACCCATCTAAATGTAACGGTAACTTCCACTGTCTGGCAAAGAGCAGTCTATTCCAATCCACATGACCCCAAAGCGTGCAATCATGCCAGCCCTTGCCTCAAATTTGTAATTAGTTGGATACAAAGCTTTGAGGTGGTTCTGGGAGAAGTTGAGGCCGATGCGCAAACGCAACAGGGGGTCACTCCAACTTTCCCTTTGGAAAACACAAGGTTTGGGGAACAATTTGGGGGGGGAAGACATTAAGGACACTGCGAACCAGGAGGGAAGATGTAGGATGATGAGGTGGTACCTGCGCGCGTTCCTCTCTTACCTGCTTCCATCAGCTGGCACTGCTGCCCGAAGACGTGCGAGAAGGTCACGGGGCCTGCGGCGGAGCTGGGGGTCACCGGCGAGGAGTCCATAGCTCTCTTCGGGTCCCTCGCGTTCGTCATGGGGCAGAGCCCCGCAGCTGCCAGAAGCCTCTTGTCCCTCGGCGGGCAGGAGGGGACCCCCGCTCAGCAACGGGGCCTCTCCCCGAGCCCAGAGGATGCTTCTTTCTCTCTTTTCAAGGGAGAGTCACAGCACCCATGATTTCGGTTGAGGATTGTTGGGGTTCTCCTGGAGACCTGTCTCTGGCTCTTCCAGGAGTTCGGTGGCGAGTCCTAGGCGGGTCTGGGGGCCTCAGGCAAGGAGGACCGACCTCCTCCGGGCAAACACACGAGTCTCTCCCCCTGTCCTCCTGGAGCCGAGGTCTCTGAGCCCAGCAGCCGCCGTGTCCGTGGGCTCGGGCAGGTCCCCAGGCGGGAGATGCGGGGTTTGCCCCCCCGCGGGGCTCCGGAGCTGCGGGAGGGAGCAGCAGGAAGACCTCGGCCTCTCGCCGGGGTTTCGGAGCCCCAGCTCCACGTCGGGGGCGGGG
>Ga0065711_1048145_pt1 | contig 11961 bp, 6 predicted proteins | sample Hoacrofraction12_FD_59098 | JGI IMG/M metagenome (GOLD analysis project Ga0065711, IMG submission 59098) | Hoatzin crop microbial communities from Cojedes, Venezuela - Epithelial fraction 12 v2 (version 2) | ecosystem: Host-associated > Birds > Digestive system > Esophagus > Crop | place... | reverse complement strand
TAACTGTACCAGAAGAGTCTGAACGGTTCTGCTGCATGGCCTTGATTCAAATAGTAGAAAGGAGGCCTGTTTACTAGCTTTGATCTCTGAGAAAACATACTCAACATTATTTATTTTTCCCAGCTGGAAAAAAGGCAAATTTCCTGTGCTTCTCCCTCTAAAACTACTTATTTTCAGTTGCATTATCCTTCTTGTTTCTAGAAAGAATGGGGGGAAGGGAAATAATCTATCTGCTACAAGTTTGTCTGTTCACAGAAATAAGGAATACAACTGTATGGAAAACTGGTTCCAAGCTACCCGTTGTCACTTGCCCATTGCCTAATGGTGGTTTGGAGTTTTTTGTGGGTTGGTTTGGTTTAGGGTTTTTTTTGTTTTGTTCAAGAAATTTAAAAAGTATTTACAAAATACCAAAAGATAATTCATACTAGCCTATGGCAAACAAAATATACAATATTTCAGCCTGTTACACAGTTGGAGCTTTGCATTTAAAAAGTGATTAAAATAACAAGCAGATTTACAGACACAAAAAAACTAATTCCAGATGTATTCTACTGTGATTAAGACCTGGGTTGGATTATACCCTAATTCATTACAAGAATTAGTGAAAAGTGACAGTTGACAATGAATACTAAGAATTAGGGCTCAAAAATTACTCTCAAAGATGTAATTAGTAGCTCAAAGCTTCAACAGTACTAAACATTAATGGAAAAATTCAAGAAAAAGTTGGCTACTGTCAGTCTTGGCAGAATTAAGCCTCCTGGAATTACAGAAATAACCTTATCTTTAATCTTGAAAGCTTTCAGTCAGTAAAGGATTCTTTCCACAAAAGGGTATTTTCTACGTTACTCTAGAACTCTACGGTGAAACCCACCCGCTATCATACATAAAACCCATCAGGCTATCTAGTCTTTCCCAAATGACTCATCTTTTTTTTCTAGCAGTTTACATTCAGATCATCCTCTTACAGAAAGCACAGATACTTTTGATAGTAACTCCTATGACTCTTACTAGGCACTTCATGATTTTCTTCTGACACCATCTCTTTTTCATCATTGCTTTTTCTACTTTATCTAATCAACACTGTAAAGCAGTAAATTTATAGTCAGTCACTTAAGTTAATTACACTAGGATCATGGAGTCACTTAAAAATATCCATTTCACCCTCGGGCATTTTTCTTTCAAATTGCAACTTCAATAAGAAATTAAGCTCAAAAACAGACATTTACTTGGTTGGTACAATTCCAAACGTGAAAAGAGATTAAAACATACTTCCTTCATGCCATTTTATAGCTATCAACTATAGTATTACAAATGTGACCATAACAAGAAACAGATGGTTCTGAGCAATGAATCACATGTATGTCATTATTTGGTAACATCACGAGAACTATGAAAATATTGATTCTTCAGTAATGTTACTATTGATGACTATACTGCTGAGGGCTCTCCATCAATTCTAAAGTTAGAGTGTTAGCATTGACAGACGTTTATTCCTTTGTAATACCAAACAAAGAAAGCATTAATAGCTTAATGATCAGACTTCTGAGCCATCAGTCTATCCAGACGTCATGCAATCATTATATCAAAACTATCCCAGGTAGCATCAACCCTTTGAACCCTTTAAATCAGCCCAAATTCCCGCCTTTCCGAAAAGGATTTGCTATTGTAAACATATGCTTTATCACAAACTTTGAATTTTACCAATATCTTTTTCAATTCACTCAGTAAAATATAATCATTGAAAAATGTCTTGAAGTGTTCCTTGCTTTTTTCATTTTTCAGACTTTATAGTATTTCAAATTATTGTCACTCCCTGCTATAAGCTAGTAACAAATATGCTAGTCTTGCAGAACAGTCATCAACTATCCTAAAAAAAGTCAATTGCGTAATAAAAATTTGATACATCATTAATATTACTACAATAATCATGGATTCTTTTTTCTCCAAAAGCACTCTAAAATAGTTTTCTACCATATATTTGAACAGATAGCAAAACACAGGACTCCAAACCAGTATACATTTTCAAGTACAGTTTGCATGGAGCTGTAACACTACGCTTTGAAATACAGACAACATACTTCTATGTCTTGCATACAGGTTTAATTTTAGTCCCAGAGTAACAAAGTACATTGGGACAAAATTGCACCTAACTTCCATGCAAACAAGATTAACTTTTATTCAGTTTCAGAATCACTTTCTTAATGGTTTGATCAGCAGAAGGATTAGCTTATTTATCCCACTGGTCAAAAGCAGAGACCTGAGAGATTGAATTCCATTTCTGCTGTTATACTTCTCAGATTGTACAGAGTTCACAAAAAAATCACTGAAAAGGGAAATATCTTTGTACTTCTAATGCTAAACAAGGACAACCCTTTTCGCCAGTTTAATCAAAGCAATACTATTTAGGTGCTAGCTAGTTTACTGCTGGAAATACGATGCCAAATTACTGTTACTCTGAAAATATGCAAGTTTTCAGTATTACTTCCACTGTATCTTTGTAGACAAGAAAAAACAAATTTTACATGTTCTTACACAAAAGGTTGCAGCAACAGAAACCATTTAGTAGTCTGAAAAAAACTGGTGACAATAGAAACACAAAGCCCCAATTTTGTATTTGCTAAATATCTAACTGGAACAATCGCCAGGTCTAGAAAACAAGACGCAATCTGTTCTAAATGGAATGGCATGTATGAGAATAATGTTGATGATATGGTCAGAGAAGCATTTCTTTTTACAGTAACAGTATATTCTAAACATTTCCCTTTTATTAAAAAAAACAAACGACTTCCACAGTTTAACGCTCACAAGGCAGAAAATGTTCTGGATATGCAGACTGCATCCAAATTGTCTTCTAATACATTCCACCCAAACAAAAATACAACAAACCATTGGGCAGAATTGTTTGAAGAGAAAATAAAAATTCTTCAGAGTACTTTCTTTTACCAGTGTTCCACTCAACTGCTTACAAGGAAACCTGGACGCTAGCTAGGAGCTTCTGTCTGTAAATATCACTGGTCTGTGAGAAGATTTCCCCCTCCCCTGCATAAATTTCTCCTTAAATTACATTCAGATTTCTGTGGTACCGTAACAACTTCAATATGGCACGTATTTCAGTATTTTGTAAAGGTTTCATTTCCATTTCCACCTCCAGTTCTGGCTGGTTTACATCTTTCATCCTGGCTGCTCTGCAGGATGTACATCCTTACAATATTTACGTGAGGTCTCACAGTTTTAGCATGGAATATTGTTAACAACTGTATCAAACCCACATTGAGATATATACTGAAGTGATATCTGTATTACAGGATACGCAACAGACCATGTTTTATCAAAATATGTGTCAAAGCAAAGCAATTCCTGATGGCAAAATAAAAGTGAGTCATGCAAAAAATGGTTGTCTGGTCTTTCATGAGATTCATACGAACTTTCTTTCAATTCCACTCACGTGAATGCATACTCCTCAGTTGTACAGCTTGATTTTTGAAGTTTAAATGAGCAAAAACTCCAAAACAAGTCTCAACAAAACTGTTTGGCTTTGACTGCTATGGGTCAATATCATGTAAAATGCCAAAATACTTTCTCCCCCTCAGCCGGAAATTGCAGATGATCCTAAATTCACTTGGAACCCAGCACAAGCTTTCTAAATGGCCACAAACCATTCTTAGTGCTCTGGGTATGTACCAAAATCTAGATTCACTGTACATTGCAAAAACCCTGTGCAGAGCATGAAAATTAAAATGTATGTGTACTTTGATAATTATTATTTTTTATTCTATAGAAGTCGTTTGTGAAAGGTTATGCAGTATAGTTTATAGTTCAGATACCTAAAAGAAACTGTTGAGATATTAACGTCAGAGTTTATTTTGCTTCTGACTGTGGCACACTATCGTTAAGTACTTTATTCTAGAACCCAGCAAAAAGGCTGGATCTGAAACTAACTGGAGATCAACTACAATTCTCAAATTTAGAACATTCCTTAATTCAGCTAAAGCAGTGTTTAGCTGGGGACCTTAGGCAAGCGTAAAATACAGCATTATCTTTCTTTACAGACCATTCTCCAAATTTTGCACGCAATCTCACATAGTCACACTCACTAAATCAGAGCAGAATTTGCAAGATATCTACACAATGCAGGACTATCTAGTGCATGGTTTGGAGAATACATACGTATTATCTATTCACAGTACTTTCTTTGTATAACTTTCATCCATTATATAAACCAATGTGCAAACACTAAAGACCAAGTATGGCAAATGCTTAATAGATGAAATATAGCATACTACTGTGTGTACATGTCTATATTTTATAGTTCTGTTGGACTGTGTGCATGTGAGTACACACGTATGCATATTATATAGCATTTATATTTAGTCTTCAAAAAATTGAGGCTATTCTGCTCGTGCTAACAACTGGACAGAAGCCAAAACTAGCTAAACTTGTGCGAGACACTCCTACTTGGCTTAATAAGGAAGGATTAAGCAGAAGTTAACTGGTATTACCCATATTTTCTAATGAAACATTCTATAATCTACTCTTATTTTCCCACTTCCCTGTGAAATCAATGTAGTTTGCATCAAACACCCACTTAATGAGACTACTAAATCACTTCAAAGGACAGTCTTCAACAAAGCACATGGGGAAATGTGTTAATTTAAGCGCTTAAAGCTCTGTCTATGAGCATTTTTCCAGCAGCTCTTACAGATTCTTACCAGTTCTTGTGTATCTTCTGCTAATGGCAAAAAAGCAGCTTCCAGAATAGCAACTTGATCAGCGCTGAGCTTCTGCCACAGAGTAATCAGCATAATCACCAGATGAGTGGCACTTTTCAACTTTGTGAATGCCTGGAACATGTTGACTTGATTTTCTTCTGCTGCATCTGCTAGAGCTATTACCTGCAAAAATTACAAACGTCTGTTAAGTATAATTTTACCATCCGTGAACACGCAGCACTGAAATTACCTTTGGCACACTTGTTTACTTTTAGACAATTCTGAGGAATTCTGTCTTCCATAAACAGAAGCCACAGAGTGTTAAATGAATTATCATTTATCTAGATTTTTCTTTTGCACACCCAAGGCAATTTCAAGTCCCTGTGGCAACAGCATTAGTTTATCTAGTATGATAGTGTAGAAAGGATTCCGTTTAAAGCACGTTAAGACATTCCTGAAATTGATCCCCATCATGTCTCATAATACATGATAACAAAATAACTTTCAGGTTTATACCACACAAGACACTTATCCATCTATGACCAGCAAACCTACTGTATTAATCAAAAACAATACATTTATTTTACGCAATTAAAAATGCAGTATATAATTATTTCCACATGAACATAACAGCCATCTGTTATTTTATGAACACTCGGGTGTCTCAATATTTTGCGCTAGCTGCTTCAGCTTTTATGCCAAAATGTAAACATTATGGATCATATGTATGAAGCCAACACCACTTTAACTGCCAGACATTATGAAAGAATTTTCAAAATAAAATAAAATGGCAGATTCACTTCTTGTAAGATAAGATTGTTTTGCCAAGTACTTCAAGATGGGGAAAAACAGAAGAGCTATTGTATGATATTCTACTCTGTTCAGAAATAATTTGTTGTTGTATATAATATTGTCTACTCACAGCACTACAAAAACTGGTATTTTGAAAAACATTGTTATAAATGCCTTCTTTCTTGAAATACAATGTTTAGACATTTTCCATCACTGGTGAAAAGTGAAGATGACAGTGATTTCAACATGCAATTGCTATCATTTCAGTATGACAACACAAGATTTTCCACAGTATTTGCACTAAATTACTTCAACTAAAGGAAAAGAACAAAGGTAAGGGGTTTATCCTGGGGGAGCACAACTTACAAGACCTGTTCTCATGCATGTCACTACATCTTCATCTTGCCTAAATAATACTTGGCTTACACCAGTGCTGATTATCTTCACTGTCATTTAAATCAACGTAAATTTAATTCACACACTTTACACAATTTAATTCTCACACACTTTCTCTTCCTGTTTGTTTATCTGCAAAATCAGCTAATGGGTGATTGACTGGAGTTGTGAAAAACTTCACAGAAATGAAGTTAAAGTGTAATTAGTATTACAACAGAATTTACAAAGTAAATCTTGTAGAGCTTGATCCATTAACATTTGGCAACAGCAGGATAATGAAAATACTATACGATGCATCTTCAGCCGGGAAGCAAAGCCAACCAGCTGTTAGCATTTCGTGGAGAAAAACTATTTTTAAATCTGCAACACTGGCATTAGACATGCATGTGTGTTCCCTCCAAGCTCCCATGTGACTGGGAAGATAAAGAAAACAGAATTTCAAGGAACTATAAATACGAAACATTTCAAACAAAACGTTTTGATAGCTTTTGGTTTAGGTTTTAAAATGTAGTGTTTCCAAATAAAACGGAGAACCCACAGGACACTCACGAGTCCAAACACCACATAAATCAGAGCCAAGTAACAAAACAACAAAAAAAAGCCCAGCTAACCACGTGAAGAAGTGAGAAATTAATCCAAAATACTGAAAACCAACATGACATACTTTGGTTAGAGGAGAGTAAAAGTATCACAGACATGTCACCTAATGTAATCGTGCCCACATTCAGCTTGCTCAGACCAAAGCGCTGATGCTCTTCATACCTCACCTTCTGCACAAGGTGGAGTCCCCTGTTGCAGCTACTCTTCATCAATTACGGGTGATGAAGCTACACGACAAACGCCAACACCAGGCAGCACCCTATGTCAGTTGCACCTGACCACTGTTAAACAGTAATTGTATGCACTATGCAGCTTCGTCTTTCTGAGGAGACAAGCAACAACAGTAGACAAGTTCTCCTTAGTCTGACAGAGGTCTTCAAATATCGAATCACCTTTCATGTCCAATATGCATTTGAGAATTTTGGGAATAAAAATACGCTAAGATGAATTTAAGGTGCTGATGACGTTCATCAGTATGCTTCTTATAATATTACTGGATGGAATGGTGTAATGAATAAATTCACAAGTCCTGGAATCTGGAACAAAGGCAAGCTAGCTGTATCTCATTATGCATAATGCTAAGCTAGTATCAATTTTGCTGCAGAACCAGACAAACACAGTTGCACTTGTGTGACAGCCACCTGAACCCCACTTACACAACAAAGGCAAAGGACACCTAGACCAAGTCATGAATTAATTCCCAAGTGGTCTCTCACTCTGTGCTGTATTTAAACTTCTACTGTAGTGTATATTTCAGAAGCATAAATCACATAAAGTAACTGACATAACCTTTTACCTTTAGGATCCCTCATTTCAGAATTTGCTTTCTTTCCATTTTATAACCATGAACAAAGGAGATGCTCACCTTTTCAAAGGCTATAAATATTTGTAAAACAAATATCCCAGTACTCCCAAACAATACCTAACCTATCAAGCCTGTAAGCCATTTTGAAAGCAGCTTCACAAAAAACCCTAAAAAGTACAACTGTTAAAAAAGTTTGTCTTTGGCACAAAATTGTACAATTCTGAAGGCACATAATACAAAACAAATATTATACCAGTGACAAGCCTAAGTTTCTCAAGGACAGGTGCAGCCTTGGAATGTTGCAGGTCACCAAAACATATAGCAATTAAATCTTTACATGACTGCATATACACAAGTTCTACTTTACACTTGCAGAGAAACCAAAGAGAGGGAAAAAACATTCCTAAGTACTAATTATTCTGTTAATAGATGAAGTGACCTACTCTAGCTTTCAGAGATCTGGAATATCCAGGATAATACAATATTAATTACCATATGGTAATGTAAGCACACAGTCACTGTAGTTTAAAAAAAAAAAACCTATACCACAGACAGAAAAAAGGCTGCCAAAACAGCACCCGTTGAGATATTCCGAGTACTAAAAACCAAAGCAACACAGAAAGCAGCTGGAAAGGACTAAAGATAACTTTGACAATACATGGTTCCACAGTAAATACTTAACATGAGGGGAAAAAAGGAAGTCTTTCCTCAGAGAAAAACTACTCTAAACATCTCCCAGGACATCAGCTATAAATTTTGGAAGTGTTCTGGGGTTCTTCATTCAAACAGTTGCAGCATGTAAGGATGAGTAAGTTCTAAAAACATGACATTCACTTTTTTACATGATTTTATTTTCACCTGAACATTACCTCTAATTGTACTTTACAACAGTTGAGGGAAATAAAGAATCCACAGCCTTTGCAAACTGAGATCCTAGTCTCTTTAGACTTAGTCATGTTTTCTTTGTGATCTCCCAACTGTATCTTCAACTCTCACAGTAGATTTTCAATCTGTTTAGATAAGATCTATTATATCACTTTCTAAACAGATGCAAAATACCAAAAAAAAGGAAACTTCTCCCTGTCTCACTTTTTCACAGGGTAGGTGGAAAAATGTATTGCAAGTGGCAGTTCTAAGTGTAGCTTCAATGCAAAGATTTCAGACGAACTGGAAACTATCAAGTAAGAAGTCCATCTGCATTGCATAATGCCTATCATGGCTTATTTAACATTTTTCTTTCTCTTTCTTTAATATCACAACGCTTTCAAAGAAAGAAAACTGAAAATAAGTTTTGCAAACTTTCTTTCTATAAGCAATGGAAGAAAGGAAAGTGGTTGATGCAGGAAAGATCTAAGAGGTACTGGAACACGTTGAAAGTACAACGTTGAATATATATTCTTACAACCTACCAAAACTTGCTTTTCATTTAGATCTTTTTTTGTTTAAATTTTTCTGCCCAAATTCTTGTTCTGTTCCAATACAGCAAATTACAGGCCAGGTAAGTTATTAACGAAAGCATGTTGTAAGAAGAAAAGAAAGAAAAAAGAACTATTCTCTAAATTAAGATAATATTTAAGATTTTTACTAAATTTCATATTAAGTTGCAAAGGTAGAGATGCAATCCAGAATTACTCTTATAATTTTGAGAACTTCATCTCTCACCATTATTATCAGGATCTGACTGCAGTAATTTCCAAGCACAAAGCATTTCTCATGCTTTCAGCCTTAAGCGTTCAAGCAGAAAGATTTCTCTCCATGATTATTTCATTGCTGAGTAGACCTTAAGATATCAAGCATTTAACAAATGCAAACTAATGGTGATTCAAGTCTTAAAACCCGATTTCTCCATTATTAGTGCCTACTTCAAGATATTTCTTAGGGCATTAACATCAGCAATAACTTCAAAATTACCAAACTCTTGAAAAAGGCTTGCACCATATCCACTCTTGTGTATTCAGACAAGTTTATTGGGGCAATAATGAACACCACTCTCCCAGGCTTATTCCAATAACACAAAAAATATCAATACAATTCCAAAAATACAAAATGCCTTCCTATTAACTGGCTAGGAAGTTGAAGAAAACTTTGAAAAAGTAAAGGGCAAGAAATGAATATGAAGTTCCAAGGAGCTTTCCTTTGAGTTGGTAGTATATATTCTTGGAGTCCCTAACACCATTGAAACTGCAGACTCTCACAGATTTTATACCATACTCTAAAACAGAGAAACAGAAAGGCGGCTGACAATTTGGTGGATTTTTTTTTTAAAGTCAAGAAAAACATAACTGATCACCACCTGTGAAACTTTAGCCAAGTACTCTTATTCTCACCTAGTTCTATCACACTGGGTTCAGTTTCTAATAAATTTGAAGTACCTTCATTTTTAGCAGAAATGAAGTTTGAAGAGAGCAGAAGTTAGGCATTTAAGGAATACAGAATCTCTTTATATTTCATCCATAGCACTTAGGAGCAAGTCGTCTATGCAAAATTTGTTAAAATATGAAAAATACCATCAGAAATGTAATTATTCTGAAATGGACACAGGGATGATGAATTATCAAGACTATTATATACCCCACAGTAAATTAATCCATAATCAAAGCCTTTGTACCCAGTTTCAAAAGAGCCGTTCTGTACACTGTTATCTAAGCAAGAACAGAGATCACAAGCTCACAGGTCTCCTCTGGCAATCTTTCTTACGGAATAATTAATTGATCCGACCCCTTCCAACTATTTTTAAACACAATTAGATCTTCATAAAGCAGGATTTTAATGCATATAAAGGAGAAAAAAAACAGAGAGCTGAGAAATGCTAGGATTACTGCTTGTTCATTCCTATTGCAACTTGACATTTATTACTACTCTGTAAGCCTTTCCCACATTAACTCATTTTAGAAAAGGAAATACAACTCAGTTACTAAACCTATAACAAGGCCTAACAGAATATTTCTGTGGTTTTAAGAAGTCTCCATCATATATCCTAGTTCACATAAGCATTTAAAGTCAAATACTTTTTTCCTTACAAGCCCCTTTACCTTGCTCATGTGGCATGCAGCCACACATGAAAGCTAAGACACCAGCAAAGCAAACCTTTAAAATAGATACAGCAATATAAGTGATAATATCAATTTCATTAATTAAATCTTGAATATCCATTATTCTGGGAGAATTTTTTTTTTTTACAGGCAATTCTCCAAGTAGTTTACAAAGTGACAATACAGTGATCAACAGCATGATTCCCTGTGCAGACCATCTCACTCAACCACTGTGCACACAGCTTTTTCAGGGGACTAAAGCTTTATGGAACACAAGCAAAGATATTTATGGCAGAGCGCCATCTTTACCAAACACTCCGTCACCAGAAAGACTAACCATGTCACTCCTGCAAAGGAGCACTTTAAATGCTGTGGTGTTCCCACATCGCTGCAATGTCAACACAAAAGCACACTTTGGGATTACGTAACCTCATGCAACAATTATCTGACCCTTTTAAGAATGCCTCAGCTAGTGCTAACCATGACCACAGCTTTTGAAACTGTGGCATAGGCCCACCAGGATGACAAAGCATCAATTCACTAGACACTGAATACTCAACTTTCAAGTGAAGCCCAACATGACCTCAAACTGAGAAGACAGCAGAAACGAAACACATTGCAGCATGACGACCCATACTTTATCTGGATGTGCCTAGCTACTTCGCAAAATTCTATTGCCTCACTTGATGAACATGAAATCATTGATTATGACAAGTAATTACTAGTGATGTGTGCCTCTGGAAACTAGAACAGCCAGATCAAATACTCAAGGTTGCAGAAGAAATTGTGTGGTTTTGTTGTCTTCTATGTTATTTCCATGATAGAATTATCATTAGCAGCTCTACTGCACCTTTAACTGGAATTTGCCACGAAGCTGTACTGTCCACCAGCACATCACAGGTTCCCAGAATCTCTGATAGTCAATGAATATTGAAGACAGTTTCACTCTGGAACTGTGCTTGAATTGGGAGCAACATATAAAAAAATACAGCCAAACATCAGCCAAATTGACACAGAGAAGTGGAGAGATTGGTTTCTACCACCAAATATATGGTATTATGCAATGATGACCAAAAGAATTGTTTTACAAAGGAACAAATGTTCAACAGTGAAGTTGCATACTTGATATATTAAAATAAGCTGTGAACCTAAGCCAAGGGTTTAAAAAAACTAACAAGGGCATCATCCTGCAAATTTCTAATTGTATTTCAGTTAAATGGGATCTATGGATGTCCAGGAAACTAAGAGAGACTCATTAGACCTGACCTTCTGCAAACATTTATGTACAGTGAAGCTCAATAGGTAACTACACTGGGAACGTTGCATTGACTCAGTAAAGGCAGGACTTCATCATATCATAGACAACCACTGTCAGTGTGATTATTCATATGTATCTAGTGAGAAAAAAGCATTTGCAGAATGTTATATATCAGGTTATGAGTGTAGTTTTAGAAATCCAGAATAAATCCACAAATCATTGCTTCATTTACCGAGAATGTACACATCTCCTAAATCACGCTCATCTAATCACAGAATCACAGAATCACAGAATAGTAGGGGTTGGAAGGGACCTCTGTGGGTCATCTAGTCCAACCCCCCCGCCGAAGCAGGGTCACCTACAGCAGGC
>Ga0065711_1013122_pt1 | contig 11961 bp, 14 predicted proteins | sample Hoacrofraction12_FD_59098 | JGI IMG/M metagenome (GOLD analysis project Ga0065711, IMG submission 59098) | Hoatzin crop microbial communities from Cojedes, Venezuela - Epithelial fraction 12 v2 (version 2) | ecosystem: Host-associated > Birds > Digestive system > Esophagus > Crop | place... | reverse complement strand
TTCAGTGGTGCCCAGCGACAGGACAAGGGGCAACGGGCACAAACTGAAGCACAGGAAGCTCCAGCTGAACCCGAGGAAGAACTTCTTCCCTCTGAGGGTGACGGAGCCTTGGCCCAGGCTGCCCAGGGAGGTTGTGGAGTCTCCTTCTCTGGAGATATTCCAGACCCGCCTGGACGCGGTGCTGTGCAGCCTGCTCTGGGTGACCCTGCCTCGGCAGGGGGTTAGACTGGGTGACCCCCAGAGGGCCCTGCCAACCCCGACCATTCTGTGATTCTGTGAGCCAGGGGCAGGGACCAAAAAGCCATCATCAAACAGCTGCTGCCGACAGCCCTCGGCTTAAAGGTTGGAGGGAAGGGCTGGTTGTGGCTGCAGTGACCCTGGTGTCATCCCCGCACTGGCCGTAGGCTGGCACACGCTCACCCATCGCCGTCGTAAATCTCCCCCTGGGGTTAGACATTCCCGGAGCGCTGCTCCCCATCCAGACCTCCCCGGGTCTGTTGTGGCCTCGCACTGCAGCCATCTGGCACTTCAGAAGATGAAAGGCCCGAGGAATGCTTTCATTCCATCGCGGTGTCTACTGTTGCGTGCCTCGAACTTCCAAAGCGGTGCTTGCTCCTGGTTAAACCCACCGGACGCGCTGCCCGCTGCTTCTCCCGGTCGCAGAGACCTGGCTGTCAGGCTTGGAGTTTTGCTATGGCTGTTGTTTGTTTTTTTATAGGGCACCTTTGCAGAATACACACTCACCTTCTCCTCCTCTTGTCTCCTGCCTCCTCCAGCTTCAGAGGTCTCTGGGACCTGGTTTGTAGGGCTTGTGCCTGTTTCCAGCGCTCACGTCCCTGGCAGCACAGTCCCCATCCTCAGGGGAGCCAGGAGAAGGTGGCTGGGAGAATTACAGGAAAGTGAAGTGAAGGAAGGAGGATAAGTTTGGGGTTCTTTTTAATTTTTGACACAAATGTCTCTTTCTTCCCCTCCTGCCTCTGCCCCAACGCAGAAGAAGCTGACACGAGAGTGCGTTTTCCGAGAGCAGTTTGAGGAGAACTGGTACAACACGTACGCCTCGACCCTCTACAAGCACCCCGACTCGGAGAGGCATTACTACGTGGCCCTGAACAAGGACGGCTCCCCCCGAGAGGGGTACAGGACTAAGAGACATCAGAAATTCACTCATTTTTTACCCAGGCCTGTGGACCCTGCCAAAATACCGGCGATGTACAGAGACCTCTTCCACTACAGGTGATGGTTCCTGCAGCTGCCCCGTCAGTGTACATACTCGGGCTCCCATGCTTTTTCCCAGAGCACTCTATCAGTAGTCATTCCATCATCCCTGTAAGCGTAGATGGCGTAGGAAAGCACTTACATCGAATTCAGACACTGCTGTTCCTCCTTGTTTCGAGCGTAGAGCGAACCTGGGTTATTTATGGGCTGGGGGTAGGGGAAGGGAGGGAACCCTGCGTAGAATCTTCCGTTTTCATTCACTTTCTCTACCCGGTTGCTGCGAAGAGAGGCCGAATATTCAATGTTACGGCTGCTTACAGGAACAAGCAGGCGAGCAAACCTGATCACCGGGGTGGGAAAAACCAAAACCTAAAGATGAAGAGAAGGAAAGAAAACAAAAGACCACAGAACTGCTTTGGATGCTGCTGCTGAGCTCGGGATGGTTACCTGCTAAGAAAAAGCCTTTCGAATGGTACCCGGCTCACGCAGCCTGGGAGTTTGCTACGTGGATGATGCTACGTGGACTGGTCCTGATGCGTGGGGTTTTTCCTGCCATTGGCATGGGAATGGGGCGAGGAACATTATTCAGATGTAAGCATGGATACTGTGCATAAGGACAAAACTATTTATAAAATGTATATGATATTTATTTTATATATTTATTTATTTCAAAATAATTTTATTTTTAATGAGAGATGCTATGACCGAATTTTCATCAGGAAGAATAAGGTCCTACTGAAACAGGAAAAAAAGAAAAATGAGTTTTAAGAGCTTATTGGCAATAAAATTGTCTTTATATTGTAGATTTCTTGCTAGCCCTTTTTTTTGGTGCTCTTCAACAATTAACCCAGTATTTCCCCATCAATACGAATATTAAGACCATCTCTAAAAAGGCTTTGTATGGTGAAGATAAATCACCTAAACCCCAAACTCTTGTAGAAAGAAGGATGACATCAGACGATACCTGGACGGACCTTGGGAGTGTGACCCCGCTGAAATGGCTGGCTGGGTCTCTGATGAGCTGTGGTTTCCAAGAACTGCAAATCCAGCCCTTTCCTTCACCCCGAAACGGGCCAGACAGGTCCGGGGGTGACGCCGAGCACCAGGCGCAGCGCAGCGTTCGCCGCCGTCGGATGGGATGGGGATGGGCGCCTGGAATGCGCGTTGGGAGGAACCTGGCGGGCACGGTCGGCATCCTCGGGCTCCCCCGCACCTCGAGCCTGGGACGTGCTGGCACAGCTCTCGGTGTGCGGCAGCGGTGGCCAAGAGGCTCCAGCACGGCACGTGGCCGCTGTGGATTAATTATCCTGGAGAAAATCAAGCGCAGAAGCGTTTGGAGCATCCGCTGAGTGGCTGGAGCCATCATTCCTGCAATCAAACTACCACATCTCACATGAGACTTACCTGAAGCATCACGGCAAATCAGGGAAGAAAAAGCAGAAAGCAACAAAATCGATTTAATAAAAAAAAAAAAACATTTTTAAGCAATTACTGTGGATGAAGACCATCCCTGCAGGCAGTGCTTGGATGTTCGTGGCCTCGTGGCCTTTGGCCCTGCAGAAGCTGCCTGGTCACACAGTCCCGCCACCTCTCCTCTGCCCCGGGGCAGCTCCTGCCTCTCAGCCAAGCCCGCCAGCGCTTCGGCAGTCCCGAGCCAGCCCCGTGTTCCCACCCGCTGCCGGGGCTGTGCCGGAGAGCCGCGGCCCTTCTCAAGCCAGGCTGGCCAGGCCGGGGACACGCGCAGCGGAGGCTTCACCCCGCAGCAGGCAGCACAGGCCTTGGGTGACGCTTGTGCCCGCTCAGCACGTCGCAAAACCGCGGGGGAAGCTGCCAGGAGTGATCCCGGTTTGTTTTGTGTCCCCTGCGATCAGCACGGAGGGGTTTTAGCACGCGGTGGGAGCAGGGGCGCGGTGTTGTACCGGCACTTTGCAGCACAGATGAGAACTCAGTATGAAACGTGGTTCTCCAGCGTGTGCAAAATACAGATGTAGTGGCTTTGAGCTGGGGTTTTCCTTATCACAACTGCATTTTTCACGGGATTGTTTCGCAGCCTTCTCCTTGCAAAGCAGTCGAGGTAAAATCTCAGCTCCTTCAGCTTCGGTCCATGAATTCCCAGGATGATTTCACCGGCCTAGGGACAATCCACACCAGCTTCTCTATGAGCTGCACTGCTCACGGAGCGGCAGCCCTGGTGCCCAGCCCTGCTCCCGGCCTCTCTGCCACCTTCCGTGTGCCTGCCGCGTCCCTTCGCTGTCCCAACCGCTCCCACGCCGGGTGCAGCTGGTCCAGCAGCCACCAGACGATGGGCGACGGATTGCAACGAGGAGATTGCAGGGGCTTTACCTTGAGCGATCCTGCCACGAAGTCAATCCTGTGTTTGAAATAAAAAGTGTATATTTACCTTCTTCTTTTGAGACACTGCTGAAACATCTCATCCTCAACCGCCATGTCGGGAGCGCGATCGCTCACGAAGTGTCCGAAAGTGCGCTTCTGACCTTCCTCCACTCGAAGGGAAACCCCTCAGACCTTGAGCTTTGCTCCGTCTCTTGGGATGGTCCTGCCTCCCTCTAGCCAGGGCTTTCCACGGCGCTTGAAGATAAATCTAGCCGTAAAGATCCTGCTCATCTGCTTCAAAATGAAGGTCAAAACCTGATCTCAGCCGCGCCGGGTACATTTTGCACCAGCTCGAAAGGGAGCTGATGTGGCCCGCGCTGGAGCCATGCGTCCGATGCCTGAATCAAAGGGCTGCCCCCACAGAGCCTCCCGCTGCGAAGGGATGGCGTAAAACAGCTTTCCAGGATCTGGGTGCAAAAACCAATACCTGCAAATGACAAAATCCACAAAGAATTTACCAGAAACCCCTTTGTACAGGTTGGTGTCGTCTGCCAGGTGGGGCATTCGCTAAAGGGGGAATTCAGCATTGCTAAATCCCACCCGGAGGGTTGCTTTCAGCAGGAATTCACTGGGTTTGGGCCTGGTTCAACAAAACACTTAAAGACACGAGTAAGAGACTGACCTGGGTGCTTAACGGCAGCAGAATTAACAACCGCAAGAGCGGGCTGTGTTTTGGGTGGCACGGGGAGCCGCCGGCGACGCGCTGGGTGTGCTCAGCTCTCTGTCCTGGCTGGCGGCAGAGCGGGCTGTCACCTCGTCCGGCTGTTACGGGAGCCGAAAGCCAACCAGGGACGCTGACTGCTCCTTCAGCTCGGAGGCTCTCACAGGGCTGGCGGGTGGACCTGCAGCCGGGCAGCGTCCGGGGCCTCGGCCGAGCTGTGTCTGCCCAGCTCCTGCTAGGAAAATGTTAGAGAAAAACACGTTTGCAATGCTTCAACCCGAGACACTCTTTCCTAAACAAGTAAAAGGAAACGTCAGCGTATGTTTGGGATCTTAGCTTGTATCATTCCCATTTCTTCCAAAGTTATGACGTCCAGCTGAAAAACTTCTCCCGGAGGGACCCGAGGTGGCTGGCGCAGGGGACAGCCGTGGCCCCACAGAGACCCCGCTGCGCCCTGCACCACCTCTTAACACAGACGCGAAGCCGTGGGACTGGAAACACCACGGTAAACAGGACAAAAGGCATCGCTTTCAACCCTTCTCCTTCCACCCGAGAGGGGTGGGCATGTATGGGAAACATTATCCCGGGAACAGCTGCGCAAAGCGGGAGGGAGGAGGTTGGCGGCAAAGAGATGGGCGATTTCTGGAGTCTGGCTACGGAGGGGTGCTGGAGCCCGGGGAAACCCTCTGCGTGAGGCCAGCACGGCGCCAGGCACAGCACAGCACAAACCCAGCGAGAGCGCCTGTCTCCCCAGCTCTGGTGCCTGACCCGAGGCATGAGGATGGTCTCGGAGGGGGCCGAGGGGACAGACCTGCAAGTGCCATCGCACACATGGCCTCAGGGACATCGCCACGGAGACCCCGCTGCCTGTGGGGAGCTCTCCTGGGTGGGACGGCGGCTCCAGGGCACAACCAGGGGTCAGGCCCAGCCAGCACAGGTTCATGAAAGGCAGGTCCTGCTTGACCAGCCTGGTCTGCTTCTGTGACCAGGTGACCCACCCAGTGGATGAGGGAGAGGCTGTGGATGTTGTCTACCCGGACTTTAGTTAAATCCAGTTGGCAGCCAGTCACAGTGTTGCCCAAGGCTCAGTTCTGCGTCCAGTCTTGTTTAACATCTTTATCAATGATCTGGATGAGGGGATTGAGTGCTCCCTCAGTAAGTTTGCAGATGACACCAAGTTGGGCAGGAGTGTCGATCTGCTTGAGGGTAGGAAGGAGCCGCAGAGGGACCTGGACAGACTGGGTCGATGGGCCGAGGCCAACTGTATGAGGTTCAACAAGGCCAAACGCTGGGTCCTGCCCTTGGGTCACACCAACCCCATACAATGCTACAGGCTTGGGGAGGAGTGGCTGGAGAGCTGCCCAGCGGAAAAGGACGTTGGGGTGCTGGTCGACAGCCGGCTGAACAGGAGCCAGCAGTGTGCCCAGGTGGCCAAGAAGGCCAACGGCATCCTGGCTTGGATCAGGAATGATATGGCCAGCAGGAGTAGGGAGGGGATTGTGCCCCTGGACTCAGCACTGGTGAGGCCACACCTCGAGTGCTGTGTTCAGTTTTGGGCCCCTCACTAGAAGAAGGACATGGAGGGGCTGGAGAGTGTCCAGAGAAGGGCAGCGAGGCTGGTGAGGGGTCTGGAGAACAAGTCTGATGAGGAGCGGCTGAGGGAGCTGGGGCTGTTCAGTCTGGAGGAGGCTGAGGGGGGACCTCATCGCTCCCTACAACTACCTGACAGGAGGGTGTAATGAGGGGGGGTTGGTCTCTTCTCCCAAGCAACCAGCGATAGGACAAGAGGCATTGGCCTCAAGTTGCATCAGGGAAGGTTCAGATTGGATATTAGGAAAAATTTCTTCACTGAAAGAGTGGTCAGGCGTTGGACCAGGCTGCCCAGGGCAGTGGTGGAGTCCCCATCCCTGGAGGGGTTCAAAAAACGTGTAGATGTGGCACTTCAGGACATGGTTTAGCAGGCATGGTGGTGTTGGGTTGACAGTTGGACTTGATGATCTTAGAGGTCTTTTCCAACCTTAATGATTCCATGATTCTATTCTATGGTTCTCTGTGGTGGGGAAGGAGTGGACGCCCCCCAGGCTTACCTCCCCTGGAGAACGGGATGGAGAATCTGAAGCTGCAGGAGTCCAGAAACTGAGCGCGGGGAGGCAGGGAAGGTGCCCTCTGGTTAGGTGCTGGCAGTACCTCCAGAGGTGCGTTGCAGCTGCCGGACCACGGCTGAGGTGTCCGTGAGAGGATGCGGCATCCCCAAAGGAGAAGGGCTGAAATTCTTGTTGATGGTGAGCCAAAGGCATCCGTGCCCTTGGGGATAGCGTTGGTGGCAGAAGATGACCCCGGGTACCTCATCCAAAGGGCGACGTCCTCTCCCGCAATCCAACAGTTGGAGTCAACTCATACTGTGGGTGTTTGGCCGAAAACCCAACTGTCCCGGCGGGGGAGCGGTCTGCAGGGCAACGTCCGGCTTCGGCTCGATCCGGAAAGCTTTGTAACGACAAAGGTGCTGCAAGGAAATAAAGCGAGGTTACCAAGCGCCACGCCTGAGCCACAGGACACGCAACACCCCGAGGCCGGTAGCTGGGTTACCTGGCGTCTCTCAGTACCATTCATTAACCAGCAGACGGGGGTGAATTATTTCTCTGCTCTTTGGAGAACAAAACAGCGCAAAGACCTTGCTGGAAAACCACCTGGATGGGAGACAACGTAGCGGGGAGCGGTGCTGGTAGCAATTAACAGGCAGACGTGCAGCGTAGGTGCGATGCCCCCGATGCTGGCGGCACCCGGGGCAGCCACCGAGGACGGAGATGCGGTCAGAAACGCAGGCACGAGCTCGGCTCCAGAGACAGAGGTGGGACGCAGCAGACAGCGCCGCGGGAGAAGCCCTTTCTGGGGCTGAAGCTGTGCAAACGCAGCCCCTGAGCCCGCTTTTGAGGTGAAGACCAAGCATGGCTGCAGTCAGGGGGGAAGAGCAGCCAGCAGCCAGCTCCAGGGCCTGTGATCCCCGCACCAACAGCAGCGTGAAGCGGAATTGGAGAGAGGAGGTGAAGCCCAGGGGACGAAGTCGCGCAATAGGGAGTCAGGTAAGACTTGGTTGTTGTTTTCTCCAAAGCAAGAAACTGCTTCGGAGCTGTTCCGTTCTCATTCTCAGCAAGCATGTCTCGTCCCTGCTCTGGCTGGATTGGAGTAAGAGTCCTGCAAAGCCAACTCCACCGAGGAGTTTCAGGCTCTTCCCTCACCGCACCAGAAAGCCTCTCACACCAAGGTGCCCGTGACCGAGCGTGGCCGATCACCGCGTGGGACATGGCAAGCGCACACCTGCGCTGCTGCCAATGGGCATCAGCAAGAACCTGCGGAAACGAGAAACTCCAAATGATGCAAGCAGCTGTTGGCACTGGGTCAGGCTCTGGTTAACGCCCCGGGTATTGATTACCGTCTCACATTCAGCATCTCCAATGGATTTTCATGCGCACCAGGCATTGAACACAAAGCCAAGACAGCGCGGGAGATCAGAGACCTCAGGACTGGCCGAGCACAGACCCGAGGGGTGACCCCGGCCACCCCCAAAGCCCCCCTGCCCTTCCCCAGGGCAGCATCCTCAGCTTGGGCCTTTCCCAGCACCCTGCTTCGGTCACCACCTCCTCCCAAGCCATCTCCTCGCCAGGCACAGGAGCTGCACCCGGACGGCGAGGGGCTTTCTGCGGGTTGAAGGTGACGCAGGGTCGGGCACAGCCGGACGAACCGCTCATCCCAGACACAACCCGACGAACCGCTTGTCCCGCGTGCACAACGCAGAGAAGGAGCTTACCCAGACCCTTCGCTGCAGAGCGCCCAGCCTGCCACCACCGGAGGGATGGAGGCAGGGAGGGAGGCAGGGAGGGAGGCAGGGAGGGAGGCAGGGAGGGAGGCAGGGAGGGAGGTCTGTGCACGCCTCCCAGACCCAAACCCTCTCAGAGGTGGCAGCTTGTTCTCGACGCTTCGCAGCAGCAGCTCCCCGGAGACGCGCTCGCACGGAGTGCTGCCGGCGCTGGGACGCGGCTCCGGGGCAGAGTGCACAGGGGTACTGTGGGTACCGCAACACCCGCCAGGTCTGCGGAGGGAAGCTCAGACCCTGCCTGCTTACGTGGCTGACGCGCTTTTTTCCAAACATCTCCAGCTGGGAACGCTTGGGACATTTGTCTTTCTGTAAAAGAGAATTTATCCAACTCTAAAACTCTTTGTGCTCGAACTGATGGATTTACTTTTATGTACCCTGTGCAGAGTAGTTCTGCTTTTCAGGGAAACACAAAAATCCCGCAGGGTCAGCGTTTAGCACCCAGCACACCACGTCGTCGCTGTTCAGCGTTGGAGCACCCTGCAGATGTTCTGGATGGGGACTCATCCCGGGACGCTCCCTGGCCCGACGCAGCCAGCCAGGATCCAGCCCGAGCCTCCCGCTGCCCTCTACCAAAGTTTTCAATCGAGTTCAAGGTTACGGGGTGTTTCAGAACACGCTGCCCACCCTGCCCCTTACAGCACAGCTCGGTTATTCGCACACCAGACACAATCTGCCCCTTCCCAGCTACCGCCAAGACCAGCGGCACCTCCCCGGGCAGACCCAGCCAGGGGCCACAAAAACCTCCAAGCAGAGGGAAGGAGCGTAGGGGCGGATTTAAAACTCAGTTGTCAGGTGATGGTTGTTTTTTGTGCAGGAAAGGTTTTTTTCCCCCAACGGGTGGGCTTTAATAACTCAGTCAGGGAGAAGTACAACTGTGAGGTTAAAACACGCGAGTACGTTATTCCGATCTGACCAAGCAGAACCTCACCTCACTCTTCATGATTCATCGTTGCTGGGCGGTAACTCACTCTTCAACAGAAAGGCTGGCTGCAGAAGCTAACATTAATTAACATAATTTGAAAACCTGCACCACAACCGCCTCCCCCAAATGAAATGAACAGCAACATCCAGTACCGGGTACCTCGCTGGAGACAACACCAAGAGAGCTGAAACTCCAAGGGCAGCGCCGTTCTCCAGAGACACGCTCTCAGCCTGGGTCCCTGCCGAGTCAGCGCCGGATGGCGAATGTAGCACAAGGCACGCTGATGTATTTTGGTCACTTTATTAAATGAGATATTAAATAGTTTAAGTTTCAACTACTAAACAGCACTTTGAATGGTGAAAACACAGATAGTATATCGTCATACTTGAATGCTTCTTCTCTTTAAAAACACATTTCCAGTCCTTATATATATTACAAAACAGCCTTATAGGAAGAGGGGACACCTTTTCTATAGTACTTGAGATATTTAATACAGAACTGAAAAGCCATCTAATAGAAACAAAGGCAAGTCTTCACAGCTGTATGATTTCAGCAGCCAAAGCTGGTTGATGGACTGAAACAGTACTATACAACTGGGACAAAACATATACAGTATCACAATACTAAGCAAAAACGCTTTACATCCAAAGGAATAAACAGGTTACAAAATGTGGAGAATTTAGCAGGCAAAACTGTATTACAAGCAACATTTTTATTCGTCGTCTTAAGCCATTTCATCTAGTTAAAACATCTAAAACAAATATAAAAATGAGCCTTCTGTTATCTTACCGATGTATGTTCTGTCTTTAAATATCTGTTAAAGCTTGGTGTTATACTCAAAGCACATCATTATGCAGCTAAAATGTCAAGTGAGAAACATGTAAGCGAAGTGGTCCAAGTTTCATTTCAATGCTTATCTCGGATTTCTTCTTCGGCGTTAGTCTTCTGTTATCCATAGTTTTGTCCAGAATGAAAAAAAATGTGCCTTTAAATGTTGCCTAAAACTTCCACATTGAAGTCTCTGAGTTACTGTAAAACTCCATTGAACATTCCCAGGTTTGGTAGAAAGTCTTTCTCTTATTCACAAGACGTAGGAATATCGGTGAGAGCTGCCCAGAGCACATCTGCCTTCAAACAGTCATCTCCAAGTCTCACGTTTTGTTTCTTCTGGTGTGAACAGGGCGCTCTCTGCTCCCCTCCCCCCAAATCGAACGGAACTGCCGAGCTGGCAAAGCCCGAGCCCGTACGGAGGTTCCTCCGCGGCATCCTGTGGGACGAGCCCAAGACAGCAGCTCATCGGCTGGTTTCACAACAGATCAAACCGACTCGGTGCAGGTCACAGACCAAGTTCCCATCGCACATGAAATGGCGCCTAAGATGGGCACGTTCAGATGCAAAACCCGCTCGTCCACCCAGGGCACGAACTCAGACTCCTGCAGGAAACTTTCCAGAAACCAAAACAATTTCAGTCCGTGTCAGCGAGTCAGGAGAGCCCAGCGAGGTCTGGCGCCAACGCCTCCATCCGCTCGCTTCTCCAGAGCTCTCGGCAGTCAGCGCACCGCTGCCTCACGTGCTCCTGTCACCTACTCTTACCCCCAGATTAGAAACTTTTTTGGGGGGGGAGGGAAGAATAAACCTAAATATATCCAAAGAAAAGCCCTATTGGTATTTGATTAGATCTTCACAAGCACAAAAAGTGTGGGTAAAGAGAGTGCTAATGACAGACAATGAACCAGAAGTTTATCTCTGGTTTACATTAAATAAAAAAACCAACCCCAAACCAAGAAACTCAAGCTCTTTGTGAGTGGTATCATGTTTTCACACAAGCAAAAGGGAATGGGGAGAAGTGCATAACCAAAACTCTCAACTAACAGAGGAAAAGTTCTTTCACTGTTCTGGCAGCTCCGTAAGTTGCCACAGCACTTTCTGTGTATCGATTTTACGCCAGCAACGGTTCTGCCATTTGAAAGTTGGTTCTGTAGCAGGGTTTGACCCTGGCCACCATCACTATTTTAACCCCCAAAATACCAGGAATTTAGTTTTCTTGGCCCGTCTCCCATTGCCGGCAATGGGAAGAGACAGTAGCACCAGCATTAAGGAGTTAACAGAAACGCGCTTTGTACTGGACTCTGCCTAGGTAACGAGCGAGCGAAGAAAAAGTATCTCCAACTCCAAGCTCACCATTAGATATTCCATCACACAAAACTGAAAATAAAAAAATGGCAGAAGACTAGGGAAGAGCCATCGCCTTCCCCAAGTCGCTCTTTAAGGCTGTAGACACAGTTTCTACGTAACTGCATGACTCAGAAGTTTCAGAGCAGTAGAATTTCAGAATATGACACTCAGTTCTGTTTCAAAGAATATTTTCAGTTCCTATGTTTCATTCGGCATAGATGATATAGGACGAGTCCAGACCTCAGTCAAAAGGAAACAAGACTATTTCTGTTCTAATATTCCCACTAACAGGAAGAAATGGGTAAGCAGAAAAGTATTCCATAATTTGAGGAATCAACTCTCATCAAGAACTCAGCTGTTTACAACTCACATATGGTAGATACTGAAACAGACAGCCCTGCAGTCCTTCCTAAGCTGCTCCGACCCGACGACGGCCTCGCAGCCACTACAAGCAAGCATAGGAGTTTAGACAGGAAACCTGCGGAGATGCTACTGTGACGGGAGGACTTGTTTTCACTGAAAACAACTTGTTATCTCCTGTACTCAACATATGTAAGAAGATTCTAGGCAACATCACTGCAACAGGGAAAAATGTTATGTCCTACTTAAACAAAGCTGAAACACTAATATGGAACATGGCATTTATGGGGACCAACCAAACTATTTCTTGATTTTTTTTTAATTTTTTTTTTTTTTTTTTTTTTTTTACAGTTGGGTTCT
>Ga0065711_1010995_pt1 | contig 11961 bp, 7 predicted proteins | sample Hoacrofraction12_FD_59098 | JGI IMG/M metagenome (GOLD analysis project Ga0065711, IMG submission 59098) | Hoatzin crop microbial communities from Cojedes, Venezuela - Epithelial fraction 12 v2 (version 2) | ecosystem: Host-associated > Birds > Digestive system > Esophagus > Crop | place... | reverse complement strand
CCCTTTGGAGGGTGTAGCTGGTCTCCAGAAAGCCTGAGGCTCACGGAGTTGCTGTGTGGCTTACCTGTCCATCCCAGGGTGGGACACCTCGCCCTGACAGGTGCCTCTGGGGAGGTCGTGCTCTCTCTGCGTGACGCACGGCGCCTGTGGACTGGAGTGACCCCGCTGATCCCGGGTGCTCTGCGGTAAAGCCCGTGCCATGTCGAAGAGCTGCAGAGGAGCTCGCTGCTGAGAGCAACACGCCTTGCCAAACATCTGCTTGCAGTTCGCAGGAATCTTGAAACCCAATGGAGCAGGGATGAGGCAAACTGCCTCCTGGCTCTGCTGAAACGTTCCCCTTTAAGCAGCAGCAGACTTTAATTCTGGGTTAACGGAGCAATGCCTGTAGCTGTCATCCCAGCACCAGCCTTTCCTTTGGAATGACAGTGATCTCGAGTTACCTCACAGAATCGTAGAATCATTCAGGTTGGAAAAGACCTCTAAGATTATCAAGTCCAACTGTCAACCCAACCCCACTGTGCCCGCTAAACCATGTCCTGAAGTGCCACATCTACACATTTTTTGAACCCCTCCAGGGATGGGGAATCCACCACTTCCCTGGGTAGCCTGTTCCAATGCTTCACAACTCTTTCAATAAAGAAATTTTTTCCAATATCCAATGTAGACCTCCCCTGATGCAATCCAAGGCCATCTCCTCTTGTCCTATCACTGGTTCCCTAGGAGAAGAGACCAACACCTGCCTCACCACAGCCTCCCCTCAGGTAGCTGCAGAGAGTGAAATAAGTCTCCGGGTGGAGCAGCTCCCCTGGAAGCCGTGAGATTAAACCCTNGTGGCATCTCGTTACAGGAATCAGCNGATNGAGGATGACAGATGGGCAAGTGGCACCCACTCTCTGGGGAAGGTAGGGAAANATCTGTTAACGTCTGCAGCTGGGCTTCCAAATCCTCAGTGTGAACCAGACCTAAGACTGTTTCATGACAAGATGGATACCAGGAGGATGTCCCAAAAGGTGTACTGGCAGGGCAGAATCCATGAGGTCTTGCTACCGTTTGTTGCTTTCAAAACAGGCTGAATGCTGTGGCTCGTTAATGGAGTTTTTGTGTGGTTGTTTCTGCTGTGATTTTCAGAGAAGCATTTCGCTGGTTTTACTTTAGAAACATGGAGCCTTATCTTTGTTTGGCTGGAACATCTGTAAGGATGAGTGGAGAAATACTAGGATTACGGCCTTACTAGATCAAAAGATAAAAGATAAGCAATCAGGAAAGGAAGGATTATTTCTTAAATTGCTAGAAACTCACTGTTGCTTGTTATCATCTATTTAATTCAAATATCGGAAAGACACCTGGGGTAAGAATCTAGATGTTCAGAAGATTCAGGCATCTCATTGCTTTAAAAAAAACCTCACACCTACTTTCCACTCTGTTTAAAAAGCAAAGCAGAAAGGGAAAACATCTTAATAGTTCTCAAATAACAAACACGTTTCTTCAACTAAATTTTTGATCCTCTGTTACACATGAAGATGAGTTGTGAAATATATTTATTTCCTTTACAGAGCACCTTTAAATCAACTAAATAAAGGTAGCTACCCATTACACAAATTGTCACTTAAGCCAGCCTTTGTGAGCTGCAATTTCTACCTGCCTCTTGTTTTTGCTGCCTGAAACACCATTTAAAATATTTGCAGCATCACCTCAAATACAGCTGGTGATCTTTGGAAGCAAGCATTTCAAATAAGGTTGGCTGTAAAGAATTTGCCTGGCACTAAACTTCTGCTGTCAGTGCTGTTATCAGCACAGTCCCACAAACCCTTCCTCACCTGCGGGATGCTAATAGGTTTATGGCAGTCAAGATGAAAGATGTCTAGTCCATAAGCCTATCCTGTTTCTCCCCATTTTCTTTCCCCAATCCAAACACCTGTGAAAGAACGTAGTGTCTAATACCACTGTCTGGAGTCAAACAGAACATAAAATCCTCCCTAAGGAGGCCAATTCACCATGGTCCTGGCTGTGAGGATTTGCTAATCTAGCCTCTACTCGAACTCTACCCCTGCCAAATTTGCTGTGCCTCTAAATCCTGAGCACTAAGACCCCTAAAAGCACTTCTGAGCCAGATGTACTTACTATCTTCCAGTGTACCATAAACTTCATCTGAAATCAAGCCCCTTAAAATTTCAGTCCTAAACTTTGAGCACAGCTCTACCCAGTGATTCCTCACTGGTAGGCTGATCCATGTTAGAGCATCAACGCTCACACAGCCCAGGGAGCGGCATACCCATTCTCTAGAAGAAGGGCTGATATAGAAAGATCAACTCATTTGAATTCAGCTTGGGAAAATTTCCACTTTATGACATGCTTCATGCCAGCAGAATGCAAAGCCTTTTTATCAGACTAAACCTTCTCCAAATCCCTGGGCAGTGGGTAATAATGTCTACTTCTATAGTGTACTTCAAAGCATTTCTTCAAAGCCTTCACTACCTGTACAACACCATAATGACCTTTATTTTACAGTGAGATAAAGCCAGGCTCGGAAGCGGTGTAGGCCAATGGAGTAAGGTGAATGGCACACTATGCTCTGCATGCGGATCTGTACGTAGTGCTTTGCCTGAGCGATGCGAGTGGTAAATTGGAAAGTGCTTCTAGGTCACAGAAAAATGAAATCATGCAGACAGTTGCTCCACAGGCTGGTGGGCATTAGCTAATGCCAGACAGGGTGGGGTGGACCTACAGGCCAAGGTCATTCCTCTGCTCCCACCTAATACAAATCCTTCAGCACCGGGTGCTCTGGGGCCACCTAAAGCAATCTGGCGTTGGGTTTTCTTGTCCCAGTTCCCTGGCTGCAGTGCTCCGTCCTACCGCTCCTCCGGAACGTTCTTCCCTGGCTGCTGGTGTAGACGCTGGAAGGGAGGGATGCCACAGCGTGGCAGGGAAACCTGCACAGAAGAGTTGCTCTGGACTGACTAAGCTTGCTCAGTTTCCCTAGGGCTTAAAGCTCCATGATCCATTTGCAGTTGGCAGCGTCCCTAGGAGTCCTCCACCTGCTCCTAGTCCCCTTCTCCTCCAGCCAAGGGGTGCTGGGAGATGGGTGCAATGGGTTAAGGGAGCTGCAGACTACCTGCACGCCACGGCAGATTCCAAGTCCTGAACCCAGTTTGGGATCTCTAGAATCCCTCCTTAAACAGAGTTTGTAAGTTTAAATCCAGCCCCAAACACCTAAACCAGAGGAAAGACAGTAGACATTTTCACTTGTGAATTTTCATCCGCCAGCAGAGGAGCGAGTGTAGGTTTCAGAGAAATAAGGGTTAGTTACGCTTCCTTGAATAATCCACTCTTGTCAACAGAGGTTGCTAACAGAGGCTCTGCCTGGGCGTTTGGATGGAAATTAATGCACTGAGGAGACAAAGCCTTGTGCTGTTTGCAGACATGACACTAGCACGGTGAATGAAAATGATACATCGAGTTTTATTACAGAAGATTCTTGGTAGTGGGGTATATTAAATGGCTTGCCTGGCAAAAGGGCTAAAGGATTCTCTGCTCTTTTCCTTCTGGCTTCCTGTATCACACATCTCTAGGTCTTCAGGTGGAGCATCTCCCCATACACAGCACTTTTTAGGCTTTTCATCCCGTGGCATGACCTTAATGAGCATAACCTTAAATCGCATCAGCAGATAGAAGGCTTCCAACCTGTCCAGGGCTGAGATTCATTGCGCTGCAATATTTTCACTCTGAGTTTCTGGTCTATCCAAATTCTTTTGCGTTATCTTTCTGGTTTCCTTGGTGTTTGTCATACCTTTCAACTTCATGTCACTTTTGTGAATGCCTGTCATACTTTTGTTCAATCCTTCTTTAGAGTCATCAATAACAATGTCAAAAAAGACCAAAGACCCGATCTCTGTGATGCCCCAATCAACAGAATTCTATAACACTGTAACTCCCTGTTTAGTATTCCTCTTTGTTCGCAGCCTCTCAGCTGTGATTTGGTCCATGGACTATTGCATTCAGATCATCCAAAGAGCTAAATTTTATGATATGATATTAAATGCTTTACCAAATCCAAACATGCTCACAGATTTTTAAGATCAGAAAGAAGCATGAGAGCATCAAATCTGCTCCTTTCAGTCCTCGGCTGAGCATGCTAACGGGTATCACTAATGCATCTCTTCCAGAATGGCTGGAGATGAAGACCCCGTGAGATGGGAAATCAAATACTTTGCTTCGTTAATCACACATATTGCTTTTTTTGGTTTAAATAACATATTGTTAAATTTAATCAGGCTTTACCTTCTAGACATTGTTTTTGTGTCTTTTTTCTCTAGATTAAAGATTGTCTAGTACCCGGTTGTTTCTCGCTGTGCTTATTGATGTTTCATGCAGTGATCTTTGGGGTTTTTTTTTCTTTTTCTTACTAACACTGCTCTTGATTCTGCAAACTCTTCTTTTCATCTGTACCTGCGTGTAGAAGTCAGTCAGTCTCTGTGATGAGGAGGATCTGCTTTCATGGGGCAATTTGCAGACTTTGAACTAGAGTTTCTGATTCTACCCATAAACAGACGCCTGTCAGCTCTGGCAAGGCTCTCCTTCCTGCACACCTCGCTATCGCCTGTGGGTTCCTTGATGTACTTAAAGTTTCATCTCTCTATATAACTCGTTCTCAATCATCTACAGGCTTAGGTAAGGTTCAAGTCTATCTTTAAACAATGGTCTTGATTCCCTACTCACTCAAATGTGGGCAAATGCAGAGTAACTGCTTTGAAGTCAGCGATGGAAAACGGGTATAAATGTCAGGGGAGACAGACGCAATCTCTTTTGATATCTCTGGAGCAGGTCATGCAGAAATAGCATCCCAAGCAATATCTACAACCAGCTGTTCATCCTGTGCCTCCAGTCATTCTCCACATACCTCTGATCCCATCTCCCAGCTGGCAAGAAAATCAACTAATCCAAAAAATGGAATTACCTAATTTTCTTCCCCATTATCTGAGGCTCATAATAGAAATGTGAAACGACCTGCTGTATTTCAGCAGCAAAACCGAAGATGCTAGTTGACTCTCAGGTCTCAATTCTCACTACATCATATTTCCATTTGCAAAGGTCAGGGTCAAGCCTGGTGGGGTTTTTTGTTCAGGAAAACCTCCCTACAGACTGAATAGGATTCTTTCGGCGTTAAAGAGGGAAGGGGGAAAAAATGAAAGAAAGAGCCGCAGGATTTATTTAGTGGAAAAAGCCTACTTCTCAGGTGGTACAACTGAGCGTAGTTCCGCTGACTTACACCACCTGAAGACCCTGTGCTGGTGCTCCACTGCCTCACCCCATAAATTGTGGCCAGGATGATCCAGGCTTCACTGTGTCCTTTCCTTTCAGCCAGCAAGGTCTGTGTCCTGCCTTTCTCCATGGGAAGGGTAGTGACACAGGGATGTGGATTCAGGGATTCCACAGAGCCATTGGTGGAGGAGACAGGTAGGTGTCTCCTCACACTTGTACCTGCAATGAGTAGTAATCCCACAGGCAGTGAAGCAAGAGGAGGGGGAGATATTTAAACATTTTCTTTACTTGCTTAACCTCTGAGTCCAAATGTATGGGTGTCTCAGTCTGGGCTTCATCTTGAGAGCAGTAAATAAGGACCTGTAAGATATCTTAAGCTTGTAAATCTCCCCGTCGTCCTGAGAAATCAACTGGTGTCATCAGTCAGACCCGCCAGAACAGAATTCGTTGCCCTCATTAGGGTCTCGCAGGTCAAACAGAAAGCAGGGCGAACACAGCACCTGTAAGGAGCCCGTGGCCCTGGTGCCACCGCCAAGGCAGCCAGCAGAGCCGAGATGCTGCTCCTCCGGGGCCGTGGCGTCAGGCGAGTGTGGCTGGCAGCCGGCTGCGATGCCGTGCAGAGCCGGCGGTGTGTTCGGTTCCCTGGCATCGAGGTTGCCAAGGAAGCAGTCGCAGGATCCCCTCCACGACCATCTGCGTTGCCTCATAAGGCATCAAACACGTCAAGAAGATTTCTCCCCTGGGCCATCATCTAGACGCTTGCCGGTGTGTTTGACTTGCATGGTAGTGAAATGCCATGAAGTTAAATGAATTATTCCAAAAGCAGAGAAGATGAAAAAACTCTGCTGTGAGCTCAGTGTCACAGCAGTAGGAAATTATTTTGCTCTTAGTTTTGGGTTTCACAGTGTCAGAAAGGCCACATTTTATGTCTGAGTAGCAGACCTCTACATCCTTGTTCATGTGCTTAAATTAGCGTCAGCCCCAGGCTCTGAATTCAGACCAGGGGGTGTTTCCCAGGGCCCTGCAACAGCTTTCCACAACGTGCTGCTCCCAGACCAACGAGCTGTGTGGCTCGCGATGCATGGCACCGCTCCGCAGGCACGCAGGTGATGGAGGGCACAGGACCTGCCAGCAGTTCTGTGATGGTAAAGGCATCCTTTCTTCCCTGGCCGTCTTTTTGCAGTAGAGGCTGCAGGAGGCCTGTTGGCAGCACAGGTTTCTCTGGGGAAGCCAGAGGGATGAAAGGGAGAAGGTTCTCTGAAGTGAGGAAGGGGGAGAGGGAATCAGGTGGGAGCACTGATCCATGTCCTGCACTGTGGAGCTGCTGTGGAACCATAGAATCATAAAATAGAATCATAGAATCATTAAGGTTGGAAAAGACCTCTAAGATTATCAAGTCCAACCGTCAACCCTACACCCCCATGCCTGCTAAACCATGTCCTGAAGTGCCACATCTACACATTTTTTTGAACCCCTCCAGGGATGGGGACTCCACCACTTCCCTGGGCAGCCTGTTCCAATGCTTGACCACTCTTTCAGTAAAGAATTTTTTCCTAATATCCAATCTGAACATCCCCTCACAGAACCTGAGGCTTTTTGGAGCGAGAGGCCAGGCCCTGACTGTCAAAGATACATCCAGACAGTTGCAGTGATGAAGGGGATGTGATTCCTGTAGCAAATGTGCTCCCGTGATGGAAATTGCTTTGCTGGAGGATTGATGATGCTTGGCATAGGTCAGTTCATCTCTCCCTGTTCCCTGCCCCTCTGCCCTCGATCCTGTGGGACCCAGAGAGCACAGCTCACCCTCCACCAGCCCCGAGCATCACTCAGGTTCTGGGAGTGACTGAAGGCATCTGCAGGGGCTGGCTCTATCAGAAGGATGGACGGTTGTCCAGATCTATTTGTGGGCAGCTGAGAGTTGTTTGGGAGCTCCAGCAGCGTGGCCGAATGCAGCTTTGCAGCCCCCACTGGGAAGCTGCCCATGGCTGCAGGGAGGCTGCAGTGACTTTATGCCGCAGACCATGCAGCCTGGGCTGGCTAAGCAGACGGTGGGGAGCCAAGGGCTCTGGAAGAGGGGGTTTCTTCATTCGGACTGCAAACAAGAGTGGAAGCAGCTATAGGGCAAATCCTTGGTGGGAAACAGCAGGAGGAATGAAAGCTGGTGACTTCTGTGCTACCGTGTGGAAAGCTCTTTGGGACTCCAGGGAGAAGACAGTCCTGTTACGCTTCTATTTCATTCCACATCAGAGTGCAGTCAAGAAACCATATAAGAACTGTAGTATGACCTGGGGACAGGCCTCCAGTTCTCGATGAATAAGTGATTAAACCCAAGCAATTTTGTGACTTTCTTTTCCCAAGTTCAGGACCATCTTGTGGAACCTTTGGGGATAACAGAAGGAAATTTTCCCCCTCGTTGGAAGCATCATTGCCGTGCGATGCAGGCAGGCGGGGAAGAACCACGGAGCCGCATGTGGTGGAGGAACAATGCCAGCCTGCCTCGGAGATTGGTGTTGCTGCAGCTTTCTCTCCTGCTATATTTCAAGAGGTTTTTAGTAACTCTCGGGTCCTCTTAAAAGAGATTGTCTGATTCTTGGCAGTATATTTTGAGCGCCCAATTTGTTTCATGGCACAGAAGCATTTGTGGACCATGATGTTTCTATGTCAACACATGCTTGAGGAGGTAATTTTTTCATCAGAAGTAGCAGATGTTAGAGTCCAGATCAGAGCTCTCTCCGCATCATTATTTTTAGTAAAGGACTTTTTTAATAAGACATGTTGATATGTTTTCTCTATGTGGGATTAAAAGCACTTTAGGCTCATGCGCAGAATTTCGCTTTATAAATCTGTGGGAGTGCAGATTTTCTCCACTCTTGTCCACTCTTGTTATATTGCCTTTGTGAAATGGGAATAATAAACCTTGTCTGCCTCCTGAAGGGGCAGAGAATTAACTCTTTGAAGTTTGTAAGACCATATAAATGCCTTGCTATTATTAAAGTTACTACTACTCGGGGCTTTTAAACAGCTGCCACATTTCACTTCAGAGGAGGTTGCCTTGAACTGGTAGGTGAAGCAAATGCAGTATATCAGGGTTTTCGGCTGAAAAAAAGCTTGGGGATCTGTTAGGTTGAAAGGCACTATATAAATATGAGTTATTTGTAGAAATGGCTTTTATAACCCTATCATTCTCTTCTGGTGTACCTCTTAATCTACGGGTTTCAGTATCCTTTATGAACACTTAACAAGACCTACATTATTCTTCAAGCCTCTTCAGTGCACATGTTGTACATTTACATCAAGTCAATGCAGCCGGGCCAGCTCCATTTTTTCACCCAGCTCACACAGCAGGTCAGCGATGGACCTGACTGGCCTGCTTTGCTAATTAGGAATTCATAATGACCCACCGCACAGAAAACGGCAAGAGAAATGCAGTAGCTTTAGGAAGAGGTGGCCTCTCAACGCTGCCAGTTTTGGAAGATTCGCTGCCTCTTCCTGTCTTTGCAGCTTTTTGAGGAAGAGCTGAAGACCAATGGTCTCGTTTAATGAATTTAGGGTGGTTTTGGATGACAGGCACAAGGGCTGGTCTCCGAGCCTGCTGTCCGTGTTTGATCTGCACATACCCGTTCCCATATCTTTCATAAATGTTGGGACAAGAATAATAAATGAAAGCCTGCAAGTGTCCCAGTTAATGCAGTTATGGAGACACAATGGGTAAATTATACAGACTGGGAAACTAAGGCAATGAGCTGCTGTTTCAGACAATTCTGTAGGCATGGTGCCAGGCGTTTGTTTGCCAGAAGATGTAGGATTTGGGCCCAGATAAGCATTTCTTGAAGGAAAATACTGAGGACTTCACTACTCCTAGTCCCTACATTTCTACACTGGGAACCTTTTGAATCTGCCTTGAATATTTGTCAAGGGAGCAAACCCATTTTTTCTAGCATTTGATTTAGTATTTCTGCTTGAGGAAGAAAGAATCAAATTTTGATGCGTGATACTTCAGCAGTGCGGAACGACACTGATGGGCAGTAGCAGTTTCAGCCTGTGCCTGGCAACTCTCTCTGAGCTTTCAAAGCCGCAGAGCAGCACCAGCACAGTGCAGCTCTCTGGCCTCTTCTCAGGCAACGGCTCTTCTCGTGATCTCCTCAGGACAGTGTGTATGGGAAGGCAGCAGTGTGTTAATGTGGAGTGGAGGAAAGCCAAGAAATTAGTTGCTTGATTTTTCTAGTGTCAAGCCTAGACCGAGTTCTGTAAATCAACAGAGGCCACAGGGATGCATGGACAAGCCCACGGCGCTTCTCTGGGTGTGAGGTAGCAGGGAGGTTCTCCATCCCTCGGTGACCCATCCCCTTCCTAGTGTTGGAACAAGGTCTGCGTGCACCATCTGCCAGGGGACAGAAAGCAGCAGGGTCAGAATCCTTCCAGTCATCTCTGCAATCTGCTTTCATGCCTCCCAACCTTGTCTTTGTCTTATTTAAGAAAAAGGAAACATTAGGTTTCCCCTGTGCTCATTAATGAAGCCCAAGTCCTTGGCCATACCAGATGGTAAATCTGTCTGGTCTTCACTCTGGTATCTCAACAGGTGCCTGCAGGCCACAAATCGGTGCGTGCAAAGGAGCCTGCTACTGCAGGGAAGGGGCTCTAAAGTTCCTGCCGGGAAGGTGCAGAGCAGGCAGTGATGAGAGCTGCCTGTCCCTGCCTTGCCTCCGCAGGCTCCTACTGATGTGCCGCAGGAGGTGCCACCCTGTCCACCTCCTCCTTCTCCTGAGTGGGAACAGCACGGGGAGTGGGATGCTGCCGACAGACGGGGCTGTGTTTGGATCCCCCAGCCTTGGCCTGAAGGGACCTTACCCACTGCCAAGGGGAGGGTTCCATTAACGAGCCTGTTTAATCATGGACAGATTTTTATTTTGCCTGTGAAGTTTCCGCTGGCTGCTACGTTACACATCACACCGCTCCTGAACAGCATGGTCCCCAGGTCTGGGACAGTGTTTTAGCACGGAATGGTTCTTGGTCTTCCAGCTGCTTCCCGGGAGCCCGAGACGTTCACTCCTTCTCTCTCCTTCTGTTGTGCCTGCTAAAACTTCTCCCACTGCGCCGGCTCACAACTGCTACAGGCGGCATGCGCTGTCTGGAAAGGAGGAACTGCTTGAGGCAGGGAAAACCATGAGCGGGCTTCAGCTCCTGGAGTGATCCACCCACCCCTCGCAAGCCCAGACAGCTTCAGGGCATGAACGGTCTGGTGAGTCTCTTCCCTCGTCTGGGAGAACTGCTGTTGCTTTCAGATTCATTGTCTGCGCAGCAGAAGGCTGTACCAACATCCCCGTTCTCCCGCTGCGAGCGGCAGCGGGCACGTTTCAGGGGGGAGCAGGAGTATGTGCATGGACACGTGTGCTCCCCACCGTGCATCGGGGCCAGGACGTGGGTATCCAAGTCCCTGTGCGCTTCCACACCATCCAGGTCCCTCCACTAGTGTCTCTGCCAAGTTTCTATTGATTTCAGGCATGCTGAACACAGCCCCTTAAATGCATTTGTTGCTTTATGTCTTCAAAGTACTCAACAAGCATTAGCTAAATAATCTTTCTAGTGTGGCCTGTAAAATAGGTAAATATTATTCTTGCTCTGGAGCCAGAGAAGTGAAAACAAGAAGCAGTGGTGGCTCCACCAAGCTATCCCAGAAAATTGTGTTAAGGCAGTAGCGAAGACTCCTGCCTGTTGACGGCAGCCATCATCTGTGCTGCCGTGGGCATCCATGTGTGTGGCACCCCTTTCTAATGGGATTAACAGCGCAGACCTCATTTGTCATCATGGTCATATGCTGAGATGCAGCATGAATTCCGATTTCTAGCCCTGTAACCCACATGGGCTTCACCAAGCACAGAGCTACCAGAAGGGACAAGGTGGAGCACGGTCCCCGTTCTCAGCATCACTGCGTGTTAGATTCTCAGCTCTCCATGCTCAGCTGCATTTACAGGTGCCGTGTGAGTTGGAAAATGAAAGACTGTGAGACAGCCTCTTCTTTTACAGCCACTTCATTCACAGCTGCCGAATAAATCAGATTTTAAAGACACATCTGAATTTAGGACAGTTCTTTCCACCAAACCACTGAAATTCTCAGACAGGTGAACTGTGGAGGCATGAAAATACCCTGGATGTGAAAAATAAAGACGCTTCCTATTGCTGTTCTCAGTTTAAGCTAATTTCCCTATAAAAAATACGTAGCTGCCAATGCTGTGGGTGGAAATTATTTGCCTCAGTTCTGCATGCTCGCCTTTTGAAGAACATAAGTCTTAATAAGAAAAAAAAAGCCAACCTAAGAGCTTGACACCATTTTGCCCAGTTGGATATCAAAAGTGCTTTCGTACTTTCTGCTGCTCCTGTTGTTCTACATGGAGAAGCCTTCAGTAAGCAGAGAGCGAGGGTGCCCAGGCAGCGGCAGAGGGGAGGATTAACCTCCAGGAGCCAGGCGCAGACAATACCTGGAGGTGACGTGCTTTGTAGCGAAGATTTCATTAGCTCCCACAAAGCTGCCCAGCTGGCGCCTGCTCGTCAGCCACAGCCATCCCAACCCAGCTGCCCATGCAGCTCTGCAAGGGGTCCCATTGCTTTTGCCCACAAAACAGCGAAGGTACAGATTTCACAGAATCACAGAATGTTGGGGGTTGGAAGGGACCTCTGTGGGTCATCTAGTCCAACCCTCCTGCC
>Ga0065711_1048144_pt1 | contig 11962 bp, 12 predicted proteins | sample Hoacrofraction12_FD_59098 | JGI IMG/M metagenome (GOLD analysis project Ga0065711, IMG submission 59098) | Hoatzin crop microbial communities from Cojedes, Venezuela - Epithelial fraction 12 v2 (version 2) | ecosystem: Host-associated > Birds > Digestive system > Esophagus > Crop | place... | reverse complement strand
AAACAAAACCAAGTCCTCCCCCCCTCTAGTCTTTCCCCCCCCCTCCACGGTGTGATTTGGAAGAACAAGGCAGGGCTGCCTCCTCTGTCGCTCACGCTCCCTCGGATCCTCCTCCTTCTTTTCCTTCTTTCCCGGGTTCCCTCTGAGAAGCTTCAGAGCTTCAGATCAAACATGTCGAAAACAAAAATACAGAGAGGGAAAGAGCAAGTGCACATGAGAGACATCCATCTGTCACTGGAATCTGGGAAAAAAAAGCACACAGGAGACAAGAAGAAGCATCAGTTGGAGGGGTCTTTGAGATAAGAGTATAGACAGCAAGGTTTCATCAGAAGAGGGAGATGGGGAAGAGACAGCATTATGGAGGGTGCAAGCAAGAGAGGAGTGGTACTGCCTGCCATGCTGATAAGCCTCTGAGAAGGGAACCCTCACGACCTACGATCTCATATCAGGGGTATGCAGAAGTGTACCTAGGCTCCCTTAAGTAACATGATCACAGCCAGGGACCTGGGGGAAGGCAGCAGTGTGGGGGTAGAAGGTGAAGCGGAGGGAGGGTGGGAAACATAAGGCTGTTCTTACGGGCAGCTCAAAACTCCTAGTGTAAACAAAGGCGAGTCACAAGCACAGCCAAAGCCACGGATTTTCAGCTGCCTGAAAATGATGTACACAGAACGCATGAAGCAGGGAAAATGCAGACAAGCCTTCCCCCCCTAAAAAAACCCAGCACTTTCTGTTTGTTTCCTTCCTTGATGCAAGATGGATAAATAATTCAAGCCACGTGTAACCACTTGTGCTCTAAAAATTGTTCCTGTCTCTTGGTGCAGGGACAAAGCTGTTGAGGTGAGCCAGCCCAGCTTGAGCATACTGGGGGGTGGCAGGCTGTAGGCACTGTGTCAAATACCAGCCTCCAGTCTCTCACCCAGTGATGCCAGCAGTCCGGAGCTGGTGGACACCACCCACCTAACCCCCACCAATGAGAGGTGCACAGCCTCCCCCTTTCTACTTTGCCACTTCTCCTTGGGGGCTATGAACACTGCCCCTTTGTAGGGAAGGACACCTTGCAGGAATCAGGGGCAAAATGATGTTTGCTTCAGTGTATTTCTGGGCTCTGAGGAAGCTCCTGGTCTTGACCGGGGAGGGCAGCCTGAAGCACCCTTCCCTCTGGCTACAGCTTCAACCCTTCTCCCCCTGTGCTGAGACAGGAGCCTGGTAGGGGTGTCCTCAGGTAGCACAAATGAAATAATTTCATATAGCAGAGAAAATATGTGGGCACTGCATTCTTTTTTTTTTTTTTAATTTTGAGGAGAAATAAAACAATAAAAAACAGAGAAAAAGATTCTTAGTTAATTAAAAATAAAGATCCCCTGTTACCCCTTTTATTTTGGGGGGAGGCTGCTCACTAAAGAGACTGCTGAAGCTTGTGCTGCAAAAGATGAACCAATTTCTATCAGAGACACAAGGGGCAGAAATAAAATGAAGGAAGATAAACGGAGGAGGAGTAAACCCTTGAGGAACAAGGCTTACGTCTGTGGAGAAATCTGAGCTGATTTGGGTCTGTGGAATTACCAGGCCAGCTGGATTAAAGGATCAGAGATAGTGTCACAGAGAAACACTTAAATATTCAATAATCCAAAAAGTAAAGCCAAGATGGAGAAGGGGAGGGGGAGAAGAGCTAGACCAATGGAAAAGGCAGAGAGAAAGCCTCTGTGCTCCACAGCTCATCGTCTGAGGCCGCCAAACTCATGTCATTTATGGCTGTCATATGATGGCCGCCAGCTGCTGCCTTATCTTTGCATCAGCCAGCACTGAAGCAGAAGGCAGAGGTTTTTACAGTCTGTTGCTTTGTTTCTCAGCCTTATAATCCAGTGAGAAATAATTTCCTGACACTGCCGTCCCAGATGCACAACATAGGAACCACATCTGGCTCTCCACAGGTTGGGACCCACAGGCCTCTGATATTCCTCAGCGCCAGTCCCCTGCCTTCTCCCACCTCTTCCAGAGGTGGCTCCATGCAGATACAGCCAATTCCCCACACCATCTCTGTCCCTTTACCTTCCGCTCTAATGCTTCTTTGCTTTGCACACAAATACTGTGTTGAAGTCATCACTGACTGCTGTAGCTTGTTCATGGTACACAAGCAAAAACTCTGGGGCCAGGACCATGTTCCTCTGCAGCAGCCCCAGCAACTGCTGAAAGCCACCCCAGTCCCACTCAGGGAGCTGTGCTCAGGTAGCACAGAGAAGGCTTGGAAGGGGAGATGTCCTAGCAGCCTGGAAAGGAAAGAGATGGCTGGGTTAGGGGGAGGATGGAAGTGAAGGTGGTGTTTATCTTTGCTATGTGTCAAAAACAAGGAGACCACACAGGGAAGACCTGGCTTCTGTCCACCTCCCACCTTGGCTATGCAACCTTGCCTCAACCAAAGACTGAAGGAACAGACAAACCGTTCTTCAAGACAGACTTATTGGTCCCATTGGGACGCCAAGGTGTCTGCGTACAAGAAATACACAGACTCTGTTATTCCTCCTTCAACAGATCCTGTCTTCCTGCTATCGCACTGGTTGTAAGGGCCCTGAGGGCAGTCTTAATTAGCCCTGCCCAGCCCAATGTGGGGCCTGCCCGTGGCCCAGGACCTTATTTCACTCAGCCCAGTGCCATCAGTCCCAACATCACAGGAGTGCTGGTCTCCAGCTCCACTGCAGCCTTGTCCTGCCCTTTAGGGAGCAGCTGGCCCTCAGTGCTCCCTGACACTGGCATTCACAGGTAAGGGGCTGCCAGGGATGGGGGTCAGCACCATGCCCTCCCTCAAATGTCCAGAACCAAAAGAACATAAATCAGACAGCACTGGAGTCCAATAACACGAGGAAGCAACACTCTGTCCTTTCTGCTGGCCCAAAAGGTGCTGACAGTGAAGTTGGCTGTTTCCCTCCCTTGCTTCTCAGGCGACACATCAAGAAGGCACAGGGATGGAGGGTGGGCAGGAAGGGCAGGGGTAAGCAACTCAAGCCCAGAGGAGAGCTGAGGGAGATATGACTTATGGAGAACCTGGTTTGGAGCGAGGCTGTGGTTACAGGCGAGGGGAGAAGTCAGGACGCGGGATCTGTTTTTTACAGTAGGTGTAAGGTCACCACCCCCATGTGCTGGACCCACCTGGCTGTAGGGTTCCAAAACTCTTCAGTGTAATCCAAGATGGCTCTTACAACGTGACCTTGGCTCTTGGCCAGCCTTATGTATGTGAGAGCATCAAGGAACAGTAGTGGCATTGTGCCCATGAATGGCTGTACCCTCCTTGGCTGCACAAAGTCAACCCATCAGCTCTGAGCTCCCAAGGATTTTCCTCTGGTTTATTCCCTACTAATGGATGCCCCCATGTTATTGGCATTTCCTTGCACCAGAGTGTTTGGAGAAGAGCAGAAGGCCACAGGGATGGTTCTCCCATTCAGAGGAGAGATCAAGAGGGAAGAACGGAGGGAGGAGAGCCCCAGTTCTGAGTCAGGAGCTGGATGTCCTGATAGTCACAGACAACACCTTGGCTCAGCTATCAAGGTGGCACAGGGGGGAGACACAAGAGTATGGTCACGAGTTAGATGGCCAGGTATGAGGGCAGGTTAAAATACGACTGCTGAAAGTATGGACAGGCATGGTATGAGGGACAGAGACAAGCTAGGGGCTGAGGCAGTGGAAGGACCACAACTGAGAGAGGATCCAAGGTCTAGGGGGCATGGTGTGAAAAGGCAACCAGAAAAGCCACATGTAGTGGCAATTTGGGCCCGAAATCCTGACCTTGTCCACCTTGTCCTCCTGGGGCCCAGCGCAATGGAAAAGCCAGCACTTAATTCTGCCATTGCTTAAACAGCGCTAAGAGCCTCCCATTAGAAATGAGTGCATCAAAAGCCTGCCAAAGACTCTTGGCTCCTCTGGGGACTCCCCGAAACCAGGCCAAAGCTCCTGCTGCTTTCTTACGCTTTGTGCTGCAGCTGGGCATCAGCGCTCTTGCCGGCTCAGTGCGCTGCCTGGTCCTGGCAGGCCTCAGACCACAAACACCATCTCCAAGGGTCTCTGCCTCCCCGTCTCGGCTTCAAGGTCCTTCCAAGATTTCTCTCACCACTTTCCAAAAAAGGGGAGCTGCCTTTCCCAGAGGCCCTTGGTACTGGAGTCAGTGCCTCACTTGAAGGGACTCCACACCTGCTGGATAGTTTCTGTAAAACACACTGGTCTGTTGGTGCCACTGCAGCTGCTTCAACTCAGCACCCAGAGTTGGTCCTTACTTTTGCCCCTGCCTATAGTGAAAGGACAGTGCCGTGGAAGAAGCTCACGGCACGAGTGTGGCACTTACACTCTTACTCCCATCTCAGTCTCCCTGCTTCCAAGGATGCTCCCATTTATTGCAGGAGTTACCATCAAGTCATGCAGCAAAGAACCTGTGGCTGTGCCCAGAGGTGTTTCAGAAGCCCTGAGAAGTTTGTGACCAAGAGAAGAGGGAGCAGGAAGCCTGTTGACCTGTGGATTTGTGACATGAAAGACATTTGTGTGCATGCGTGTGAGAGAGAAAGAGAGACATAATGTCTTCTACTGCAGCTTCTCTGATGTCCACCAAGGATTGAGCTCACACAGCACTCTTTCCTTTAATGGGGGTCTGTGAAGGTTTTGCTCCCGCTTTTTCCCTTCTCTAATTTATCCCCCTATTTTCATGAAACATGTAAGATCTCAGCATCTCTGAGATCCATCCCAACATTACATTTGTTTGAAATTGGCCCTGCAGTTTCAAAAATCTAGAAGACAGAGGAGCTGGCTTAAGCAGAAACATAAAAAGAAAAAAAAAAAAAAAACTGTAGAGCCACTGTAGAAACTCATGCAACAAAAGGTGTTTTCACATCACTGACCAGACAAAGACTTCATCCCTTATGGGGGCTGAACTGATATCAATGGGTCCTGCTGAAGGGTGGCCACTCAATGTTAGAGGCTCTGTGAGTTTTGGCAGAGTGCTGCTGCAAGAGAAATCTCTTGGTTCAACTCTGGGCAGGTTCATTTCACCATATACAGATCCACAGTGCCTGCTGGGAGAAAAATAATCCCTTTAAAAGCTGGGCTGGCCCAGACATGAGTGAGGAGGAAGCTCGTAGCTCCAAAACTCCAGCTGTCCCTGACATGAGGAAGCTCAAAGCACTAGGATCCCACCAGGACACTGCGGCGAGGAAGCCCACAAAACCACACAAGATCTCAGCTGCTTCTCGCACGACACTGCTGCAAGGATGCTCGCAAATTCCAACCAGCGACGATGAGGCCCTGCACGGAGGAAGGGCAGAGGGCTGAAATGCAGACTGTAGGACTGCCCCAAGGACGTGCTGCTCTGCAGATTCTGCGCTTTGGCCAGTTCGGGGCACAGCAAGTTACCTGAAGTTACCATCTGCCATACATGTGCACCCAGGCTCGAGCAATTGCACAGCCATTGGCTCCAAACCTTTGCTGGGCCAAACAGCTTAAAGACTTACCACGAAAAAAAACAATACGATGCTGTATATAAAACCCCTGCTCTCCCATCACACCTCCCCAACAGCGATTAGATGCCTAATTTGTTAGGCAGCAAGCAAGAGAGAATGGGAAAGCTCAGGGGAGAAAAACGAAGCAGCTCAGAAGCATGAAAGAAAAGAGAGAGCTTTAGAAGCTTAAATCTTATTTTAGAGTGATAAATACTGGCATAAAGGTCTTTCATATGCCAGTGGTTTCCTGGCAGGCCAGAAAGCCACCTTTGTTTTCCAAAGTGAAATGGTTACCTTTTATATTAATATGATTATTGAAGATTAAGAGGGATTTGCATCAAGCCAGCTCCACCCGGACAGCCCGCAGCAGCAACCCACAAGAGTGTGTGCATGGGGCAAGGCTTGGGAAACAGCCTTCTGCAGGTAGAAGAGGATGTCAAGAGTTTACAGGTTTGATAAAAAATAGTAGCAACAATAAAGCCATCTTCATCGCTCTCCCTCCAGGGGAGAGGGGGGCCTGGGAAACATCACTCCCCTTGGTGTCATCCCATGAGCCCAGACATGCGGCAGTGGAAAGGCTCAGAAACAATTCCTGCTGGCAATGGGGAGGGAGCGTGGGCTCTGTGTGACTGTCCGTAGGGACCTGCCATAGGGAACGCAACAGCAAGACAGGCTCTGCGCAGGGAATGTATATGGGTGTGCACAGGCAGGAGTCCCTGCAGAGAAAGGGGTGGTAGTGCCGGCTCTGGGGGTGCAAGGCGGAGGGGGAGCGTAGGCAGAGGAGTTGCTATAGGTGATTGGGTGGACATGCGGGCTGGGTGCGTATGTGGGTTAATCACTCTGCAAAGCAGAGAATGAGCTCTGCCTCCCAGGGGAAGGAATTGCCATGGGGAACCAAAGCACTGGCTGTGAGTGTGTGCGTGTGTGCATGTGTGTTGGCATGAAGCGGGGAGAGCGGAGACAGGGGTGGGAGTGTTGGCTGCGTGCGAGGTGCCATAGGGAACAGGCTGGGAGCGCGGGCTGCGTGTGGGCGTGCGTGGATCATGGGAGACGACCATGGTTGTGCAAGTGTGTGTGCGGGAGAAGGGCTGTAGGAAAAGGGGTGGGAGCACTGCTTCTGTGCGTGTTCCCCGACATGAATCACCGCAGGGAGCAGGGTGTGAGGGCTGGCTCTGCGCATCTGCGTGTGGGAGGCAGTTGCTGAAGGGGACAGGGAGTGACCTCTGCTCTCTGCAAGCTGTCAGGGGGAAGAGGACAGGAGCAGCACCTCTGCATGAGAGTGCTTGTGAGCTGCTACAGGTAACAGGACAGGAGTGGGGGCTCTGGGTGCATGGGAGGGAGCCGCTGCAGGGAGCATGGTGAAGCGCTGGCTCTGTATGTGTGGGGGGCATTACTGCAGGAGAGGAGAGAATGTCTTGCATGAGGCCAGGAGAAATCCTTGGGCTGTATGTGGTGTCACTACAAAGACCTCCGTGAGGGTCACTGTGATGCCTCTGCTGTCCTGTGCTGGCCTTGCTGCCCTAATTCATACAACAGCAGCTCCTGGCTTTCCCCAAGCTGGCCATGAATGACAGGTCCACAAGCTATTGGAGAGATGCCCTCACTCACAAACCAAGCATACCTCCAGTATTTCTGGATGTTAAACAGGTCCCCAGCAACCCAGCGGAGCCAGTTTGGACCACCCCCAAACACGCTGCCCTGCAGGTGGGCCAGGGAATTGGCTTGGAGGGGCTTAGTCCTGGCATTACAGCTCACTACTGTCTCTTGCTGGGGAGACTGGGAGCCAAAGGAATCACATAGGGCCTGGGCTGGCTGAGGACAGCAATCACTTCACAAGGTGCGCTGGCAGCCAGTCATCCTGTGGAGAATACCTTCAGGCCTACAGATTCCCGTGGGGCACAGCATCCTTCAACGTGCTCTCAGCTTCCAGCCAATCTTCCCTTGGTCCGCCATCTGAGAGAGGTTCCCTCACTGGCAGTGAGACCTCTCTCCAAGTAGGACAAGCAATCACTTCAATACAACTCCAGCAAGAAAACTCCAGAGGTCAAGCCACCACTCCAGTAAGAGGAAGGGGCTGCCCTTGCACGGCCTTCCCAGCCATTACACCAAGTCATTAGTCTGCAAGGTGCCAAAAGATGGGGCAGCCCCTGTGCTCAGGTTTCCCGCAAATGGAGAGTCAACCAGAAGCAGAAGCTGGTGGTTCAAATATGGCAGATGCAGTCCTTATCTGTCGTTGGGCAGAAGCAGAGGAAAGATGTGGGGGGAGAGGGAGAAGCTGTTTCAGATGACCCAAGAGTGAAATGCTGTGGCAGCATGGGCTAATGGGGACACTTCAGCCCCTCAGAGCTCTTCTTCTGGTCAATGAATGCCTGGATTCAGCAAGACGAGCAGCCCCACACTGGACAGGACGTTACGTTTCCACACGGATGCTTCCACCTTCCCCCCATCCTCCACCCCCAGGCAGTGGCACAGCTCAGCCCTGCTGGGGAGGGACCCTCCTCCCGGCCAGCTCGCCCACCTATATTTCAAGCTAACATCTGACATGCATTTTGACACAGCCGTGCCTCCCCTCTCTTTTCCACACTACCTTGCCTTGTTTAGAGCCTGTTTTTTTCTTCCATTGCCAAAACACAATGACTGTTATAATTAACAGATTATCTCAGTGCGACAGCTGCAGTCCTTTGAAAATTAGGTTGAATAACAGGATCCTGCCGTATGGTAATTTCATTTCATCTCTCAAATATTTTCTCTCTCACACTCTTGTTTCTACCTCATTTCTTTTTTTCTTTTTTTCTTTTCTCTCTCCCCCCTCCTACCTTTCACCACCTCCCTGACTGCAAGAGTGATATCTTTGGGGTGAGACAGGCTGAAGGGCTCTCTCCACCTTCATCAGCTGTTTTCATTCCTCTTCTTTTACTACCAACCCTCATAGACAGGAAGTGTTTGCAAGTAGGATCATAAACATGTCAGGAAAAAATGTGCTTTGCTTTGGCCCATAAGAGGCCACGGTGAGAGGCCCTCTCTGAAGCCCCGCTGGCTCGGAAAGGCAGCCCCGGGGAATTTCATGGGCAGGGAAGAAACAAGGGATGCAGTAGCCTGAACCACTGCTTGCAACTTTCCCGCGAGGATCTGAGTGCAGTGGTGTGGCTGAGTGGTCGGTACTGAGCTAGCCAGGGTGCTCTACCCACCCACCTACCCATCCGCCTTCTTGCTGACTCAGTATCTGCCCCTGACTCACCACTTGCTCACTGAATGGGGACTGGCAGTACTTACACGGCATCCTTCCCTCTCGCTAAGGCAATAGCTCTGCCACTTACCACCCCCTCTCCCCATTAACCACCTACATCTGTCTCTCTACCGACTCAATCAACCCAAGCCAGCCAAAAAAGCATCTTTCTGGAAATTTGGGGTTTCAAAACCAAAATAAGGACTGGTGCTGCTCCCAGCTGGACCCAAACTAAAGGCTCTGGAAATCTCCTCCAGGACTGGAGATCCCCTGGCGGCTGCTGCCAACTGGACTGGTCCATTCACCAATCCAGTGGCTGGACTCCTCGGCCTCTGCTTGGGCAGATGTGCTAGCATACAGCGTTTCAGGCTGTGAGGATGACCAGCCAGACATGTGGAATGGGTCTGTCAGGATGGTGCGCTGGATGTGGCAACTGAAAGGTTTCAAGTTAAACACGTTCTGGACTCAAGAACTCTGCAACTTTGTCATCAGATGTACCAGTAGCATTAGTCGATTATTCTCTGTGTCTGTCTTGAACTAATGCAAAATGCCTTGATCCTGCACTGTTCGTTTCACCCATGTCTGTAATCTATACAACGCTGTCTGTTACAATTAACCACTGCTTTTTTCCCCTTGAAAGAACAGGCAGTATTCCTCCACACCACTCATCCATCGTAGCTTAACCCACCTCTGCAGAGGCTAGCTCCAGCTGAGTCCTGGGCCTCCTCCTGCCTCCTCAGCACAGCCATTTCCTCTCTTCACATGAAGTTCCACCTCATTTATTTCCTTAATCCCGACTCAGTAGAACAGAAATACTTTGTCACCATTATTCTGCCAAAAGCCAAGTAGAGTCTTTTAACAAACACTCATCCGTTCCATTGTATTTCAGCAGTCTCCAGTAATGCTCCTCCTCTTTGTCCATGATCTCTCTTTTTTCATCCTTCACCACCCTCACCCTGCATTCTCCCTTTGCTTTCACTTCAGGCCATGTGTTGGCTCGTGGCACTTAGCACATCTCATTCATTCACTGTCACTTATACAAATGTTACCTTTGCTTATTAATTCTCCTTTTTTCTAGTAGCATCACTCCCCTAAGTGCTTTGTACAGTCCTACTTAGATATCCAATAATAGTATTTTCCCAATGAGTGAGTCATATACCCCTTTGCTGACATTTAGAATTCTCCTTGTTCTTTGAAACACGTTTATTTGTTCCTTCTCTCTACAATGTACATCTATTGGTGGTGTTGCAATTCCTACAGCAGCCGTGCAACAAACAGATGATCCATGCACATAACCCAACAAAATAATTGTCTCTGCTGGTACCTTGTCATCTCCATTTTAATTACGTAGGCCAAAGCTAAATCAAGCTATGAAGCAATCAAAAATAGGGGACAACTTAATTTAAAAAGCACCCCACCCTTTCCTTTGTTCTTGCCCGGTCTGGATTTCAATCTTTTTTTCCAACCTATTCGCTGCTCTGCTTCTTTCAGTGCTGTTGGTAGTAAAGCACATGGAGGCTGCAATTGATATTGGGCCTCTGGTTTCCTAGGTGCTGTAGATATGATCAGTGAGAAACTAACTTTGCTCCAGACTGTTTCCAAGATAAAATGACAGAAAAAAGGAGCATCTCTCAGCTAATAGGGGCACTTAAATGTCTTACTCACTAACCCAGGTAATGTCAACTCCATGACCAGGGACCGATGCTGCAGCCCCCTAAACCCCCCTCCAGAGACTTCATCAGGTAGTCCTAGCACATAATTCATCTGGCAGTCCCTCCTCATTCCTCACGGTAGCCCTTATTCCTTCCCCCGCACTGTTCTTTGCTTCTTTTCAAGTCCTTAGTCACCCTTGCATATGCCATATTTTATTTATTCCTTACTACTCTTAATCTGCATAGGCCAAACCCTAAACTCTGTAGTCACCCTGACTCATTTCCTACCCAGGAAAAGCAGCAATTTAAGTTAGTGGGAAAGCCTGTGATGTCAATCTGGCCAGAGACTGATACTGCACGGGGACTCCCGCATGATTATTTCTTGTTCTCACTCATTCAGGTCTCCATTTAGCAACGTACTTAAACACGCACCCAACTGTAAACCTATGCAAGTCCCAGTCAGCTTCTCAATTGCTCTCTTCTGCAACATCTGTGTTGATGGTTCCCACATCTTCCAAACACAACAGATTCTCCTTCTGTGCTTCCTCTTCCTAGTCTCTGTGTTACCCACCCACCAACATCCTTTCTCTCGCTTTGAGAAATTTAGACTTTTCCTTTTTTTCCCTTTGCTTGTTTGGATTTTCTTATTTTCACTGCTGCCCAGGGACTCCAGCTTGTAATTTCACCTCTCTTTTCCAAAGATTGTTCTGTTGAATAAAACACTGACTTCTCCCTCTGTTCTCCAGTATTCTGAAATACCGAATTGGGCCATTGAGGAGAAAAACTATTGGTCAGGACTGCTGACTCTGATACTGAAACAGAGCTGGCAGTAATATTTACAGGCTACTTTGAAAGCTCCAGGGATGGCTTGTGGCCAAAAATGATGATATCCACCCCCTCTTTTTTTTTTAATGATGTCTTCCTATGACTCAGTCTGGTCCATAAGTCAAAATGAGATTTTTTTTTTTTTAACCATTCTTCCTTTAAGCAATGAGAACAAGAGCCTAAGAACAGAACGCCGTAGCATCACGGACAGGACAAGTTACGACACAAATAGTGCAACTTGGGGTGTCCTTGTGGCTTTGAAAGAAGCAGAACAAAAGGCACATGTCCTCTTTCCAGAGAAATGAGTTTTGGCAGAGCTAAACTGGCAATTGCCTGAGTTTTCTAAACTTAGTTTTATCTGTAAGCAAAGCAAGAAACACGCAGGAAGCAGAGACACCATGACCTCAGGGGCTCATGACTTCCTGGGCTCAGCAAGGAGCTACCATGTCCTTTATTATGCACCGTTGTAGGGAGCCAGAGTCTGGAATAAAGGGGACGGTGTAGGGGGGACTGTGACAGCTGTTTCAAAGTGGGACTGTGGCTCACCAACGCAGCCTGCCCACACACTCTTACCTCTGCCTCCAGCTATACAGTGTGCAGCAGCACACAGCCATTCGAATGCCTGATAAACGAGCAGTTCAGCCGGAGACCACTTAATTTGCTTTTTCCCTTCTTTGTCTGCCAGTGGCAGGGAACAATGCATGTTTGGAAATTGGCACTGTTGTGTATAGCGTTACCAGGCAGGAGTTATACTGACTGCTACAAAGAAAAAAAAAAAAAAAAAA
>Ga0065711_1008903_pt1 | contig 11962 bp, 4 predicted proteins | sample Hoacrofraction12_FD_59098 | JGI IMG/M metagenome (GOLD analysis project Ga0065711, IMG submission 59098) | Hoatzin crop microbial communities from Cojedes, Venezuela - Epithelial fraction 12 v2 (version 2) | ecosystem: Host-associated > Birds > Digestive system > Esophagus > Crop | place... | reverse complement strand
TTCTTTTTTTTTTTTTTTTAACTTGGGCGCTGCAGTTAATGCTCAATATCAGAGGTCTGTCCTCACGTGTATTGTGGCTGCAAAGTTTGAAGTCTGACATGAGACATCCAGAGGAGGATCACTTTGAACCTGGACCCGAGGAAAGTGCATCTATCTTTGGTGACACTGAAGTGGTGGCCAGTAACTCTCATGTATATTCCAGTGTGAGTTTGTGCTGCTTGGGACTACTTCCTTGAACAATTTTCCTCCTGTTGGTTATTTGAACCTTAGACTTTAGTTGAGGGGTAGGAATTGGAACAGAATTGTTAAAAACAAAAAGTAGGAATCAAAAAATATATAGACAACACATAGCTAGTAGAGATTGCAGAAACATTTTGATGTTCATATGCTAATTGCATCCCACTTCCTTACAAACTGCAATCACTTCATTGTTTTTGTGCTGTGTGCTTTTTGAAAAGATTTCATTGAAGCTTCCTTAATGAGGCAGACAGAGAATGAGAGGTATGTTATGGATGGAAATTTTTTCTGGATGCTCCGTGTTAGTTCTTTAGTGATTTTCATCTTAGCAAACTTGTTCTCTTTACAGGCAAAAACCAAAATTGGTTTAATTGAGAGACTAGCCACTTCCAAACTGGCATCCTAGAAACAGGCTGTGTGCTCCTTCTGCTGTGTGCCTGGACTGAGCAATTGCTCAGGGAGTTTGTGTGGGTACAGCTGCATTCCTGAGCTGTTGCTCTCCCTCCTGGGATGCAGAAGGTCTTGCTTTCTCTGAGAAGAGCTTACAGGAGATGCCCCAGCAAACCCAAGGCCTCTGGAAGACAGTGCATGTCCTGCAGCAAGTGCTCCGCAAGTGTTGCTGCTGGATAATGCAGGTTTGCATCCCCGCAGTGTAGAGCCCAAGCCAGGCTTATAGTTTATTGGTGTAATCCTTATGTGCTTTAGTTTTGTGAATGCTGCTGGAGCCCAGAGAGCTGCTGCAAAAACTGGTGTGGCTAGATGTATGCTGGAAGGAGTCCTTGGTGCTGTTAATTACAATGGCTATAGGCTATTTCTCAAGTCATAGAATCATAGAGTCTTTGCATATGCAGGCAGTGACCCTGTGGGCAGCAGTGGAACTCAGCAGCAACATAAAAAGCCTTTTATTTTCCCTTCTAAATGTGGCACTGCAATAAAAATAAAAGTTTTTAATAAATGAGAAGCAAATGAAGTTGTTGCCAGGGAAGGGTGAACATCATCGAGGTGGTTTCCGTTTTGTCTGTCTTGGTTTTATTTATTTCTTTTGTTATACTGCTATTAGGGGAGACAGTTCATTTTAATTGTGAAAAATATAAGCATACCTTGGTAAGGATGGTTTAGCTGGAGTATGAGTAGACCTAAATCTCTAGCAGGGGCATGATGAGAACCTCAGTATTTCCAGAATGGCAGCAGAGTTTGAACTGCCTGCCTGCCACAGCTCTCTCCATTCTGTCGTTTGTAATGTCAGCTGATAAAATTGAAATGACAAGTCTATATTTCTTGCCCATACAGCAAGAAAATGTGTAAGACATTTGGAATCTCGTAGGATTTCCAGACCAAAATGTTTTCATAGTAAGTAGCTACAGTTTCTGAAATTAGCCTGCATTGAGAGTGAATTCATATCAGAGCACCCTTTTTCCTAATTTTAGCACATGCATTTTGGGAAATGATGCCACAGAGTCTGTGGAAGTCTGAAATTTTAGGGCCAGAATGAACTACAAGATTATCTCATCTGACAGCTAGCATAATGCAGCATTCAGCAATTACTGCATTAGGATGGTGCCTCGTGCCCCATCCAGCAAATCTTCCACTGATGCAGGCAGTGATTTAGAGACTCTGTGTGAAGACAAGTCAGCCATGTTCCTAGCTGAGATGTTTACAGTAGTTAATCACTTCTCATGCTTTTCCAAAGCCTTTGGGATGCAGCTATCTGTTGGGAATGAAGGTAGCCCTTCTTGCTGTGTAATGGGCAGGTAGAAACACAACAGGACGGCCAGAGGAGACGCTTCCTACTTGAAGCATAGCCATATGACAAGTTTAGTTGCAACTCCTGATGCAGAATAATAGTCTGTGGTGAATCTCATCTTTTGTCCTGTTTGAAGAAGAAGGAAAAAAAAAAAACACCCTTGAAAGATTCTGTTGTTCCTGTATGAAAATAATGCATTTGAGTATGACAAATCACATCCCACTCAGCCAAGTCAAAGCCTTTGTACTCATTAGCTTTCTGCTTGTTCCATTCCTTTTGATGCACCTGGCTTCCACCTCCACTCCTGCTAACATGCTTTCTGTTTTCCCTTGTTGAACCACATTTTCTTCTGGAGTTAGACAGGCATTGCTGTGTTTAAAGAACATAAACTTTTAATTTGATGGCATTATCAGCTGAAGACAGGTTCCTTTTGTTCGTGTTTCTCTGCTTAGACACTTGCCAAGACAAATTGAAGTATAAAAATAGCTGTCCTTGTTTAAGCAATTATATTTAATAAGGCTCAGAGGAAGTGTGTTCTAGGAAATACAAGAGGATAAGAATTGAAGGACTCCTGTCACTTTTGTCCTGGCATTGTTACTGATTTGTCCTTTGGCTTTGACTGTGGCAGAACAAGGAATTCGTCACTGGTCTGTGGGGGTGTGTGCCTATACTGCTGTGTGTGAGCCCATCCAGCCCAGTGGAGAAGACCTTGAGGATGGCTTGATCTCTTCTTAGTGACTCTTCCAACATTTGAGCATGTATCAGTGCTGAACTGTTAATGTTGAAATAGGTGATGATATTAAGTTGCATATAAGTTGCAGAGACAACAATTTTTTAACAGGCTTGATACTGTCGTACTCAGATGAAACAAGTGACAGGTCTGAATGCTTTGGTTTTCTAGCCGCTGCAGCAGAGTTACTGAAGTTGTTTTTATCCTGTTCTCATCTGTATTAAGACTGTAATGTCCTGAGGACAGGGGATTGTTGCTCTAAGCCTGTAGGAAGCATAATGGGACCCAATCTCAGTTGCAATGTCTAGTCATTACTGTAATAGACATAATTGGAGGGGGACTTTAGCCATCTGCGAGAGAACACTCGTACACAGAGGCAAGAAAGAGTCGGATCGTGGCTGGGGCTTTAAGGACCTCTTGGATTAATAACATCCTATGAAATAAATAAAAGCACATTCCTTATGGTCCTGAGATTTCTCAGCAGTGTTTCAGATCAAGTCCCCAGTTACATCAAAAGCTTCTCCAGCACTTAACATTCTGCAAAACTGTACACATTTTCCCTTAGATGATATCAAGAAAAGTGACTGCTGTTTGCTACTTGTGCAACCAAGAAAAAGCCATTTCCACAGTTTAACAGCTCAACTAAAACAGGAGCAGTGACCATACCAACAACAGGCGCACACAAACAGCCCAGCCACTTCAACTGTGGAAACTGATCAATTAAAATTGATTCTTCCAGAACGATGGCAAATAAACCCCCACATTTTCTAGGCTCTCTGCACAAAGCTTATTGTAATGTCATGTAAAATATTTATGCCAAATTCATTTGGAAGCTGGAACTTACGTTATCCACAAATGACTTCAATGAAACCTGTTCAAAAAACGTTTTTCTTTTAGCAGAGAAGTGCTTTGCTGTTTTCAGTGTTCTGAGGTTTGAATACACACCCCTTCTCTTTATAATTTTATCTATCCAGGGACAATTTGCATTTCAGGGAATGGTGTTTAAATTTTTAATTTGTTGTCTGTTTGGGAAATCTGTCATCTTGATTTCTGTTTTCTGTGTGTTTTTTCTGCCTGATAAATCTATTTTTCTTTCTTTTTTAAAAGAGAGGAAATACAAATATTCCATTTAAAGTCTCAAATTGGGGAATGAGCTTTGAATTTCCAGGTCCTCTGCCATAGACTCCCTGGGTTTTCTTAGGCCAATCTAGCTGCTTTTTGAAACTTGGCTGCACTTCATTATCACCAGATGTGAACATCTTTTAGAGTTCAGTGAAATTATCCTCACTGTACTGCCTGTGGATGAGAAGTATTATCTTCATTTTATAGTTAGAGGAACTGAGAGGATTCAGGGCCCACCTATACAAGGACATAAAGGTATCCTTATAACAAAGATGATTCCTGCATTAGCTTCAATCTTGCTGACACAGGTGATAAGGCTGTGCTGGGTATTGTTTGGTCTAAATTTATTGACTAAGAGGTTAGATTTTTCTACTAATTCTTGAATTATAATAGGTTGACTTTTCTGTCTTTGCTACTTGTTCTCCACTGCTGAGTTAGATGGGCTGTTGTGGGCTGGCAGACCAGTGGTGTCCAGATCTGCAAGGCTGCTTTCCAGGAAGATTTCCTAAAGGAACAAGGCTTTGCAGCGTTGTGCATTGTATTGTTATATCAATTCTGGTACCTACTGAAGACCCTCCTGCCCGAGTTTCATGAAAATGTGTAACTGAATGTTGGAGACATAACGAAATTACTTTTTACAATTACAAGAGAGCGAGCCAAATTCTTAAACTTCCCATTTCATGACAATCAGCTGGCCAGTCAGCCTGCATATAGCTCCAGCCTAACCAGGGCACCGGCCTTTCCTCACTCGGTGTCACTGGGAGTAATTTGTGATTGCTGCTGTGGGAAGATGAGGGGAAATGAGACAGACCAGCAAGAAACCAGGTTGTGTTTTTCCTCCGCTTCTGGGAACAGCTTGCTTTGAGTGGAAGTCTCCTGCCAGCCCCAGACGTGCAGCTGAGTAATTCAGTTAGCAGTAGCTGTCCTGTGATGCTTTCTCCTCGCACAGACCATTTTCAGGGACACAAGGTGATGACAGAAACTTTTATCCATGTTTGTTTCTTGGGGCTGTTGTTGCTGCTTTCTGGAAAAGTCTTGGGTTTTTGTTTTTGCTAGCATAGGTCTTTTACTGTCTTGACTCACCCTTTAAGAAACCTTTTTAAATGGCACAACATAATGAGCTGATTCACTGGTGGAATTTCTTTCCTTTCACTGAAAGCACTCGCCTTCATCAAAGAGGAGGATTAGGTTGCACCTTAAAAGGCCCTTTTTGCATCCCCCAAAAGTCTTTGTGGTGGGAGGATGCTGCTGCAGTGATAAATGTGCTACTTTCATTATTTTAATAATTAAAAATGCACTTTAAAAAATCCTTCTGCTCACGCTATAGAAAGGTCTATTGCATTTATTCTAGCCTCTCACGGATCCTTAAGGTTTTATGGGAGCTTTAAAGCAGAAATAAAGATCCTTTTTATATTCAAAAAACAGATGTCTTTCAAACTGCCATCCTATTGCACACAACTGTAGCTATTTTCTCTTTAAGATGTTGCATCTGGACCACAGTCTTTTGCCTTTCCTTTTCTAGAGATGTGCAGGTTTAGGGCAGAAGAAATCTCCTGCTCTTTTCCCAACCCTTTAAACGCTAGACATGTAGTCAGCACAGTGTTTGGAAACCCAGAGGTGGGTGATGCTCTGTTACATAGAAATAAATGCTATATATAGGGCTGTGCCTGCATTTGTGTGAGGCCGGGGCAAGGGAGCATTAAAGATCGGAGCAGATGGCCCCGTGTGCTTGTTGTCCCTGTCACATGCTGTGGCCTGGGCTGTGGGAGTTGCGCAGTAGAAGGGCAGCCTGAGTCTAAAAGCAGTAGCTCAGCCTGTCCCCCTGCCCCAGATGTGCAAACTGGATGGCTCCAGCTTGGAGCATCTCTTGGTATTTATTGCCTTTCCGTACCTGCAGACTTACTCTCAGGTACGGAAAAGCATCCATGGGAATCTCTATTGCGAAGATGGACTCGTAGCCTGAAGCAGAGGGGTCTGCCTCTCTCTTCCTCCTCACATCCTGCGTAAAAGGCACCTAGGTGACATGTTGTGGTCTAGTTGAGAAGCAGGTTGAATTTTAGTATACTTATGAACTTACAACATAGCTGCAGCAAATATCCCTTTCCTTCCATTTTCCCTCTGTAAAATGAAGATAATACTGTTCTGTTACCAAATGGCAGCTCCTAAAGAAGCTAACAAGTCCTGCAAAGTATCCAGATTCATGTGGTTTTGTTTCTGAAATTATCCTGGCACTGGAGGGAGAGGGGGTAACTATGACTACTGAAGTAGTAGGCATGGCACAGCTCTGTCTTGACTGCTTGATCGGACTGCAGAATATCAAAGGATAAGAAAATCCAATGAATTAAAAGGGAAGTTCTGTTCTGCGGAGTCATTATAGCAGAATAATGTGTATGCAGTTATTTATGTTTGAGATTCACCCAAGAAATCTCCCAGAGAAATAGAACTGATGCATCTGGGCTGTTCGGGATATATATTTGTTTACGTTATTACTTTTTGGCAGTGAATGTCTTCCAAAGGAAATAAATACAGGAAGGTATTAGATGAGAAGAATTGGTGACTTTTTTACTTTTTTTTTTTTTTAGGATCCGCTTTCCTCCGACTTTGCTTCTTTGTGTTTGTATGCTATCTTGTTTTGTGAGCTCTGTTTCATTTATAATGAAGTTTCAAGTTTGATTGGCAGCTGAGGACAGTTTGCAGCACATCAGCTGCAGCATAAAGGCACTGTGATGAATGGTTTAGGAAAACAGAAGGAAAGAAGAGCACCCATTTCACTAATGGGGTAGGTTTGATGAAGTCACTTCGATTTTGTTTTGTTACCTTCCCTCTACTACGAATGAGCAGGTTTGGAGTGAGGGGTTTCCAGTGTGCATCGCCGCTGTCAGCATGAGCCCAGCTCTGCCGAGCAGCGGTGCCGTAGCCATTGTGCTGCTGTGACCTGCAACGCTTTTGGAACCTTCAGCTTCTTCATCCCAGCCCTCCGTCCAGTTTTCTTTCCATGCACATTGAACTGATCTTCAAGCACGGGGCATGTATTTATGGGGCTCCCCATTAAGCTGATTCTGCCATTTGACTTCCAAAGTATACTGGAAAAGTCCCTGCAGCCCAGTACAGCAGTAGTGGGAGTGCAGACAGGCTGGTAAGTTGAATTGCTAAAGGAATCTGATATAAATCAAGGCAGGTAGTTAAAATGGAGGAGAAATGAAAAGGGACTTCTTTATTACTACAAACTTTAAGTTAGTTTTCAGCAGCTGAACTGGGAATAAGGAATGCAATGTGCTATACTATAGTCTCTTAAGAAAAAGGATGTGGATGAAATCCCTCCTGAGCAAAATAATGAGGTTAATGAGGATAGCTGTGCCTCCCCAATTAGGGAACACGGGAGGCCAGCATATTACTGTCTTGGCAGATGATGCTATGATGTCCAGCTGGGGCTGATGGTTTTAAAAGTTATAATAAGCAAGCAGATCAAAATGCGTCTGTGTAGTAAATAAAATACATGCCAATGCGTGGAGGGGGATTTGCAGGTGAACTGTTCTGTGCAAAATTATATGCTAAAGGTACCCATTGCCTAAAAAAGGGCAAAATTCTGCAGTCTACAGCTATGGTTCTTGTGCTTCTCTGGAAAACTTGGATGATCCTCTCCACCTATGGGTGGTGGGGAATATTTACCAAGGCAGTTTGATAGGTGGTGTAATTTGGTAAAATGATATTATTTTGTTCTCAAAGAAAAAGGCAATGAGACTTGGGCTACAGCTGCGCTGTGAGGCAGCAGTGAGAAGCTTTGATTCGGGGTCTCTAAATTACACCAGCTGTACATGCCTTTGACCTGTGTGCAGCCAAGCCTGGGCAAAAGATGCTTTCTTCCCAGGTCTGCCATACTGTGCAGCTGTACAGCACCTCCAGCTTCCTCTCCTTCTCACAACTGTGTCTGCTCCTGAACTTCAGGAAGAGCTCAGATGGGGGACCTCAGGCAGAGAGATGAAATAACAGAGGATTTGACTAATGAGTTTTGTGTGAGTGTGGACTCGAATAAGACTTTGAGGTTAGTCTCTAACACTGCTAACAAGCTCAGAGGGGCAAGAATAGATCTTCTACCCTGTTGGGTCTTTGTTTAGACTTTAGCCTTTGGAGCAGAGCGTTGCTCTGTATTTGTGGATACAAAGGTGTTAACATATCGTATTAAGGACATCTAAAGTAAAAAAGCATACAACCTTAATCTTCAGATATTTACAGTATATCACTTTCCTTAGCTCTTTTTCTTGATCTGTTTAGTGTCTGATTTATTTAATGAAAGAGGATTCAATGTTTCATTTGTAATGAATATGCTTGAAATAATCTCCTGGAGAAGACAGACAACTGTTCATTTTCTGAAAGACACACCACACTGCATCCTACGCCAGCTCATCGTAGGAGGCAGAGGTAGGGGCCAGGAAAGTTCTATGTCAAAATCTAAAATGGAGCAAGCATCTAGATTCTGGGAGATCTCTCTTTTAACATTTTTATTTCCAAAAAGCACAAGAGATCAAATTTTTTTTTTTCCTTGAACTTTACAGTAAAAACTAGAATCTTGCTGTTGGAATATTTTTAGCTGTCAATGTTGCAGGGAATAGCACTGTCTGATCTCAAGATGTTTGGCAGGCATCTTTTTTACCTTTGAAAAATCTGGGTAGAATGTGGTCTTTATTACACTGGTATGAATCCAGGAGATGCAGATTGAAATTTTTGTTTTTGCACTAAGACACTTCCTTGCAGTGCAAGAAATGCAAATGCAATCATACAGCTTTACCCCTCACCTCCAAAACAAACAATAATCAAAGTGGCTCTTAGAGGCTGACATACAACAAAAACCCAAGAAAATAAATGAACCTGACCAAGGCAGTAACTAATCCAAATTACATGCAAAATAACTCCCAACCCTCAACATCTCACCCCACCCCCAAAAAAACCAACCAAACAAAACCCATCCCAAACTGCATCCCCACCACCGCTGCCAACAAAAAGTCACATAATGGCATAATTTTAGTTTGATTTAGGCTTTATGATTTCTGCATCTTTGTGAATCTCATCAATGTGGTTTTTAAAAATGGTCTCTTTTTGTGTTCCTTGTGATGTGATATAGAGAACGTTGAAAGCAGTTGTAAGGAAAAAGGAGTCATCATTTTTGATAAATTATGTACTATGGTCACAGTAAGGAGCAGCTCACTCTGTCCTTCCTCTCTTAGGACTTAAACACAACAAGAAAACAAGATTTTAAGCTTTTGAACATTGAATCAGTGACAGAGACAGTACATGGACATTTTAAAGTGACATTAAGGTCACTAAATATTCATTCTTAGAGGAAGGGTCATACTGACATGGCACTTACTGATTTATTTTTTTCCCCTAACCCAGAGGCTCTCTTTCCCTTGTGTGTTTGTACATACCATATTCTAGTTTTCTCTTTTCCTTGTGCTTCAACCTATTGCTGTTTTTAGGCAATTAAGTCATATAATCATAGAATGGCCAAAGGCGTATGAAAGTTTCACGGTGCAGCCCTGTAAACGAGAGCCCGTGGTGCCCAGGGATGCCCCTTCCTTGAGCTGCAGCCTGACCTGCAGCCTTCGGGGAACTTGGCTCAGGGGCTCATCAGCAAAAACGTCTGCGTCTCTACATGTGTAGACATGGCTAATCCCAGGAAGAGATTTGTGATTAACAGTGGTCTGAGTCTTGGAGCTAGACCTTAACTGATGTAAATCACTAAATCTTCATTGAAATCAGCTGAAACAGAAGGGTTTGGAACAACAGCTCCAAGTAGGACTTGAAAGGCTAGAAATGGCTCTGGGGGATGGAGAAGGCAAAGGCTGGGGCTATGGAGGATCAGCCAGGAAATGCTAAGCACGGTTAAGGCACTAGATGAGCGTTGGGCTGAGACCTGGACGCTGTGCCTGATGTTAGAGCTGTCAGTGGGTACACTGCAACCCATCACTAGTTGGCTGAATCTTAGCTGTGTGTACAGGTGTTAGTTGGAGGGGTCAGCTCTTGCGAAGATCTGGGGCTCTGCTGGGGGTCTAGGCAGACCCACAAGTCATCAGCCCTGCTCCTCGCTGTGAGCAGGGCTCCAGCCATGGGCTGCTTTTAGATGGGCTTCCATTTTCAAAGTGCCGGTGTAGCACTTTATCTTCTCCTGCTGAGACACCCGGTTTCTCTATTAGCTCGATAATTACTCACCAAAGTTCCTGTTTTCATAGCAGTGATAACAGTTGTTAATCACATGCTGTGCTAGGATTATACCTCCTCTGCCAATCCCATGCATTATTCTGAAAACTTGACACGCACCAGCCAAGGAAGTTTATTAATGCAACTGCAGCAAGTCATTAAGCTTTACTTATGGTGGGCGTTAAGTGTGTAAAGATGGAAGTCACGTTGAAAGCTGTCTAATGGGGAATCACAACAGTCTTACGGACAGCAAGTTCATTCTCGTGTTTTTCATCTGGGGACAGGATCACAGCTGGCAGAGAAATAGCATGAAAGTGGCCATAAAGAAGAGAGAGTAGCAAGCAGCAGAGGAGCAAAAAGACAATACTGGGTTGTTGATAAATTCCTGAAACTGCGGGGAGTGCTAGTCTTGGGCCATGAGGAAAAGCGTTAATGCTACATAGACTGGATGGGGGTTTCTGAACCAGAAGACTAAACTGATACAATTAGTGCAACGGCAAATGAGCTGATGCTGCAGAAACCAGTAGGACTTAGAACATCCTCTAAAAATAGCTCTGGCATAAGTCAGTTTGTGTCAAGCAAAGTAACAATAGAGTAACTCTCTGCAGTCTGGCCATCTATTACCAGCTGAGGAAAGAAAGGAAGACTACACGACAAATACCTAGCCTATCTGTTTATAGGAAGGAAAAATTCATAGGAAGTCTTCTTGTGCTTATATGGGAAGCATCTCTTTCTGTTTCACCAGCATAAGACAGAGAAATGATTTCTGCCTAACTTGCATCTGCCTATGCATAAAACCAATTTAAAACACCTAATTGTCAGCACAGTGATGGTGGTGGTAGGAGTATCGCATACTGCCCCTGAATATACACATGCCATGTGATGGTCGGTATTGAAACACTGAGTTTGAGATACTTTGAAATAAGCAATACTGAACAATAACACAGTAAAACGTAGGGGAAACAGGGCTGAAAGGTCTGTAAAGTTCAAATCATAAATGGGAAAAGAAACTTGTAAGAGTCTCGCAAAAAAATGTCAGCAAAATGTAAGGTATGGGGAACAGACACTTCAATTCTCACCTACTTAATACAGATGGTAGTCTTTGTTGACAGTCCTTTTAGTGCCCAGTCTTTAACAGCTTTGCCTGGCAGGCAGGGAAATACCACACAGGAAAATGTTAGCCAAAATATAACTTAGTATCTAAAAAGTCTTCCAATGGGAGGTCAAAGCTAATTTCACAGGTGGGATACATTCACTAGACCTGCACTGGTTATAGACCTAGCCCATATGTATCTATATCTAATGTAGATTTAGATCTCTACAATTCGGTTAAATCTGGTCTTCACTAACCTACAACGCTCTGAAGGATTTCTTGGGCAGCCTGATTTTTCTGTTCAGGTAGCTGAAATGTGGTGTGGTGCTGATAAATCTCTGGTAGGCATCCAGATTACATGGATGGTTTGGAGATGCGGAAGAATAAATGATTCAGGTGAGTGTTTAATCAATTAGGGAAAGTTGCTGCTGTGGAAAACAGGGGTTTATTATTTATTTCTGAACCCCGGAAGGAATATCCGGAGTAGATCAGATCCGGCTCTGAAAAGACAACACGGACTGTTTGTTGAGTGCTTAAATTGAACTCGGCAGCAAAGGGCATTCCCCTTCAGTTTCCCGTGTTCCTTGTCCTTTAAACAGCAACAGCACAACAAACTCTCCAGTCCCCCAGGGTGTCTTCCCTTGAAAACCTGTGGGGGGGAAAAAAGCCTGGGGAAAGCAGGCTTTTGTCCCGCGTGCAGCAGAGCAAGGCTTCGTTCTTGTTAGGTGGTCCGTGGACTGCCCCAGTGAGCAATGCGCTGCGTGAATGGGGCACTGCGTGGTGATGGGCTGTGCTGGAGGGTGCTGGCTGAACTTTCTTTTCTGTTTATCCAAAGCAAAAT
>Ga0065711_1048142_pt1 | contig 11963 bp, 5 predicted proteins | sample Hoacrofraction12_FD_59098 | JGI IMG/M metagenome (GOLD analysis project Ga0065711, IMG submission 59098) | Hoatzin crop microbial communities from Cojedes, Venezuela - Epithelial fraction 12 v2 (version 2) | ecosystem: Host-associated > Birds > Digestive system > Esophagus > Crop | place... | reverse complement strand
GTAGCCGTCCTGCTGTATAATGGCTTCCAGCTCCTCCTGTTTATTGCCCATGCTACGTGCATTGGTGTAAACACACTTGAGCTGGGCTGTCAATCTCACCCCTGGCCTTGGCACTCCAAGCCTAGGCTCACCCCTAGTGAGCTGGGCAATATCCCCTTCCCCCTTTTTTTTATTTTTAATTTTTATATTCCTCATATTCAAATCAATCACTATATAAAATTTAAACTACATTTTGATCTATAAACAAGCACTGTAAAGGCATTCCTCTAAGACTGTGCAGATCACTAGACTTGTATCCCTTCCCAGAAGTGGGAATCAAACATTCTCCATCAGGAGAACTGAAGTATAAAACAAACTTCCCAGGTGATGAATAAAGAAAAAAAAAAAGAAAAAACAATTTATTTGAAAAGGGCACTGGCAATCTTAATACCATTTTACTACAGAAACAACAATGGAAAATAACATAGCTTTTAAAACAAAAATAGACAGAAAGGTGACAGGAGGTCTGCAGGGACTTGATACACCTGATGATACTGTGTAGCTGATGGCCATGAAAGAGAGACTATGCATGTTTGTATGGACACAGTTTAAATCTCGAAGAGCAGTGGGACAGAGAGTTGAGAGGAGGAAGAGGGAATGCCCACGAAAAACATGAGCCAGAAGGCCAGGAGGTGGGAGGAACCATAGAATCATAGAATCATTAAGGTTGGAAAAGACCTCTAAGATCATCAAGTCCAACCACCAACCCAACACCACCATGTCTGCTGAACCATGTCCCGAAGTGCCACTACATGTTTTTTGAACACCTCCAGAGATGGGGACTCCACCACTTCCCTGGGCAGCCTGTTCCAATGCCTGACCACTCTTTCAGTAAAGCAATTTTTCCTAATAGCCAATCTAAACCTCCCCTGACACAACTTGAGGCAGATGGACAGAGGGAGAGAAAAGGAGTGGCACGAAGGACTGAGTAGAAAGAATGCCACAGCACAGAAGAGATGGCAGGCAAGCAGGGGCATGCAGCTTATTTTCATTGATTGCAGTTGCCAGAAGTATCACTTACTGCTAATGCACCTGACAGGCAGATCAGCATATTAGCCAAACAGCATCCTTTAGAATCATAGAATCATATCCTCTGATGTCAAGGCAAAATATTATTAGTTGTGTCTCTGATGAGCTATCTAATAAAGATCTCTTCAAGTCTTCTTCCTTCTACCATTCTGCAGATACCATAATGTGACTAACCTCAAATTACCCGATAAAGATTCTGTATTTTAACATAAACTCTAGAGCAGAGTAAGCAGAACTCCATATGATAAAATATCAAGTATTAACATCTGCAAGTGTGCTTATGATTTACATTCTACAATCTTAGTTTATTGCAGAATAAATATACAAAGGAAAACAGCAGATACATTATGGTTATGCCACTTCTGTTCATTTTCTGTCTTTCCTTAATTTCTTAGAATTTGGAGATGTTAGACAGGCTTGAATATGTCTAACTTATTAACTATAACATTAGCACTGACATTATAATTCAATCAATGTTACAATAATCAAGTGCAGTATATTTCCTCATGTTCATACACAAACAGTATTATCTCTTCATTTCAAGAAATGCCAATACGTGATACAGGGAGCTTGCAAGATAATTACAACATTGTACACTGACACAGGCACCACATTCACTCCAGATTTCTTCTATGGGCTGGAATTTATGCGTTGCCAGCCAACCTGCACTCAGATGCAAGCATGAAGCTCTCACTGCAGTCAATAAAAATTGTGTACGTTAACAATGGGCAAAATTTCGGCCTCAATTCAACAAAGAAATTAAACATGCCAACAGTCACTCTGAATTTTAGATGAGACTCAGGTTAAAGGCACTGCTGCATCAGAACCCCTTCCTTGAAATCGAAAACACCATAACAAATAAATATGAATATTAGCCCCTCTTATGAGCTGTCTAGATAATTCCTCTGGTGCTCAGAGAAATCCGACAAGAACAAATGACACAAGATAAACCTGGTTTTGGGTAGGCAGAATCTTGTGAGCAATATGAAATTATTTGGAAAAAAAAAAACCCTCACACTTTTAATTTGGTACACCACTGCTTTCTATCTGTGACCACGATTAAGGTATAATGTGAAGACAAGAGGACTAAAATAATGCCAGCTCAGAATCTTCCAGTCTTCAAAGCCACCACAGTCTTGAATTTGTCACGAGAGGTGTGAGACACACGCATCCGACCACTCCATGATGTGGTAAAGGCTACATGGCTATGCAGGGCATCAACCCTGCAGCTGCCCTCACCTCCAGCAGCACTTCTCACCCACGCAAGGTTCACTTCCTTGTATGCAAATGATGAGATAAAGTGCAAGGAAACAGAAACATTTCAGAAATGTCCCTTTCAAGACACACTGCAAGATCATCCATTATTCAAGAAATGATTAATCATCTTTTACACCTGGACATGTCAGATAAAGATTCTGATCCTGAAATCCATATTCAAGATGCCCAGAGGAACTAATTCAACAGATCCAGCCACTCATTTAAGTAAGGGTTAGAAGGCAGGTTTTCAGACTCCGTCGGGTTCTTGTTTGGTATTGAAATATGTCCTTTTTGAGACAAGGAGCAGGACAGCCAACCAGTCTATTTTACACTCATGTAATCCAGTTTATTCTTGATTTCATATCAGAATCAGGCATATGTAACCTATCTAGCAGACATATACTGCATTCAGATGTTCTGCTCAAGCACATCAAAAGATATCAGCAGTGTCTGAATTTTTTACACCGCTGAACATTTCAAGACAGGATGGATTTAAATATGAGAAATCCGTTGTTAGGAAACAATGACAAGTTTTTCAGAGTGAACATAATGTGGTTAAGGCAACAAAATATTTTAGTAGAATACTGATCTCCTCCTTCTTAAGACCCATTTACCAGCATAATGCCAAAAGGAACATAAAATTGCATGAACATAAGCAGTTAACATAGCAGTCCTGTTTGCAACAATTTGCATTGCTTTCACTGCATCCACATGACTGTACTTGCAAGGCTTTTAGCATAAACAGGTTTTGCAGTCTGTGTATGAATTCCGTGGTGTGGTGGAAATAAAACTAGCAGCACCTAAATTAGCTAATTTAAGGCTAGGTTAGATATGGCTAGGTTAACTGTTATTACACAGACTGTAGAGCAAATAGATGTTATAATCCTATTGAAAAAACATTCCAGGCAAGATCCTTAATTGGCAAAATATGATCAAGATCCCTTGACTTGACTGCACTTCTATGACTACATGTCAACTAAGGTTCCAGCTGACTTTGCCAGCGATACCTTTGCTAAGCGGTCCTTGTGATTTTCTGTCCGCATTAAAAGGAACATTTCAGGAACCTACACTCCAGTACACTTTCTCTTAAGTTATTGCTTTCTATAGTACAATATTGTGTACATCCACATCATAGACAGTATCACCAAACTATAGTAGAGAAATCTCTGTGAAAGTGGTATCTTAGAGATTAATTATCCCATTTACAGCTTTTTATTTTTGTCAGTTTTTTGTTGGCTTCATTTGGTCATTCTTCACTTACCAGTGAATGGCAAACCAGTCTCTTTATGCATCCTAAAGTACAGTAAAAACCTTAAATTGTTTTGATGTAATGAAGTAGTCAACATGCCATCCCATTTATAGGAAAACTACACTTTGGAACTATAGTGCAAAATAAAACTGTGTTTAACTTCACAGAATTAGAGCTTTTCGAAGTTTTATAAACAAAAGAAAAATATTTTTTAAAAATCTGGCCTTAAATATAGTATTTACTCAGCTGTGTATATAGCTCAAGATCTACTGTAGGGACATGAGAAAATAAGAACAAGTTAGTGGTCTTCTTTCCTTTCCATTTGACACTGATCTCCTCTCTCTTCTCAATTAATTATGTTGAATGCAGAAGGAGCTTCAAAAACATCTGACAGTGTTATCCGCTATACCACAAGAAATATGACAAGATTAATCATCTGGTTTAAAGGAGTATAACTTCCCCTCGCAGGCGATTGTTGCTATCAGTTTTCTTATGGAAGGACAGTCAATAATGTCTCCTAATCTCTTATAATAGACATGGGACAAACATTCTATTACAACCTAAATAAATGAGAGAAATTTTAATTTTAGACCTATCAAAGCGATATTCCAGTAATAATTACAGTTATGGCTAGCACCTTTTTCTTTTTTCTCCTCAAGGTTTATTTTTTTTAGCCACTGCTTCAATTAACTATCATAACTGTTACAAACAATGGACACATTTTGATATGAAAATACAATTAATTCCCACTTATTCTTTGTTTTCTAACTTCAAGTCATTCTCTACTCTGTTCTTCTCTTTTCAGTCACCTCTGTATCTTCCTCCACACTGCTCTCTTGTTATGCGCCAAGTTAATTTATCAGGCTACTTACTCCATATTTAAATGCAACTTGTTTTGTGCTGCTGTAGTCAAATAAGTTTACTATAGTTACTTATAAATCACCTATCACCAGGCATACTACAGCCTGACCTCTGTATGTATTCTTAGAAAGCAAGATGTTCAGGGCAGATACAGCACATAGAAAAATGACCATAGCTCAAAATACAGAAAGCAATGCAAAATTTTGACAGTGGGTGTAAAACACCACCAAGTTTTTCACTTTTTGTATTTCAGTAGTACACATACATTCTAAAATGTAGAGTTAGAGACATATATCAAGTCTGAGAGATAAGAAAACTTGGCAAACTCACACTTCTTTTAATATTTACGTACAGATATTAGGCACTATCATTATTTGGTTTCAGATTGTTCTGCCACAATGAAAAGGAAAAAAGTGCAAGAAATATTATTCAAAAATTGTGAATTAAAAACAAAAATGTAAATAATCCATCTACTAAACACAAGGTCCAAATGTACTTTTGAGCCAAGTACTCTTCTTTAGAAATTAATCCACTGTGGGGTTTCAGTCTTATAATAGTACAAAGAATACCTGTTTTTGGAACAAGGCTTTTTTTTTTGTTAAGGTGAAAAATATCAGATAAATACATGCTTTTAGATATTAGTGGATAATTCCCTGTATTGCTAGGTTTGAACCTGACTCTCAAGAATAAGAATCCGAAGCAAGGTAAATCAGGGGCAACTGAAATCCAAAACATTGGGTTTTCCCCATGATGGAGACCAACAGTGAAAGCCACTTCCATTACCAGATTTTGGAGCTATGACACTTGATTTTTAAGGCCAGAAGAGGTTGCTATGACTACCCCACTTTGGATTCCTGTACTATAAGGATTGAAGATAAACACTTAGGCCTGTAGCCTCTATTAAATTGATAGCATGTCTATTAGACATCTAGATTTGGCCTGAAAAATAAACTCATGTATATTCCATATGTCTATAAGTTATTCAATTGTTAGCTATCATGTTGAAAAACCAAAGAGTAGACTCATACACTTTGTTCCTCTCTAAAACTGGAGAAAAACAAACACACACATACATACAAAACTCAAAGCAAACAAAAGCCGGAAGAGGTTTGGGGCTTGCAGATTTTGTTTGCGGGGTTGTCCTCATTTTAGTCAGAAATACATGAAAACCCCAAAGACGACACTTCTGATATTAAACAGGACACTAACCAGATTAAACACTAACAGAATTATCCAATCCACATTTAAAATTAGTCTACAGAGTAAATAAGATGAGAGCGTTCTGTCAGGTTTTTCAATACTTGTTGAAAAACATGACAAAAATATTATTTCGATGTTTTGACCATAGTCTCTTGCCCTAAAGGGAACTTCAAAATATAGAAGTAGTAAAAGGACATGAATGCTACCTATCAAAGCTAGCTTGATAGTATGCAACACACCTTCAGCTGCCTTGATGCTTTCTAGAGCAGAGAGAAGACCACAAATGTACTGACAATACTTAAACCCACAGTAGTCACGTACAGCAGTAACTAACGGCGTTAACTTCTATGCTCTTATCTTCCCAAATTTGAAAGTGCCACTGTTCTGGGCTCCAGTACAAATTGCAGAATATAGAATAACTATTATGGCTGTGGTATTGATAATATTCATCAAACTACCCTGAACATGAACAAAACCCCATGCCTTTATTGGTTATGAAGCTGACCCTGTGATACCCTTTCATTGTCACTAAAGTAACAGGTGACAGAACAACAATGAGAGAACACAGATACTTTAATTTTAGACACAAAACTTCCGACGGCACAAACAGCAGCTATTCCTGTGCAATGAAAGAAAAACTCCTATTAATAATTTCAGTCCTTTCATCTTCAACCTACTAATTTTCAACACATTTCCTAAGAACATATTTCTCCTTTATTACAGTTCTTCATTCAACCCAAAGTTAGTATCTTGTTTCAAAGATGTTGGACCATTCTACCTCATACTGGTAGCTTTTAAACAATCGTCAATGCAATATAACATCTACTGTGCTATTACCATAGTAAAGTGTTACTGTTCAAGAATATTTCCTCCGGATCATAATTATAATAAGAATAGGTTCCTGAGGGCATAATGTAACAATGTCTTGAAGCTCAAAGGTTGTTTAAAACCCTATTGAGGTGGATGTCTGCTATTTTATTTCAAAAAAAAAAAAAACATCTGAAGTTTATAACATGCCTGAATGTTTTCATGGGTTTTATTTTTTCTTGTTTAGAAGAAGAAAGAATGGCATGCAGTTTAGAATTTCGTCAGTCAGAATAATCGTTGTGGTATAGCGATTTTCATCCTAAAGGGCCCTTAATCTTTTTGCACATGTATTCAGTCATTTCTGTCGTGAAATGTAACAACTGTTTCACAGTGTCAGCATTTCAAGACATGCCAGGTAAATCATTTCAAAGTATACACAGTCGGAGAAGGGGAGAAAGCCAAGGGAGTTTTCGGGAGATGGATACGAGCAGCTTATATTTATGTCAATAGAAGTCAGTTCACGTCACTCATTAACTAATATAGCTAAGAATCTGCTTCAAACACAGAGAAACAATATGGCTGAAAGTAGACTTCAAAGAGAAACTAGCTAGGCACAAATGGACTAATTTGCACTGCGATACAAGCAAGACACTTCAGCAAAAGATTATGGCCACTGTTAAACATGTAGGGGAAACATGGGCTAGGATAGGAAAGGGACATTGCAGAAAGGGTAATGCCATGTCTCAAAGGGTATGTGAGCGCAGCACAGCAGCATGAGCCCTTGCCTTGCGACAGGTCCAGTATTTTAATGAGGCAGCAACCTGGCATCATCCCCCAGTGGCACGCACCAGGTTGGGCACAAGAGACAGACCCACAGGGTCAGTCATGCTGTGATCAGGACCAAATTCTTTTGGACTTCATTCATTTGACTTTGATCACCTCAAAGGCACCTGATTTTCACAGGCAGCCAGGCAGCTGCTCTTTTTAGATGTCCTTTCCCCCCTCACCCCATATTCTCCAGATATATCCCTTAAAACAGGCATACAAAACCAATATGCACTACTAACACTGGTTAGAAGCATTCTGATAAATAAGGCAGTTTCTATGTGCTTGCATCCTGGTTCCCTATATTTAAATAATAATTTAAATTAAAAAGTTAAAATATATAAGTCACTATCATCCAAACATGCATATTAAGAGCAGTAGAAACTATCTGTCTGGGAGATGTTCAGGCAGATCACATCTTCTGTAATTGCAAAGAACTCAATTTTTTTTTTTTAAAGCACATTACTACAAAAGAGTAAGAGGTATTTTTTTTAAAAAGTGATAAATTGATACAGAGTCCAGTGATGCCAAACACCTATTGCCATTTGGAGGCAGTTGGAGTGGTTTGAGTTTGCGTCCTGAAGCATACCTGAGATCAGTGTGACTACGCGCCTTGTTTTCCATCTTGGTCTTCAGGAAGGAAATTCATATCCACTCCATATACAAGGCTGGTTCATAAGATGAACCTTTTTATATTATTAGTGAATTCTGTTTGAACAATTTGACATAACTGTTTATCACTCTTCTGCAGCCATCAGTCAGTCACTGGCAATGTCCTCACTAGGTAAGATAGCTAATAGCTACAAAAAGCTGGGTCACAGCCTGCACAATTGCATTTGAACCTCGAAGAACACCCTACCTCGCTAACTTTGATGCCGCTGCTTGTGCAACATCACAATACTGCACACAGGTACACAACCTTCAACATGTCTCCTTTCAGAAAATTAGTGACTGGTTGTAAGTAGTATTGTGGAGTCTTATCACATATGCTGTGACCCACAGAATATAATAGTTTTGAAAAACCTGTGTGTAAAAAGCTCATCATAAGATAGTCTTCTTTTCACTGCAAATTAACTGATTTTCTTTGACCATCGGAGAAGTTAAAAATCCATTCAAAATGTATTTCCAAGACAGTCTCATTTCCTCCAAAGGAAAAATAAAGATCTGCAGATGTACAAAGGTCTTCACAGGAAGGTAACGTTAGGGAGACAGTATTTCTACAGAGACAAAACAGTAGCCAGCAGCAAGAAAGACAAGAAAATCCAGCTAGCTAGAGATCAATATTTTAGTCTTTACAAAGGAAAAATAAAAAAGTTTGAGTTTTCTCTTTCAGATAATTAAAAGTGCCAAATGAGAGTAAATTTTAATAAAGTAGACTTTATAAATTAGAATCAGAGACACATTTATGAATAGAAAATACATGCCTTTAATAATCTCTCAACAGAGGCATATATATGCCTCACAGCCAAATCAAAGGTGTTTAGAGTGGCTGCAGAGAGACGCAACAGGCAGAGAAAAATAAGATATGGGACCATTATATGTTTTGCATGTTTAGCTAGACTACCTTACATGTGGGCCCTTTCTGCAAACAGAATCCCTGCTTGCCCTGACTGTACTCACTGCCTGCCGGCTGCAGTGGAAGGAGTAATTGCTTATTATCTGTGAAACCAGAGTAACATTTAGTTAGGCTTTCAAGATCGAGTTCCTCATCTTTTATATGAAAGCAGCTAATGTATGTAAATACATACAGACAAAAAAAATTCTTACATGGAATTAATGCATGAAACAGAAAATCAGAATGTTGGAACTGACAGTAAAAATATTTGACTTTCTGAAAAATGGAGAGAAAAGTTGACCTAGAATGCAAACTGTCTCTTTGTCTATGAAAACTTCTACTATTTTGAAAGAAATCACATCTGATTTAAACAAGATATTTCTTCATGTGCTAAACTAGCTTGTATTTTCTTTATATCCGAATTCGCCCTCTCTCTATCGCTTTCTGAACTGTTACCAGAAAACCTGTTACCAATTTTTTTGCATTGCCCAAAAATATCTATCAAATGCTCATCAGTACGCTTCCCATACTAGAGGAAACTGAAGCATCCCAGATGTCATCACCTTTATAGCATTTTCCAGCTTGTCTGTCCATCCTTTGAGCAGATGTAAGGCTGCTCTCCCTGTGCGGTGACCAGACCAGGAGACACCAGAGCTCAGATCCTCTGCTGAGAGGAAGGGCGAGAGCTGAGCATTGCTTGCTCTCTGACCAGGCAGCTGGGGCTAGCCTGGAGCACTAGAAAGGAGGTTGCATGACTGTCCAAAATATTACGTAGCGAAAATAAGGAAATAATTTTCCTCACAGCAACATTAATGTAAGTCCTAATGCACAGTCTGGAAAGCATAATTGTATTTCTAGCTTGTAATCAGCTAAAGGCAGTACTGGTAATGTCTATAAGATTTATTGATGATTATTATCCAGTAATTCTTTCTGATTCTCTCACAACCTTGTATTTCCACTGGGCATGTTTTTTCTCTCAAAACCTGTATTATTGACAGCATGAGTCAGCACACCCAAGTAAAACAACGAATCTTACTGCTACGCTTTTTTCATCTTTAAATGTGTCCATATAAAGACCTCAGAATGCCCCCAGAAAAATTGCTTTTTTTTGACTTGTGGGTTTTTTAAGTGACTGGCAAGAAAAGCAGATTCTAATATGCCACAGAGGAAATTAAGGTACAGCGAAATTTGTATATGCCTGTATGCATGTATATGAGTGTGCATATTTTATAATCTTTCCCACAATTTAAAGACTCAGCATTTTTATGTAAATGGTTTACAGCAACAAATAAAAGGAGAACATCTAGATTTGCAATTCTGCATACTGAGACATAAAAAGTATTAGATTCCCAAGACCATGCATACTTCAGAATAAATATGCATCAGGAAGGCAAGAGAACTAGTCCTGATGTGGATTTCAGTAGAGATGCTGTCAATCAAGCCAGTACTTAATTTAACAGACTATGTCAGCTTGCTTAAGTTGCAGGCCAGCTGGAGGTCCTATTAATCGTTGCATCCCCAGGTTTCTGGGATTACTCAGATTGGCTGCCTGTGCACTTCATGCACTCCTCCACAGAGCATTGTTCTGCTGCCTGGGTCTATGCCCCATTTAATTCGCTATCAGGCATTTTGAGATGCCTACAGAAACTGAAAATATTCTGGAACTAAGACAGATCAAACTAACAGACATCCCAATTTCTATCCTGGAAGCCATCGCTAATGTTTATTTTTGGTGATAGGAAGCATGGGGAACACCACAGGACCTGAAGCAGTGGCAGCGGGCAGGATCACGGCTGTGCACAAACACAGGAATGGCTTTGGCTTTAAGGTCTGTTAGTTTTTAATGGAGAAGAAGGAGGAAAGAAAACAATCACTTCCTTTGTTCATTCATCTGGAGCACCATTAATCCCTAAACTGTCTTTCTGGACCAGACCATGCAATACCTACTGAAGCAAGGCAGAGCTAGAAGAGCGAGGCAGATCTCCTAGAGCAGTGTTTCAACATCAGAACTATGACACCTCACTTCAACAAGAAAGTCTGCCTCTACAGAGCCTTGCTGCTGGTCCGATCCTGAACTTCCAAATCTTGGAAATACTCATAGTTATTACGAATTCAGAACTGATAGGATTTCTGAAATAACTAAAACCAGAGAGGCAGTAGGTACGTTGCTGTACTTGTTTTATACCACCTACCTCTAGAACGTTAATTCAGCTACTGGAGAGGATATTTAATCTTTGCTGCAGCCTGACTAACTACCAAGGAGCAATGAGAATTATTAATGTGGGCAGGCTACATTGGGTGACACAGGAGGGAAGGGAGCTGAAGAGATCCTTTCTGCTCCAATTGCTCCTGTCCTTCCAGGAGATCTCACTGACTCTTTTTCTTTGCTTCATAAAGGGTAAGAAAACAGGGCAACTTACCTTCAACATCCAGTATCAATACTCAAAACATCTACCATAAATCCTCCTGTACAGCAACACCAGCAAAACTAGTACAAAAGTACATTTTGCTCCAAATCTGTGAGACTGGAGAAAGATAATCTGGCAGGTGGCAGGAGCAGCAGACAGTTGAAGATCCTCTCTGAAGTGCTGTAAATGGTCAAGAAACACACTGTACTTGTTCTCCTCAACTGAAGACGAATGATACGTATAGTAAGGGCAACCGATGTCGTTTAAACAAGGTAATTTGTTTCCTGGTTTTATTAGCATAAAATAGTATAAGGGCAGCTATAGCTCAACCTATAAATACAGTGAACTCCTATTGAATTTTATAGCCAACCTGCATTATAAAGAATGTATAGAATAAACAAAATTTGCAGGCAATGCATTGTTTCTTGAACAAGACATAAAGCAATTAGACAATATCACAAGCATGCAATTAATGCAGATGAGAAACAGAAGATCGCTGGTTTATGTTAGGCAGTGCAGCAGACTTCATATTAATGTGCTTCACACATGTTAGAGAGATAGACAGAGAGAGGAATGTCCAACCTCGTTCTCTCCACCTTTACTGGCCAAGCTCTTTTCAGTGGTGCCCAGTGACAGGACAAGGGGCAATGGGCACAAACTGAGGCACAGGAAGTTCCGTCTGAACATGAGGAGGAACTTCTTCCCTCTGAGGGTGACGGAGCACTGGAACAGG
>Ga0065711_1048141_pt1 | contig 11963 bp, 16 predicted proteins | sample Hoacrofraction12_FD_59098 | JGI IMG/M metagenome (GOLD analysis project Ga0065711, IMG submission 59098) | Hoatzin crop microbial communities from Cojedes, Venezuela - Epithelial fraction 12 v2 (version 2) | ecosystem: Host-associated > Birds > Digestive system > Esophagus > Crop | place... | reverse complement strand
TCATCTAGTCCAACCCTCCCGCCGAAGCAGGGTCACCTACAGCAGGCTGCACAGGACCTTGTCCAGGCGGGTCTTGAATATCTCCAGAGAAGGAGACTTCACAACCTCCCTGGGCAGCCTGTGCCAGTGCTCCGTCACCCTCAGAGGGAAGAAGTTCTTCCTCATGTTCAGACGGAACTTCCTACGCTTCAGTTCGTGCCCATTGCCCTTTGTCCTGTCGCTGGGCACTACTGAAAAGAGTTTGGCCCCATCCTCCTGACACCCACCCTTCAGATATTTGTAAGCATTTATAAGGTCCCCTCGCAGCCTTCTGTTCTTCAGGCTAAACAAGCCCAGCTCCCTCAGCCTCTCCACTTAGGAGATATGCTCCAGTCGCCTCATCATCCTGGTAGCCCTCTGCTGGACTCTCTCCAGTAGCTCCTCATCTTTCTTGAACTGGGGAGCCCAGAACTGGACACAGTACTGCAGATGGGACCTCACGAGGGCAGTGTAGAGGGGAAGGAGAACCTCCCTCGATCTGCTGGTCACACTCCTCCTAATGCACCCCAGGATGCCATTGGCCTTCTTGGCAACATGGGCACACTGCTGGCTCATGGTCAACCTGTTGTCCACCTGGACACCCAGGTCCCTCTCCGCAGAGCTGCTCTCCAGCAGGTCCACCCCAAGCCTGTACTGATGCATGGGGTTGTTCCTCCCCAGGTGCAGGACCCTGCATTTGCCTTTGTTGAACCTCATCAGCTTCCTCTCTGCCCAGCTCTCCAGCATGTCCAGGTTACGCTGAATGGCAGCACAGCCTTCCGGTGTGTCTACCACTCCTCCCAGTTTGGTGTCATCGAGTGGGTCAAGAATTTAAACTTGGTTTAGACTTTATTCCAAGCTGAGCCACCCAATTCATCTCCAAAGGTCTCCTCCTGCCTCCTTCCCAGCAAGGGAGGGGTGGTACCAACCGTGACCTGAACCGATGGCAATCTGGATGCTGCCCCGGTCAGCGTGTCCCCCGCTGGGGTGAGCTATATTTGCCACCCACGGGAACAAAAGGCTTGGCAAATTAAAACACCGGTGATCCTCTCAGTACTGATCCCTAAAAGCATTTTAACACAAATGGGATTGTCACCTCAACTCATTTGTTAATGGATTTGTGATTTACAGTCATAAAGGAGTAGCACTGGAAATTAAGATCGCTTCACAGTAAATAGACCAGGGCAGCACGAGAGAGACATTTGTCCAGGATGGGATTTTTTCCCCAACATCTCCAATCAGGCCAGTGCGACCCTCCCCAGTCTCTCCCCATCCTTCTTCCCCCTGCACCAAACATCAAAGAAAATAAAACTAAGATCCAGGACAAAAGAGCAGTGTGCCCACTGAGGCACCTGAGCTACGAGTTCACGGTGCCACGGCATCCCAAGGTGGGTCCCCACCGACGCTGCAGGACTCCGGGCAGAGCAGAAGGAACCACACCAGCCTTGGGAAGTAGCAAAACTCCCAGCAAAGGAGGGAGACAGACACCAATTAGGGAAACACGAAGGAGCAGGTCTGTCCACAGACTCCCCTCCTGCCCCAGTCATTACGTGGGATCATGACGTGGTCGTAAACAGTCAACAAAATACAGTCAAGTGCTCTTTAAAGAGCAGGCTCAGCTGGTGGAGATGCTCTGCTGCAAGTACAACAGATGCAAAGCGCTGCTTCTAATTAAAAAGGTATTCATGTAATTAGAGACTTCACATTGCCATACCAATGATTTGATCTAGTCCAGCGCACTTGCTCAGGCTGTGTTTAAGAGGGCTCTCCTTGCTCGCTTTCCACTTCTGACTACAGGGGCTGTCTTTCTCCATGACCCTGCCCACCGCTTCACATCCCGCAGGCTGCGATGGCAGGTCCACAGCTATGGTGGTAACCAGAAAAGACCTCATGGAGCAGCACCGACCTTCAGCATCCCACCCTGGAAGGAAACCGACTCTTGACGGAAACAGAGCCGGCGACGGGGCTGAATTATCCCGTAGTTCTCCAAGCCCTTCTACATGAAGAGCACAGTGGGCCGGTCTGCTAAGGCCTTGGAGCACAACCCAAGTGAAATGACTTTTTCCTGAACACTGAGGAGTCTGAATGAGAGCTATTGTTATTCAGATGAAACCAAGTGTCAGATTAACAAATCAATAGGCATAAGAGATATAAAACGCTACCATTGAAGCCTTTCAAATACCCAAACATATGGATGAACCAAATGTGAATTGTAATTGACTCACCCGCACCTTTGATCTCTGCACCCTTGGGTTCCCAGAGAGACGGCCCGGCCCCCTCTGACCGGGACTGAAGTGATTCGGGGCTCCATTGTGAGCCCGCACAAAGCCTTTTCTCTTTGCCTCTGTCTCCTGGATGTAGATACAGCCTGGCACTGGGAAACCGAGAGCTCTGCCTCGAAGAGCCAGGGAGCTGGAGATGGGACAACCCAAGACACCCAAACGCAACCTCTCGCACGGAGCTCGTCAGCCCCAGGCGCCTCTTCCCACCAGCCCTGGTCCCCAGCGGTGGCCCTTGGTCAACTGGACGTGCATGAGGAGGTGCCCTGGGAAGCAGCAGGAGAAGCCCTGGAGCAAGTGTGGGCCGTGCCGATGCTCGCTCCCCCATGACTCCCAGCGCCAGCCGCGGGGTCTGTTCCGTTTTCCAAGGATGTCGCTGTGCCAAGGCAAGGAGCGGACTTTGCCGGTGGGTTTGTGGCATGCGCATGTCCTGACTGCAAAACCCAGACTGATGGGGAAAGCGCTGAAAGCTGCTCTGCTCTTCTCCAGCTGCCTTGACAGCACACATCACCTCCGCTTGATTAAGAGCCACGATTTTTCATTTTCTTGGGGTGCTTCTGCAGCTATATTAAAAGTAACCCGGAGTTTAAAATAAATTAAAATTTTTAAAATAAACTTAAATATTTTACTTTTGAGGTTTGGAGTGAGTGAGTTTTGACCAGTTTTAGATATATGCAAGAGGCTAAAAAAAATGAGCATCAGTCTTGCTACCCTACAAACCCCCAGTTCACAGGAGTCGCAAGGCAAGCATTCCCTTGGTTCTGGTCTCAAGCCTCATCACAAAGTTGCTGAAGCTCTTCCAGGAAACCCAGCCCAACTTCTTCCTCCACCTCCACGCTGCAAACCCCACACAAACACGCCTTCTGCGGAGGTTTTAACCTCGTGCTAAAGTGGGGTTTAAAAAATTAGGCAGCTCAGCTATTGCTCTAGTGAGCCTTGCAGCAACAGGAGTCTCGGCACGGCTGTCGCTGCAGGCAAATCCCAGTAGCTATTCCCAGCACTGCGCTATTCCCAGCATCGAGCGCCAGCACAGAGCGAAGCGATCCCCACCGGGAGGGCAGAGATGCTGCACGTGTCCCTCCCTCCAGCACCAGCAAGAAGAAACCAGGTTTGATGGAAGAACGGGGTGAGCCGGGGAGGCCCTGGCGCAGGCTTTGCTCTGCCCCCAGCCCTTTGGGCTCAGACCCAGCCGCGCTGCTGCCCAGCCCAACTGGTGAGCCTTGCTGGGACGCCTGAGCCCGCGCAACGGCCGGGCTCACCCGCAGCGGAGCCGAGGACGGAGCGGACCGTGGGGAGGAGGGCGGGCAAAGAGGAGACTCCCGGGCTCTTAATCTGCTTTAGGACCACATGAGCTTGCTGTTTATATATAGCTTAATTAATTATTACACAACACGTAGCAGCGTGACCCTGGCACCGTCTGTGGGGGGAGCCCGCAGCCGCGGGGCAGCCGGCCAAGGCGTCGGCGTGCGCCGCGACACCGGGATGCTCCTCCCGCACGTCCGGCTGTGCGGGCAGCGCCGGCCGGCAATTAGGAGCCTTCGGAGCAGACAGCAGCTCCCGGCCCCTGGCAGCTCGCGGCAAGCCCAGTTTGAAACCCTAACCGGCCATTCCACTGCCGCTTCAGCAAGGCTGATACCTTCTCCCAAGGCTTCGTTTGCTGCTCAATACCTCCTATTAGCTGTTCCCTCTGCCTGTCAAAATGCCACGCAGACAGCCCAAGGCTCATTAGCTACCAGACCAGCTTGAGAGGGAAATGAAAAAGAAAGAAAAAAAGTGCTACAAGCTTTGTGTTAGGCTGCAACCAGTTCCCTGCAGAGAAGGGGACGGACTCTGCTAAGCCCTTCCTCGAGCAGCGGCAACGCTCGGGCTCTTTGGCTCTTGGGCAGCGCAGTCCAGTCGCGAGGAAGCCAGGGCAGATGCTCGGAGGTGTTCACACACACCCACAAAGCCCACTGCCCCGCAGCTCCCAGGCAAGACCTCCAGGAGCATCCCCCAGCCCAGCCCACCCACCGCAGATGGGGACAGCCCCAGTGAGCGTGGGACCGGCCCCGATCCCGCACAGCCCGCTCAGCCTGGAGGAGGATGCGGGGGGTTGGGAGCAGAGAGGCGCAGCACCTCGGCTTCGGGCATCGCCTTCACCCCGACCCGCGGAGACGCAGGGCAGAGCAAAGCCTCGGGGTCCCTCTGAGATTCCCCTTCGGCAGCCGCATCCCCAGCCCCGCGATTCAACCAAGGACCCCATACAGCCGCCGCCGGCACCCGAGGGCTGGCACCCACCCGAAGGCACCCGAGGGCTGGGACCCACCCGCCCTTCGCTCCGGCACCTCCTGCTTTCCTTCCAAGTCTCACACACCTTCAAAAAAAAAACCAAAACAAACCGAAGGCATGCCAAAGCTGCAGGCCTTGCCAGTTTTTGAACAAATATTGCACAGCTCAACGAAGCGGCGAAGCGCTTTCATTAATCAAAGGCCGGGGTTTTGTCCTCCCCCTGGTGACGGGAGCACCCGCGCACCGAGCCGCAGCATCGCCCGCGCTCAGCCGCCCGCTGCAGCCCCACCGGCCCCGCTCCACATCAGAAATACTAACGCGATCCAGCCTCAGCACAACGCCAGCGCGTTCTCCTCCCCACGCTGAGCCGCTCTCTAGCCGAGTCAGCAGTTTTCTGAAGATTTCCCGTGCCGCTCGCCCGTACTTCGCAGACTCGCGAGTTTTAAGGCAAGTCTGCCTTCGAGCCTCGAGACAGGCGGCCAGCTCAGGGCTTCGACACGCAGCTCGTCCGGCTGTTTTATGGAAGTTCATCATTGCAAGGGATTTTGCCTTCCGGGGAAGCGTTTTCCGTGCTCACGGTCACACGGGCGCGCGCCGAGGGCCTGATCCTGGAGCCCTCCCCCGGGCAGGGCTTCGGACCGCATGAAACACGGAGAGGTTCAGGGACCCGCTCCAGCCCTGGCCACCAGCACGTTGTGGCAGACTCGCCTCCTCCCCAGAGCCAACTTCCCACGTGAAAAGCACTTTTTTTGTTAAAGAGAATCAGCGCTTTCACTACAGCCACGCTCAGCGCTGCCGGACTGCGGCTGTGGCCAGCTCAGGATTTGCCCTTGCGTTCACATTCAGCAAGGGATGCGTAAAACTTACACATCCCCTCACAACGGCATATGCTGGGATATAAAACCAAAGCCCGCGCACAGTTCTCGCTCTCCTCTGGCCGGGCTGCCTGCTGCGCTGCCAGGAGCGCGCGCGGCAGGGGAGAGCCCGCGCCAGCTCACGGGAGAGGTTACAGCCGCTCGCTTTTATTATAAACTGTTCACGCTGGGGGATTTGCCGCAGTCCCCAGCGGCACTGGCCAGGTTACGGCTCTGGTCTCACCTATTTTAGCAGCACCAGATTCGCAAGCAGGGAAGGGGCTGCCCTGACCGGGGAGGACATCTCCCTCCAGCGCGGCTCCGAGCCCAGCTCCTCGGGCGCTGCTGTGCAAAGCCACGTCGAGAGCGGGGTCAGCCACTGCGTCCAAGCCCGGCTGCAAACGAAACGCTGGGTCCCACCCTCCGCTGCCACGAAGGGCCGCGACTCCGTGAAAGCAGCGCTCAGTCACAGCGTCCCTCGGTGGAGACGTTCTTTCTCCATCCCTCTTCTGTAGGGAGAGGGGACAACAAGACAGATTTTGTACCAGGGTGCTTCCGAGGAGGTTAGCGCAGACGTAAAGCACTCAGCAGAACATGGCATTATTTTTCTTTAAATAAAGTTCTCTCTTTCCCTGCTACCCACCACGTGCCAGGGCACTGCCATGCTCACTTCTTTCAACAGCAGAAGTTAAAAAAAAGTGAATTATTCATTTACTTGAAATCAGCGTGAGGTCTTCTGCCAGCAGCACTTCCACAGCTATTTTCCTCTACCATTCCCACCAGCCTCACCAAAACCCCCAACCACCCAAGCTCCTGAGGCTCTCTGAACGACTGCCAAGACAGGAGCCCTCATGCTTATGGAGCTGGGATGCAAGGTCCTCCAGGTCCGCAGCCACGCATGCCAGCTCACGGCTTCCCGTGTGTCCTCCTCACCCCTCGATGGCCCTTGCCTCCTCCCAGTACGAGGGCACCGCACGCAAAATCACCGAGCCCATTTTCCTCCTCCACCTTCAGAGCTATTACAAAGAGGAAAACCACCATGGGAACGCTTGAAGCCACCACGGCACCAGAAGAGGTTATCTCCTTCCCATAACGTTTATGAATGAACTAAGGTCTACCACACGTCACATCTGAGCAGTCCCCACCATCCCCAGGCAGAAGGACGCTCAAGAGAGAGGGACTGCGCTCCTGGCCTTGGCTTCCTCTTCTTGTCTGACCCATGGCAAGACGCGACGCCCTTCCAGGCTTGTCTGCGGGCACCTCGCAACCACCTCCAGTCCAGGAGCAACTCCCTCACGGCAACGCTACGCCACCAGTAAAGCCCTGCCCCGAGTTAACCCCACCTTCCCTCTGAGCCTGCTGATAATCAACACTTTTCATCCTGGGAGCCCTATTTTTCATCAGTGAAGTCAAGATAAAGCCCATTTACTCAGATGCCTTCTGGCGGCCACTGGTGATGGCCGCTGGGCTGAGCTCCTTTAAAAAACAAAAAAAAGAAAATGACACGGCTTTTCTCGCCAGCTAATTAGGAAACACACAGCGAGCTGCTGAAAGACCTGGAGTTGCAACGGCGTGGGCAAGTCCCGGTACAGTCATCAGCAGCAAGTCAGGGCCCAGCACAGCACTTAGTCATTTCACAAGCCGAGGAAGAAGCCTCTCCTCCAGCCCCTCTCACACACCACACGGTGACAACAGGTAGCAGCCGATAGCCCCTGACCCCCTAATTACACCGCTGAAATAACGTGCCCCGCTATTTGTTGTTCTTTGAGCCCGTATGTTCACCATCCTGCACAGCCCTGGTCGACTCCTCATCCCCTGAACCCACTGATTCCCACGGTCACACCAGCAGAAGACCCGAACGCTCAGGCTGAACGATCACTAAATTAGACTTCTCCCTGCTTGGGATGGATTAACGGCACCGAACGCAGGCTCCAGCAGACAGAGCAGCATGGCCACCCCAGGGTCAGGCCGGGCTGGAAACACTGCCCAGAAGAATGGTGGTTCGGGTAGAGTTCTCACAGCCACCGCGTCTGGGGCTTGCTGGATGCTTTTCAAAACAAAGCCCTCACTGGAAGGGCCTTGAGGTATCCAAAGCTCAGTGTTCATTACAGACATCTGCCACAGCCCACTTGAAAATTAAAAATAAATAAATAAATAAATAAAAATAACCCCCAAACCCCGAGTCGAGCCCATGGGTTTTCGTTCCCATCGTTCTCACGCCAAGACGGAGCACATCGCTCCCGGCAGGCCGCGCGGTGCCGCGCTAACGCGATTAGCCGGGCAGATCCACCATCCCCATAAGTCACCCCCAACGCATGGTCAACTTGGAAAAGTTCAGCAGCCCAACAGGTGAGGCCATGAAACCCGATCGCGGCAGACGATGTCGCGTCCCCCCCCCAGCGTCGTGCTGGGAAGAACTCGTCACGTGCGTCATACCGGGCAACATGCTTGAAACGGAGCTGCGCGCTGAAACCCCAGCAACACGAATAATCTTTGCCATCTGTTTGAACAACTCAGCCCTCCTCAGATCTGAAGGAATGACCCCATGCGAACACGAGGGCCTTGCTGACTGATTCCAGCCTTCTTTTTTGGGGCCGTTTTCTTCCCAGCTTTGCACAGCAGCCAAGGCAATGTCACGGGGAGCTGCCGCGACGGCCACGGGGGCACCGAACCCTGTGCAGGTCTCGAGGGGACCGTTAAAAATCCCCACTCATTTAAGTGCAACGCAACACAAAGTCAACTGTTGATTTTTAAATTTTTTTTTCACATCTAGAAAACAAAATCCCAACGGGAAAGCTGCTTGGCAAAGCCATCCCAGAGAACACAACTGTCCTTTTTGGATATGCTTGTTCCAACCCAACGCAATGCAAAGTCAACCCTTGATTTTTAAAATTTTTTTTTTCACATCGAGAAAACAAAATCCCAACGGGAAAGCCACTTGGCAAAGCCATCCCAGAGAACACAACTGTCCTTTTGGATATGCTCGTTCCAACCCAACGCAGCCCATGGGAACGCGCTGGAGGAACCGGTCTCTGCTCAGATACGGTCATTTGTGCCCAGAGTCCAGAATCAAGACCGTTCCCAGACTTCCTGGGGCCAGCGAACCTCGCGACACCCATCGCAAACCCCACGCTGAGTGTCGCCCGCACCGGGACGCGCCCGCACCGACAGCTCGGCGCTGCCGGACCCGTGCCCTGCCAGGGGGCTGCGCCGCGCGGCGGCAGCTGGGCAGCGGGTATTGCACCCTCGCTGCCCCTGTGGAGCCGGGATTTAGAAAGAACGGCCAAACGCAGGGGCAAAAACCTGCCTTTGCTCGAGACCTGCCCTTGGTTCAGCAAGGCTTTCACCCCTGAACTTTTAACCCTGAGCTTTTAATCAGCATCGCCTTATCCTTCCCCGGCTCCCAGCCCGGCGCGCTGCAAGCATTGGCGCTGCGCTGCTCACACCCCTGCACGCTCCTCGGGGCAAAAAACCCAGGCTCCTCGGGAAAAATTAAAAAAATAAATTTTAAAAAAAAAGGAAGCTACTCCCAATTCAGGAATTGCTGTGAAGCAGCACCTGGCACGTTAAGGTCCCCGGTGCTTATTTAGTGACTGGGGAGCCTGAGAAATGCGTGTTTGGAGCTGTTTATTGCACACCAGCAGACGACCGGGCCTGATCCTGCTAACCCAAACCACCCACGGTCTCAGCACGGAGCACGGATCAAGGCAGCCTGGCAATAGCGGGAAGATAAGGCCCCAGTGTTTTACAAATTTCCCCTTCCCTCAAATAGAGGAAAAAAAGCGCAAGAGTTCTCCCCTCTGCGCTGCTGGAAGTGGAGGGGCTGGGGCTGCCACCGCTGCCGAGGTTACAGCCGGCGCGGCCGCGGCACGGGGTCTCCTAGCAGAGGGCTACAGACTCAAAATATAAATCGCCCGCAGCAGGAGGGACTGGATACTACAGTCCACTGGGCCTAAAATGATTAAAAAAAACAGAAAAGGAAAAAAACCCAAAACACGTAACACTAACGACATGATATTTTTTCTTACCTGATGTTAATTATAGGACAACAGGCTTTCAAGCCCCTAGTACATTTAAAAACGCATCGTTGTTGCACAAAATAAGAAAGGAAATAACAACAAAAAAATCCCCTCAAAAACTGATTTTCTAGGCTTGCAAGACACCCCCCCCCCCAAAAAAGAAAACAACCCCAAAAAACCCTATATAGCAAACCCATAAGAAGCCACCGGCTTCCCAGGGGCTGCCTGCCCGCGCGCCCAGGCTGCGGGGCTGCGCTCCGTACGGCGGCGAAGGGGAAACTCCGTTCTTACCCAAAAACTCCAGGCACTACTTAAAACTAGTTTGCAATAGTGGCTGGGTCCCGTTCCTCCTCTGTCATGGTACATATTTTCACTCGGAGCAGTTAACACGCTGTATTCATTACCGGGGGGAAACCTTGCAATGTGCATACAGAAGTTATGTCCATTCGATTTCTAGCTATCCTGCTATCAAAAAATCAATTTCATTTCTCCCTCTTTTCCCTCCGCTTTTTAGGAATGGTGCTCAGCACCACTTGATGCTGTTTTGCCTTCCACACAACAGGAAAAATAAACACAAAACCCAAAAACCCAATTTCATTTCACTTGACAGAAAATGGAGCAAGAAAGAGAAAAGTTTGTACTCTCCCCTTCAAAAGTTATTTTCTACAGATGAAAACTTTAGACACAGATCTGTAGTTAACATAAATATGATTAATTGCAAATGCCCCAGAACATGAGCCTTCATCAAGCTAAATAAGGAAATTTGTGATGCCTTCTGCCTCTCGGAAATCTGAAAAAATGTTACATTATAATTCTTCATTACACGGCAGGAACAATCTAAAAAAACAACCAACAAAACCTGCTAACAGATATGGCAAGACTTAGCCAGAAGCCAGGCGAATAAAACACACTTTCAATGAGATGTGAGCCACCAACTGCCCCTCCGACTGGGTTTAAGGACGGGGCGCTGAGGACGCAGCTCCCTCGGTTCCAAAGTTCAATTTGTGCAGAAGCGTCTGAAGGAGAGCGACGGGGCTTGCCCAGCTCACCGCGCCTCGGCTGGCGGCACCGCCGCCGCTGCACAGCATTTTTACTCTGATTTTATTGGGCTGTTAACAAGAAAATACAAACGCTTCTCCTTATTGACATTAAGATAATAAATAAAAGCCCCACTGGGGCTTGGAGAAACAAGCATGCTCTCGAGGAGGGCTGAGGAGCCAAGGCTCGCTGCAGTCAGCGAGAGTTTCCAGCTCCGTAGCGTCCGATTTCTAACACCGAAATTCATGGGAACAAACTTCTGCATCCCGTTCCAACTGAAGTTAGAAATCACGCACGATTATCAAGCTACTCGCCTGTCTATTCGAGCAAACGCACCCTCCCGCCATATATTCCACATTATTTAGTCTCGCCCCCCACCCAGCGAACCCAGGTCCCGTCCCACCGCCGGCCAAGCGCACCCCGACCCCCTTCGGCATCACCGGCGCTGGCTGCTCGGGAGCGTCACCACCCCGACCCGAAGACTCGCCGTATCTCGGCTCAAACACCCGTTTCATCACGCGGCGGGGTGTCTGCGGGGACAGGGCCCGCGCCGGCGGGAACGGAGCCGCTGCTGAGGGAACGGTGTCCGAAGCCGCACGCCGCTTCGACGCCAGCCTCCCCGAATTTAAATCTAGTGGGCATCCTCCAAATACTGACTTTCTCCCGCTGCATCTGGGATAACAGATTAATGTAATCATAAGCGTTATTCTCTCCTTCTCCCCTTCCACCTCTTGCTTGTAAAAGATTAATCATCCATTTTACGGTCTAATTTAGGCGCCTAATTAAAAACAGAGTTCGACACGTACAACACCGTTTCGCTAATAAATCCTGACAGGTCTTCTGCTCCCTCCCACACGCGAGTTCTCCTTTCCAAAGGCGAGAGGAATATTTTTTCCAAGCCGGCTGAACCGATCCAGACTTCCCCTCGGTCTCTGCGGGGTGACACGCCGCACCCTCCCCGAAACCCCCGAATCTCCTCAAAACGAAAGCGCTCTCCGCAGTCCTCACCCCGCGCTCGCTTCGCCAGCTGCCGAGGGATGGCAACCGTGGCAAAATAATAACAAAAAAGAGAGAGAAAAAATAGGCACAAACCTAACGGGACCCGCGGGGTGGGAGCTTCAGGACCGCGAAGGGGTTGGAACCCAGCGCCCGGCTCCCACCCGGCCCCGCCGCTCCCACCCGCGTCCCCGGGACCGCTCCGCAGAAAGACGCGCAAAATCTTCGCGATAAAGGAACTTTTTGGCCGTAAAACCGGGAGAAGCGGCAGCGGGGTCCGGGGGCAGCGGGCTCGGCACCCCCCGCTCCGCCGAGCCCACCCGCACACGGGGACCCACGCGTGGGGCTCCCACGCCCGCCCCGGCGGGATGCGACCCCCCCTCCCCCAATTCCTCCGCTTCCCCCCCGCCCAGAAAACTTTCGCCCGGTCCCCGCAGCACCGAGCCGGGGCAACCGCAGCACCGAGCCGGGGCAACCGCGGGGCCGATCGC
>Ga0065711_1048140_pt1 | contig 11965 bp, 5 predicted proteins | sample Hoacrofraction12_FD_59098 | JGI IMG/M metagenome (GOLD analysis project Ga0065711, IMG submission 59098) | Hoatzin crop microbial communities from Cojedes, Venezuela - Epithelial fraction 12 v2 (version 2) | ecosystem: Host-associated > Birds > Digestive system > Esophagus > Crop | place... | reverse complement strand
ATCTACACCAGTATTACCAGGAAGGGAAGACTTTGGCCTACTGCCTTGAATCTGAAAACTATGCATTCTGTACCTCATGCATATATTGGTGTGCTCCTTCAAGCCTATGTATCTGTTCCTTTCCACTGTACTTGGGGATAGGGAGAATATAAGCTCCTCACTGTCATGGCTGGCCAGAAGGTAAAAGGGAAGCAACCATTTAGATGATTACTTTTAAGACCTTGTGCAGAGCCAGAAGTGCTGTATCTTCCTGGCCTACTTACTGGATCATGAGAAATGGAGTTAGGAGCTCCATGTACTGCAGGTGGCCCTCCTGAGTTGTACTGAATTCTTAGAGCTACAGCCCCAAGAACATTTTGCATCATCTTGTTGGGGTAAAGTTTACTCTGCTGTCTTTCTGTTTAGAGATGAATTGGTATTAGTGAGCACAGAATTACATTAATTCTGATCTGCTCCCTATGGTCTTGAATCTTGGTCACTTTTTGCACCTGTGAACTTTTCATTCTTTTCCAATATGGCGCAGGACTGGGGAATAGGACTTGCCTTTTTCCTCTTTTGAGAGAACCTCCTGTTTGTGAAGACTCTTCCTGATGGAAATTAAAACTGATAATAATTTCTGCTTTGGCTCACAGGGGAGAACTTTGCCTGAATTCAGTGACGCTCCAGTTTCCTTGTTGAGGGTGTGCTGATGAACGCAGTGGGAGGGCAGCCAGAAGAAGAGGTGGAATCAATCGAAGAAATTTAAAGGTTTAAGTACTATGCTTGACATCAAGAATTGTGTAGGGACATTAATTATTAGTATCATCCAATAATACAGGTCAAATAATAGGTCAGAGAAGCGGCATGTCCACAGGTACTCCGTACAGAGTGCCACGGTTAGCTGGCTCCAAGAACACACAGTACTGTTCCAATTAATTGAGAGAATAGCTTGATACTTCACAGGTTGGAGGAGCCAGATCATTCTAAAGCACTGATTATCTTCCCTGCTACAAAGTGTGTTTAATTTCAAACTTCATTGTATCCACATTTCCGTTTCTAATTAATCCAGATATAGAAATGCTATAGTAACCGAACAGCGTGTTCTTTGAGGAAATAAAACATGGCACAATCCCATGGCACCAGAGTCATCTGATTAAAGAGATGTTTATGTAACACAGGTCTTTAAAAGTTAACTAATTTCCCATATGCTTACTATTCTTGTGATGCACTTTAGCTTTAATGGAGATATGAGAAATGTTCATCTTGTTCATTTTATGCTTTGGGATTTGCACTGTCTCTAGTTTGTCATGGAATTTATGGAGGTGATTGAAAAGGTAGTCAACCGCTTGGTAGCATGTGCTTTTGAACAGGGCAAGAATCCAGTTTCTAGTAGGAAATTTCCACCACTGGTATCTGCACAACCGATTCGATGCACTGATATAGTTAACAAAGTGTGCCTCTGTAATCTATAGCATGCATTTCTGAGAGGGTTCCTGCAGGTGGCTGGTATTCACAAGAAGGTCAGAATGGCCTCTAAGAGACTAGGGACTAATTTTTTCACCTATGATTCTGCATGTACTGAGCTAAAGGGCTGTGAGTGCTGCAAGACAGTCCAAAGGTTTCCATGCGTCTGAACTGCACTGAAACCAGAGATTTATCAGTGCAATCTGTGACTGACCTCTGTCACTGCTGTGTCAATTTTGTTGCTGCTGTTTAAATATGTAACTTTTTAGAAAATTCAAAACCTGGGAGAAATGCATGGTTGAAATAGCTCTGAATATTTTTCTTTTAATCTAAAAGAAAACTTTTCATAACAAGCAAGTTGGATTGCTTTGTTTTGTTCTCATTTTTCATCTGGAAGTGCTGTAGATGCACTGGTTCTGATGGACTGTATTATGACTGATATTCTGGGGGCTGATTTGGAAGTTCTCGCAATGAAGGCCTACCAATATTATCCTAAAAGGGAAATGGAAAAAACCATAATGCTGACACTTAACTGTTAGTAGCACCAATATGAAACAAACCACAGCTGGATCTTTAATATGGTATCAGGCTTCAAGTTAAATCTAATGTTTAGACTGTCATTGGTGGAAACTGTGAATGCACTGAGGAAACCTTGTTCATGAACTCTGAGGGATCCTCTGTTACCACCTGATACTAAGCTAAGAAATAGATTTATTTGTTCTTTAGCAGTCTCAGAGAAAAGAGCTTGTGTACCTCCGTTCCAGCTGAAAGCCTTAGTCCTGGTGACAGCCAGCTGGTGGGTTGGATGAGAGACGTCAGCTAGAGAGAGACTGGATGATGGAATGGAAGATCTGGAGGCAGAGCTATCACAGGTGAATTAATAAATGCAGCAAGGGGGTTCAGTTCATTTAGTAAAGCATCTTTAGGGGGAGGAAAAAAGTGCTTTAGTACTTATTTAAATTTCTGACATAGAAATTCTGGTTCTTCTGGGGAAAAATAAAATCGTCTCTGAAAACTGATCGAAGTTCTCAAAAAGCTTCACCTTTTCAACACGTGAATCAAACTTCAAGCTGTTTACTAAGAAGAGAGCACCACCTTGTGTTAGTAAACCATGACACCTTGTAACACCGTATGTGAACATTTTCTCGTGCAGTTGAATCGGACTGGAAGAATAAACGTGCTTTTTTCTCATGTAGTGATCTTGTGCTGGTCCTGTAGAAAGCCAAGAAAGAAAAAAGTTGCAAGAGTAGCTACTAAGAGCTAGATATGTGGTCTGAGGGTCAGTGTGTGCACTGACACAACTCCAGGTTTATTCTGATAAGATTCTTACAAAATTCAGATTCTTATACAAAATTAGAGTTTGTGTGATCTGATGCTCTTCAGAAAAGCTTTTTCGTTAAATAAAATTAAAGTATATGCAGTACCCATTTTGAGAGATAATGGAATGGATGCAGATCTCTAGTAAGCAGTCATGAGAATGACTACTGTACTGTGAGACTGTTGTTTGCTGCATGCACATACTATCTCCCATAGTCTGAGTGTTTTGCTATGTCTTCACCAAATCACATATTTAAGAAGGTATCTCAAATCTATCCATAGTAATTAGGATGATTATCTCTTCAGATCCTCAAATACTCATTTGAGATTATTTTACCATAAATTTCTACTGAAGCTTTTCTTTTCTTTATACTTTGTTGATTTATGGTTCACGTAGTATATTCTGGGAGAGCCTATTTCATAGATTGGACTGTTTGCAGTTATTAAGATATGATTTTGTGCTTATGAAAAGTAAGACTTCGAAGTATTTGATTATATGGATTCCCACAAGGGTGGGATAAATTTGAGACATTCCTTTCTTTAACATATAAATATGTTCCAGGTTGTGTAACTCACAATTAAAATACAGCACAAAATGTTGTTTTGCATGAAAGAAAAAAAAAAATTAAATAGATCAGTAAACCCAGTTTCTACATTGAATTCTTCTGTAGTCTTCTTCAGTGACCTTAAAAAACAAAATGTAGGAGGAGATTTTGTGGCAGCTAGGAGTCACGTTTTCAGCATCTTTTAAATACTCTTTAAAAATTGAGATTTTGGGTGTATTTAACTTATCTTGATTGCAGAACACTCCCCTCCCCCCCACCTGGCTTTAATAGTTCTAATTTATTCTTTACTAACACCACAATAAACAAAAACAATTTATCTCTGCTAATGCAGGAATAATACAGATATATTCAATGTTATCTTGATCTTAGTGAACAAGCTACGAAGTGTTCCCAGTAATATTTTGTTAATGCATTGAATAAAGGTGATATACGTAAGTATGGAAACTTTGGAGAACTTTCTGGTTGCTTGACTATGGATGCACTTCATCTTACCAGTCTTCAGTTAATCAATTTGAATGCAGGTGATGTTTTTCTATTGTTATTTATGCTCCATTTCCCTTGTGCTTGTCTTGTTGTTGAGAGACAGGGAAGAGTTAGAGATCTCATCTATTTTGTTTTATACAAAGCTAAACTGATCATGTTTCCTTTTTTTTGTGAAGCAGAATATTCTCACAGCCAAATTATCAGGGCTAGTGTTTTTTGGTGTCTTTTGTGTGTGTGTGATGAACATTTCGGCAACTTCATTCACAGTTTACTGCAGGACCTTAATCCATAACATTCTCGTTTTGTATGGATAATCTTCATTTCTGTGAAGTCCTTTTACAGATGGACCTGTGTTCTGACTAGGAGCTTTTCTGAAAGGAACCTAGCTCTTCCAGCATGGAAATGAGCTCAGAGAAAAAGATGACCATATGATTGAGCCAGTGGAAAACAAAGACTAGATCTCTGCATTTTTGAGTTTGAATACAAATGTCTAACTCTAAACTGAAATTGGATTGTATGTGGGGAAACAGAAAAACAAGGAAAAGTACGTCTCTGAGGAAAAAAAACAAAAGAAGCAAAGAGGAGTTTAATGTATTTGCATTAAAAATATTCCTCCATGAGTGAAAGAAATATATGTAGTGTGAAAGAAAAACACCCAAATCTTCTACTTCCAAGAACTATGCTAGAGATGTAGATATTTAAGCTCTAACATGCTTTTCAAATACTTTAAAAGATTAGCTAAGCTTCAGAATTGATTATTGGATCTGGGAGACGGAGACATGATATATACCATGGTGCCCAGCAGTGAATACTGCATGCATATAGAGGCTGGATCTGTATATAGTTATGCTACTCTTCCTTTGAGTATTTGCCCTGAACCATATAAACTAACCACAGTGGTTGTCAGTCTACATGTGTGTTCCCTGCTGTTCCCAGAATCCCGGCATGTGTTCCCAACATTTGTTCCCAGAATATCCCAGCTGTATACTATCAGTTCTGCTCTGAATCCTTTGTAATACATCAGATAAAGCCTGTTTTCCCACCATGGAGGCACAGTAGATTGATGCTTTTGGTGAAAGGAGACAGGGATGCTGCAGGTTTGACTGAGAATTCATAGTTCTGGTGCCTGACTTAGAGTTCTTATGGCTGCATCTTTAAAAGCACAGGAAATTCAAGTGTTTTGTACAAAACATTGTCTTGGACAAGTGCATTTGAATTTCCTGTGAAAAGGTGTCATAGATGCCTATTTTCAGAGAAGTAATTGAAGCAGGTAGATACTGACTTAGTAAGAATGGTTTAGGTAAAAAACTTCTGAAGAGCCAAGGAGTAAGAAGACATTTCCATTCCCATAATTTAGAATTAATTCAGATCGAAATGTATTGGTTTCCATTAATAAAAAAAAATCTCATTTTGCTTGCTTGCTTTAGTACTAGATTACCTCTGGTGCTCTAGAGTTTGGTATTGTTGATAGAGAAAGATGAGAGAATGCGAAAATAATCTTGGTATAAAGGGGGTCTTTTTTATTTCCAGGACCTGTTTACAGCTACACACTGTAAAGAGTTTGAAGAGGAGGAGCATAAAAATCCTACTATAATTATGTAATGTTCAGATGTTTGTTAGGCTACTGTCTCAGTATCCTGTTCACAGGGGAACCAGAAGAGATGGATAGAAAAGCTGGTTAGCTTTGAATACTGTAAAAGGCCATGGTATGAGCGTGTTTAGTAGAAAAGGGTAAACAAAGCTCTACTGCCTTGGACTTCAAGGAAAAGAAAATCCAAACCAGAAAACCCTATATTTATATATATCTTTGCATTGAAATCAAGATACTTTTTCTCCCATGAAGCAAAATAAGTTATAATGCTGTCCTATACGTCCTGAATTTGTAATCAGCAGTTCTTTCCAGTATGAGAAACTGTTGTGCGTAAGAAAGGTAAACTTCTCAAATTAGAACTGTTTGGATATTTATTGAGGGGCAAAAAAAAAAAAAAAAAAAGTTTTTTATTAGCTAAACCTATCTCAGGTTTCCTTTGTAAAAGTTTTCTTAGGTCTGGGATCGTCAGAGCCCAAATGAGAGTGTAGCAAGGTGGCAATGGTATTTCCATGGCATGTGGGAGACAGGGATTTATTTTCTGTTTGCAGCAGGAGGGAGCAGTGAGTGTGCTGACCCCCAGCCTCCCTGGGGAATGCCGCCTCTTACTCTTCTTGTCTCCTACCCTACTTTGCTATTATAGTACATGTATTTCTTCAGGAAAAAGCACTGTGAGGACCCAGTATGGATAAAGAAAACATTTCAAGTGAAATTTAGGAGGGCGGGGGGGCGGTGTGAAATCCATTTCCCATGCAGTTCTGTGCAGGATGTTTTCTGCTACTCAGTTTTGTGTCATATGTAAGCCAGGAATGTACGCAACGGGTCATGTCTTCCTCATTTGGAATTGTGTATCTCCTGTTCCTTGCAGGGACATGCAAAATAGCATCGGAAACATGGAGCTTCTTCCCAGTGGTAAATGCTGTCTTTTTACAGTTGTTCATGATATAGCACAGCTAGGGAGATATCTGGAATTTCTGGGATTTATTTCTGATCAAAGCTGTGCGCAGAGCTTAGTGAGCACAGATGACAAAAATTACATTGTCCAGTGAACAGTAGCACACTCGTAAGAGTATCCCCTGGCAAAGCCCGTGCTGATGGAGCATATGCCTGGGCTGCTCCCCCAGCTTGGCATGCTCGCCATGCAGAGCTGTGAGGCTGGATCTCCCTGCCGCGCTGCTCCATGGAAGGAAGAGCTGCTTATGGTGTCCCCAGGCCGCATTTACCCTGCAGAGCACGGATAACTCAGCCGTGTGCTCCCCAGGTCCCTTTGCCCACGAGCCTCAATAGGGAGGGAGCTGTTGTGCTCCTCAGTGGCAGGTCAGGCTGATCAGGTTGGCCATGACTGCAGCGCATTTGTTCTTTCCCTCCTTTATCCTCTGCCTAGTCTTACATTTTTGTGATAGGAACGCAGTTTAATTCTGTGCTCCGTCTCCCCTCCACTGTAGTCACTGTTCAGGCACTCATCTCACCTCTCCTGACTCTCAAAGTCTGCATTAAGAATGACATCCTGCGGAAGGGATTTGGTCCTGAAGGTCATCTTTCATTCCAGGGGTTTTATCTAACTGGCTCCTTCCCAGAGAGGTAACCTTCCCTGTTTCAGTAGTATGTGTTTTTCTTACCTGTTGTTGCTTGCAATACTAATGCTCCATGGTGCCTGCCATTAGCATACCAAGGTTTACAGTGATGGGCTACCAATTAGGGAAGAGCAGTAAATCCACAATTTTGAGGTTATGTTAAACACTGTGTGTATATATCAGTGCTACCTGGTTTAGTTTGTCCTGCTAAACACGGATCTCTCTTCACTCTCCCAAATAATCAGAGCTTCCCACTTGCTTTCAACATTGCTTTCTTCTTGTTCCTGCCTAATGTTTTCCTTTATTTTCTCTGCCTTTACCTTCCAGCCCTGGACACATCTGGTCTTGTGTTGCTCCCCAGAGACCAGACCTGTGGTGGACCTTTATTTCCTTCCTCCAAGGCACAATAGATCCAGTTTTATCATTAAAGCTCATCCTAGCTTCTGCTTCTGAAAGCTGCTGAAGTGAACAGCACCTGCTGCATTTTATGATGCAGGTGATGAGGATTCATTTCTGGATTGTCTACCATAGTCTTCAGAGGAACAAAACCTGTTTGGATGTGGAAAGAGGGGATGTTACTCTGCACTACAACAGCTCAACACACAAGCAGTTTATTAATGCCATTTACAGTATTCACAGGCCTTCTTGCATTTCAGGCTCATGTCCTGCTGTGCCCAAGACTGTCAACAGTTAAACAACTCAATGACCATCATCATTCTTACCTTTGTAAAAATGTATGATTCCCTTTAAAAATGTATCTGTATTTAACTGTTTACTTGCCTGAAAGGTGTAGACTAATCCTTGAACATTTCCAGTTGTTCCTGTTCAAAATTTTGTGATAAATATACTTTCAGTCACTGCTTGCCTTCATGGGTTACACCCATTTTTGTATGATTTCAAGAGACACACAAGAAACAATAATTTGGAAATTCATTACAATGCCAAGGTTTATATGCTCTCATTAAGCATTAATTGGTAGTTGATGGCTATTGCTATTTTTAACACCATTAGTTCATAGCAATGTAATTAGTGATGCTAAGTACAGGATCCACATTAATAGCATTACTAATTGTAAATCTGGAGATAGAAACACAAGATGACTGGTTAATTTCTAGGCAATATCTCATGATAATTGGCTATAGGACATTTGTGCTGAAGTAGAAAGGTAAATAATTTAAAATCTTTTCTTGTAGTTTGCGCTGTACTTCACAATACTAACATAGGCTGTTGCCCACATTTTAGTCTTGTGAAATACACTGCTATTAGTATCTCACAGCTTCTGCAGTTATTAATTTCTGTGCTTCTCAACTCTTTCATATATACCAGCAACTGTGAATTAAAAAAGGAGAAGCAATAAACCAACATCTTAAAGGACATCTGTCTGAGAACCTTTGTTTTCACAAACCAGTGTCATAAGCAGAAAAGAGAGGAGGTTTAAAATATGTTTTTAATTATATAATGCTTAGATGGCAGATGCTTACCAATACTGCCTTTTTTTTTTTTCTAAATGAGATTTGTATTAGCCAGCAAAAAATTAGGTCTCACTCTGGATATTAATAATACAGTGATTGCAATATTTAAATTCTTTTGAGCTAGGTTTTAAGCAGATTTTGCTTCAGTGGCTCTGTGATAGGTCTTTAGATGTAGAAGTTCCTGTGTACAGATGTCCAAAGTGCTTCTCAACGTCACTGTACAGGCTTTCATAGAGCCTATGTCCCCAGTGTAACTGAGTACCTCCTAAATGTTAAAAGAGAAGTAACAAATCAGCATGATCTTTTCAGCTCCCAGCAAGTAGGAGTACATGTCTTGATTAGATCCTGAGTTATATAAATAGTATAAGAACTGATATTAGAGAGGGAATGGATGCGTGTGAAAGCGAGGCTGAAAAAATTAATGATGCATCTTTACAGCCTTACTGAGACCTCATTGATTTCCATGGAAACCTTTTCATTGATTTCAGTGGGTCTCTTTAGTCTGATGCTAGAAAGGGTGGTTGACAGATAGTGAGGTGCATGCTCTGGTCTCTGTTCCATTGTGCTCGCCAGTGTTGCCCGCTGCTCAGCGACGCTTTACTTTCAGCGGATTTTAACTGCTTCCTGATTGAGAGAGGCTTTAATTTGGAGCCATTTTCTGCAGTTAGGGAATACTGATACATGCTTGCCAGGCCAGAGCGTGTAAGGTGGTGCTATTACTCTCAATGCAGATCCGCTGTAAGTAAACTGAGAAATCAAGAATACAGGGGAAGGTTGAGCTGTGAAGCTCTGTCCCAGCAATTTTTCCCAGAGGTGTCTTTGCCCCTTCTGACAACACAGTGAAAGTCTAGGAGAGAGATACAAAGCCAGCCTTCCCCCTCTAGATTTTCATTTTCCCAAGATTCCTTCCTTCTAACTGTAAATAATTTGGTTTTTTGTAAACAGGATAAACATTCTGTGTTTCTGGATTTGTTTCATACCTTTCCCCTGCTGTCTTGTCTCACTTGATTTGATGACTACCAAGACGAAGTTTGGAGAAGAGAGGAGATGTCTTATCATGGTGATTTAGCAGGAGAATTCCTGCCTCTGGTCATTTAGAAAAATTGTTTGCTTTCTCTGAGCAACGTTATTTTCTAGAGGAAAATTTTTGAAAGTAAGAAGAGTTGAAGTAAAGTTCTTTTGTACGCAAAGACCATATAAAATGCTTCATTAAAGTTCCTGCTGCAGATGTGAACAGTATAGGAACTCTGGAAATTACAGTTGTTATTGCTGTCCTTGTTCTTACTGTATCGAGGCCTTTGTCTGTCTGTCTGTTCATGACCTGTTTGGCAGGTGACTGTTACTGATGTCACATACAAGGAAATACGGAGATAAATCATCTTATTTTCCCTGTTGTTTCTAAAATCCATGTTTGATAGCAAACTTATAGCCAGAAAGTTGGTTTTTTTCCTCAGTGAAACTCTTCTACGCTTGTGTTCTGAGAACCACCTATTTTTCTCTATCCATTTACTTTAAATACAGCGTTTTATAACGTCTCTTGGACTGCAAAGTCTACAGGTACTGGAAGGAGAGCTGGTTTCCATTGCTGATAATATAAGGATTGTTAACTGTGCTTTCATTATGGTGCTGGCAATCCCAGCTGACTCTCAGACCTAGACTGAGTTAGCAGAAAATACTCTTTTCCTTCTAAAATGAAGGCTTGGATCTGGATACGCAGACGCAGTAAGGAGCAACCTGTCAGTGCTGTTGCCACAGTCCTGGATCAGCCTGAGCTGTCCCTTCTTTGCCAGCCAGATACCACTTATGGGCTGGGAAAGCCTCGTCCCGTCACAGACAGACTTCCCAAATGAGACTTGTCGCAGTTCTAACGTCTGTAGACAACAATATATGTAACTGATTTAGCACTGTATAATACATTTTTGTGTATGATTACTTTAGCATATCTTTATTTCTGTAGTGCTAATTTATTTTCATTTAAGCTTTTTCTAGGTCTGTATTACAGGCAGGCGTATCCCAAAATTTTGTCAAAATAGCCATCTAAATGTTTCTGTGCTAATTTCCTCTTTTTGAGTTATTGACTGAGTGTGGTACTTTGCTTTAAAGGCTGCAATCTAAATTCCTGTTCTTTTTTCTAATGTAGACCTGTTTTCTCTTTTTTGGGTGGTGTGAGGGAAGGAACAGAATGGAAAGTGATGTTTTTCCATGATTTAAAAAAACAGTTTGCAAGTAAAAACCACCCAATTTCATCCATTGCCTCAGAGTAAAACTTTTTTGAAGTGAACCTCATATTTATGAGGAACTTCACTGGTCTGGCAAACTGATACCTCTCCCCCTTTTTTTTTTCTTTTTGTTCACCCCTATACTTCTAGGAGTCTTCATGTTTGGTTTTGCTGCCTCTTTTAGAAGAGCAGCCAACTGCAAGGGATGAGTTTTAGTGGCTTCTTATAAATTATTATTTGGAAAAACATCATAGCTTATGAGCTTAATGTTTTTCTTAAAGGGTGAGAGATGGATCAAACTCCCTGCCCCGTCACAGGGGGAGGTTTGTGTCTGTGTTCAGGTTTGCACGTGAGAGAGCGTGTTACTGCGTGGCAGAGAGGTGGGAGAGTCTCCGCGGAGAGCAGACGGCAGTGGAGGTGTCCGCCTTGGAGACCCCAAGCCAAGGAGGTTCACCAGGCTGCTCTGGGCTCCTGGGCTTATTAAACATGGAGGTAGTTAGCTCTGAACATTGATGTATGATGGCTGCAGGGGGCTAGAAAGCACGTATGCTTATATTTAAACTCACCATTTTCAATAGAGGTGTTACATGCACATTTAATCATTATCTGCAATGAAAAGACACTTTTGCTTAATCACAACATGAATGATTATACTAGCCTTTGCTTCATAGGGGCTAGGGAACAGCTGAAAAGTCTTTAAACCAAAGACTGATTGGTTCTTGAGATTTTATAAACGGAGGGAGGGAAATAAAAGTTGATACAGATCGCTCTGATTTTTAGTTATCTTCTTCCAATTAAACGGATGGGTTCAAACATATTCTGCATTGTTGAGGCAGGGAAGGAAACTAGCTGATTTGAGGTAGATCAATGTAGAAATCAGAGCCTTTTTAATTTCACAGGAAATTACTCAAGTTGCAAATTAATCCTATTTAGTTTTAACTTTTATTTGTTTTCAAAAATGATTTTGGGGTCATTCAACACAACCTACTCTGTAAGAAATTGAAACCGCTTCAATGGACTGGTTCCCCAGAAAGGGTACGCCAAGTGGCACCGCTTGCAGCAGGGTGTCAGTACCGGGGGGAAGCAGGGTGGTGCGGAGCAGTCACAAAGCAGTCAGCGCGGAACCCCTCGCTGAAGCCGAGCGGTTCGCTCCCGAACCGCGGCGCGGAAGCTGCCGGCCAGGCCCCGCTGCAGCCCCGGGAGGGCGCGTTCACGTGCCAATCCCCCGCGGGGCGTTAATTACCTTGGGGGGGGCGGGGCCGCGGGTGGGGCCGGTTTGGCGCCGCGCGGGGCCGTGCAGAGC
>Ga0065711_1008901_pt1 | contig 11966 bp, 9 predicted proteins | sample Hoacrofraction12_FD_59098 | JGI IMG/M metagenome (GOLD analysis project Ga0065711, IMG submission 59098) | Hoatzin crop microbial communities from Cojedes, Venezuela - Epithelial fraction 12 v2 (version 2) | ecosystem: Host-associated > Birds > Digestive system > Esophagus > Crop | place... | reverse complement strand
GGGGGGGGGGGGATGGGGCTGGCCTCCCCTGCAGCAGCAACAGCAGCGTGGGGAGACCCTGGCATGGGGGGGAAGCAGCCCCAGAGGCTCCCCGGGCTTGGCTGGGTGCTGCTGGGAGCCGGGGCTTTGCCGCACTGGGCTTTGGGCAGTGGCCTGGCAGAACAGCAATAGGAGATCTAGTACAGCCCAGGGTGCAGGATCCCAGCCAGAGAGCTGGCCCTGGCAGAAAACACAGCCAGAACCATGCCTGGAACGGGATGGAGAAAGGCAATAGCCATCCAGGTGAGAAAAATGGAGAAAAGCAGCAAGAAAAAGCTTCCAGGCAGGCAGAGAGCTGGAGGGTGCAGCCAGGAGAGCAGCATGAAGGGATGATCTGGTGGAGAACAAAAGGGGAGAGATGGAAGGACCAGGAGAAGGGATGATAATTGCAAGCAAACACGCAGAGCCAGGCGCGGCTGGGGGGAGAGGAGGAAAATAATCACTTGAAAGAAACCAAGGATTTGGGGAGAAGAAGAAAAAAAGAAAAAGGCGATAAATAATTAAAGGAGATCAAACGAGGCAGAGCGCAGAACAGGCCTAATTGCAAGGATTCGCACTGAGGTTCGACATCTCCACCAGCCGCCTCCTGACGCAGAAGAAAGGGCAGCCGGGAGCGGCTCTGCGGCGCGGGCAGCGGCCCCCGATCAAAGCCCGGCGCTGACTTTCTTCATGCTCAGCAACCCTGCCCGAGCCGGCGAGGGAGCTGGGAGAAAGGAAACGCTGGCAAAAGGGGAGAGCGAAGCAAAGGCATGCGGGGGAAAGGGCCAGACACCCCATTATCACCGAGATGGGATGGACACCGGGCATCGGAACAGCCCCGCGTGCGCCCGCGGTGACCTTGGGCCATTCGATTGTGGCCCGGTGGCTGGAGGCTCCCATCGATTTGGGCTCAACCCTGTGGCCACACAGCTCTGTTCAGTGCTGAGGTGGGTTTGCCGGGTCTTCTCCTGCTGCCCCTGGGCTCCCTAAGCCTCCTAGCCCTTGGCAGGGATTTTTCTTCCCCGTGGATTTGTCCAACCCATCCTTGAAGCCCTAGGAAACACTTCGCACCTGCGCTGTGCTGCAGCAAGGAGACCCCTGCGTCCCGGCGCCCGCCTCCCTTGGCTCATCCAGGAGCTGCCGCTTGCTGTCTTCCCTGGGCACCTCCTGACTTGGAGGAGAAACGAGTATGGGAGGAAAGAACGAGTCCGAAAGGTCCTCTGAGCCGTCATTCATCCCTGGAGCCAGCCTTTGCTTCCACAAACCCACAGGGCAGCCCTCCCCGAGCATCACCCAGCGTGGGAGAAGCAGAGCCACACGTACCCCCACTGCGTCTTTGCCCATGGCCAGCTCCCCCAGCCTCCCCCGTGACACCGCCCGATCCTTCCCCCTGTCCCCGAGGACCCCGCAGGCAGCAGGTGCCGGGACGGGCAGCGCGGTGGCAGAGCTCAGCTCGGGCGTGCTAACCTCTCCTCACAGGCAATCAAACCCCGGCCCCGGCAGGAGTCCCTGCATATTAATTGCACGGCGTTATCCAGCCATCTGTTCCTGCAGCCAGGAAAAGAGCAGTCCCTTTGGTCTCCTCTATTAACAGGTTTCCCTGTAAATGCAAACAAACCCTCCCGTCTCGGCGCCGCGCTCCAGAGCCGCTTTGAGGCACCCAGGAGGGAAGCGAGAGCTCGCGGGCATTTTAGTAAATCACAAGCGGCGAATGCAAAGGTGGGGATTTCACGCTGCCAGGCGGGAGAGCCAGGGGACGGGGTGGAGAGGCCTCTGCAAAGCCAAAACCTGAGATCAGATGGTTTCTGATCCTCCTGCTCACCTTTAAACCTCTCGCCATCACCCTGCAAGGGAATGGGAAAGCTGAGCCGGCTGCAGGGGAGATCTGCTCGCACCCAACGCACCTCGGGGGGCATTTCCCCTCTCCTTTCCCTGTTTCACCCACCGTCTCCCTGGGCAGAGGATGCTCCGCATAAAGCACAGCACCCAGCAGGGCTGCTTCTCCGCAGGGAGGTTTTACCCCCCCTGCCAGCACTGCCCCTACACCGTGCCGGGTGCCACACGCAGGGCGATGCCGGATCTGCCCCAGTGAAACCAAGCAGGAGCAAAGCATGAAGCCTCGAGAAGGGGATCAGGCCACCTAAACCTGAGGTTGAGCAGGGGTGACAGCAGGCAGGGGACACCAGCACCTTTGCAAGGTACCTCCAGCCCCTCGGGTTTTGCTCCTTTCCCGGAGCCGGGAAAGCAGCCAGCTTTGGCACGGCAGAGGCTGCACCCAACTGCCTTCCTGGTGTTGTTTCCTCTGCTTCTCCTAAATATCACCGAAATGCCAGCGATTGTCCCCAGGCTGGGCCGCGCCAGCTGGGGGGGTACCAGCCCTACCCAAAGGGAAGCAGCTGCTACGATCTCCCAGCTCCCTGCCGGGGTGAGACGGGGCTCAGAGGTGGCAGGTCTGTACCCCACCCCAAGGGCCAGCCCTCAAACACAGCCAGGAAGGGGAGACACTTCTCCCAGGAACGACGGACACTGGGCTGCCAACCTGCACCCTGCTCCTGCAGGCACCCACCTGAAGCCCTCCTGGGACAGCAAGGTCTATCAGGACAAGGGACTGGAGCCACAACATTCACCATTTCCTTTTTCCCTTGTTCTGTCCTCTCCTGCACTCTACCGCGTTGCCCCAGCAGCAGGGAGTGGCAGGTGGGATCAAGTGACCTGACAACTGGCCATCTGGAGCATCTTTATTTATTACTCTTCATACGCATCCCCTCTGTATCTCGGCATCTGGACTCCAGCATGGAGCTGAGCTGCCTGAGGAGGCGGCAGCTCCGTGCACGTAAATGATGCTGCAACGTAAGGCAGCGGATGCTTAAAGACCATGGAGACCGCAGCCTGCTCAGTAAACAGGACGAAACGAACCCACAGAGCTCAGAGCAGGGCAGGTTTTCCACCTCCTCCAGAGCCGGCCACAGCAGCCTGGTTCCTCACCTCCACGGGAGGTAAGACCCAAAGGCTGCGGCACCGGAGCTGGCGCCGTGACTCAGCAAGGCAGCCGCGCCGCAGCAGCCTGCGGGACAGAGGATGAAGGTCGTGTCTCTCGTTAGAGAGACAGCACTAGGAAACGACTTCCAGGGCAGAGCATCAGCTTATCTAGGTACACCCAGCTAATTCCTACCTGTCGCGAGGAGGGGTACGTCCAGGTTCCTTTCCTCCTCTGGGCAATCTGTTCAGAGACAAAAAAAGGGATGGGATGCCCCACGTTTACCTCTGCAAACCATCTTCAGTCTTCGCAGCGATTACGTTATCCAGCACAGCAGTGTTTGGCCAGGGTGATGGCACATTTGGCCAAGCAGAGGACACTGACACAACTTCATTTCTCACCTTCATCCAATCTCCTCCTGGTCCTTCACCGCAGAGAGCCGCAAGGAGGCTGTCTTATCTCCCTTCCCAAAATGAGAGCAAGGAATGGCTGCAACTCCAAGCATGAGGCATGGCACAGGGCAGGGAAAAACCACCCCAAAAACCAAACAGTGCAGAAAGTGAACAGACAGTGTTACCATGACGGGGATTTGAAGGAGACTCTGAAGAATCTATGAGTCAGCAGGTGCTGGGAAACAATCCTCTTCCACCTCAGCTCCACTCACCCATCCCGTCCCCAAATCCCTGCTGGTATAAGCAAAGCTTTCTGCTTGTCCATGCAATTCCCCCAAACTTCGCTGGATTTGGGCTGCTGACACAAGGAAAAGATAGAATAACCTAAGCCACACTATGAACCCCAAGTTCTAAAAATCTCCAACCCCCAGAAATCTGCTCTACCTGCTGTATTTAAAACAGCGGGACGAGAACAAGCACGTGCTATTTGTGAGGCAAGCTCCCCGCGACCACCCGGGCACACACGCGCCCGGGGTGCAGACCACTAGCTCTAGCGGATAGATCCATGGTTTTTAGATAACATGCACTGCCCATTTCTGGACACAAAATTGCTGACAGGCCTGCGAGTCCCCTCGGTCCAGCAAGCTGCTTCATCGCCATCGGCCTGGCCGGTCACCACTCCTCCGTGTCCTCGAGTTCTGACACCCTCCCCTGCCCTGCTCCCACACGATCTTTTAATTCTTTAATTCTATTAATACCACCTAATAATTACTTTGTTCCAAGCCTGCTGAGCAATGACTGCCGACGCTTCATTACTATTTCTGTAAAGAAACCTAGCTTTAATACATTGAATTTCTGCAGGGAGGAGTGACAAGAACTGTGCTTGCTGTCCTCTCTCTGCCTACATGATCCGCAGGGCAGGGAAAGAGCCAAGCACTTGATTCTCCAGGCATCTTCAGCGTCACAACTGTGTGATCCAGTTCAGAATGAACTAGATTAAAATAAAACCAGCTCAGAAGAGAGTTGGAATACAAGCAGTGAGGGAAAACAGCCAGTGACCAAACAGCATCTACTGGTTTTAGGCCTCTTCCTTAAGAGAAGCTTCTACACCAGGTTCTGTCGCTCAGACCAACACTTCCCTCAACTCCTCCAGAGGTGCTGGGCTTTGGCATTTCCTTCATCTAATCAAAATAAAGTCTGCTCAACTTGGAATTCAACCTACGTGAATTAAAGCAATTCAAAGCAATAGGGTAAGCAGCCCACAGAGCACGGAGGAAGCGCGAATTAATCGCTTCCTTCATTAACACTTACCTTCAAAGCAGTCAGCCACAGAACTCGTCAACACCAGTTCCTTGCAGACGTTTATTTTTATATTCACAAGAAGATGAATGTAAAAGAAATTTATGTAGATGCTAAATCAAGGGGTTTGTTCATAACTAGAAAAGAGTCACTCTCAGCATTTTAGTTCTCCTCTCAGAGCAGGACTGATGTTTCCACCACTGTGCTCTTTACCAACTCTTTTAAAAATCGAATTATATAAAGAGATTAAGGCCACAGAAGGTAACAAAGAGCGGCAACGTCACCTCCTGAAAAACCGCCTCTTGGATCACTTCACCCAGTTACCTGTTTCGCCAGCCTCTTCACCCCATCTTGATTTTACTTGATCACGCCCGGTTTCCCAGCCGCTGCGCTGAACAAGCAGCCCAAGCCAAAACCCAAGCAGCAGCAGAGCTGAGAGAAAGCGGTTCACCCACTTTCAGAGACTGTTTCATCACCACAGAAACCGACAACCTTGGAGACCTGCAGCTTCTACCTTCGAAAGATAAGCACATCAGGACAATTCCACATGGTACACTGAAAAAATGAGGCCTTTTTATTGATGATTAGACTCTGCACTGGCAACAATCATTAAGCTAATACAGACAGACTTCAACCAAAGCATGAGCTTTGAAACAGAAGTCGTAAAGTGACATGATGCCTTAATAAATTAAGGAAGTTGTTAATTCCTCTCCGTCATCAACTCTTCACTTGAAGTTCTTCGCAAACTCCTCTCCTTTCTTAATTGAAGCCTTCAGCTCAGCCATGGCCTCAGCAACCATCTTCTCTTCAAAGGGGGAGATCTTGCCAATACCTAGGTTCTTCTCAATTCCATTTTTCTGAGGGAAAGAGGATTTAAGGATTAACCATTCATCGAATGGCCCAGAGTAAACAGTTCTGATTAAATCTTATCCAGCTGAGACGGAGACCCAGCCTGGGACCTCCTGTCTGCCAACCTCATGCTCCATGACAAGGCTCGGAAGCCTCTTACTCTCTGTAGCAACTTCTACAGCCTCCACAAACTTCGCATTCACTGTTCACAGTGCGAAACTTGAAACTAGACCATTGGCTCCTTCAAGAGGAGACTGAGCCCAACTGCTCCTTCACACCTCTTCCTATCTTCAAACCCACCGTTTGGCAAGAGAATTTCTCTCCTCTGCTGTATGCCTTTTGCTTGCCACTGGCTTGCAATCTGAAACTGCTTCAGAGTCGCCCTCCTAGGTTTTCGAGATCTCATGCCTACATTCAAACCCATCCCCCTCAATACCTCTCTACTTCCCCTTCCCTCATCAGCTAACACCCCCGACAGCACACACCATCCTTTGCATCCCAGCAGCCACGACAGGGCTCCAGCACCCTTGTTTTCTACTCCACCCACAGGGTAAGCAACAAAAGGAACACTTCCTTCAGAGTTCAGTAGAGGTCCTGAAAGTGATCTGTTAATCCTAATCCATGCTGTGGTTCCCCATGTGCCTCAATTTCTGAGGGATTTGCTTGTAGCAGATCAAGCTGAGGAGATGGGACTGCTGACCCTGGTTAACCATATGGAAGCCCTCCATAAACAGGCACTGACTTGAGGCAAGCATGACCTCTTAAGACGAGTCTGAATCTCTGGTCACCCAGTGAGCTGCTGGTCTAAGGGCAGAGACAAGCAGCATCATTCCTGTCAAGCGTGAGGTATATGGCTAAGTACAATACCCAAATAGTCAAGAACTCTTAAAGGTACGCTCAGCTGTTAACTTAGCGATACCTAGCATTAGACTAAACTGAAATCACTCCGTAAAACCACAAGACTAAATCACTAGCTGCTCTTTATAAGCCCCATCATCTAAAGTACGTACTCCCAGCAGCAGAGGCGTAGAGAAGTACGGGCTCTCCGTCTCTTCCGATCGAACAAAGGCACATTCAACAACCCCTTCCTTTCCATTCATCGCATCCACCAGAGAGAACACAAACCGAGCGCCAGCATAGGCCATAGACAAGGTGGCAGATCCTGTAAAAGTTAAATCCTTTTAGAACAGATCACAATGAAATTTGGTACTTTCTTTAGCATCAAAGGCTTCCACACCGATATGCTGACAGCTGCAGTGTCACCAACTTCAAGCTCACAGCCAGTTTGATACAGCAGCAGCTTCTGGCCAGCCACTTGCTGTTTAGTTGACTGGATTTGTAAAAAGAAAACAGCTTAATTTGACAGAGAGGATTCTCTTTAAAGCCATACACAGCGTGGGATCAGCTGGTGTTTAGTCTTACCTACACACTGCGCTGCTTCCAGTACCACAGTTCAGGCAGTCACTTACATGGCAGCGCAGCTAGATTTGTAATCAGCACTTCGTGACTCTGCACCATGGTTGTAGATAAAGATTAAACTGAAGAGGACTGCACCCATTCAGCCGGCCAACAAGAATTACTTGGAAGCTGCAGTAAAGAACCAACCTGCTCCTGCTTTAGCTTTGACAACTTCAGTGCCAGCTTCTTGAATTCTCCCTGTAAGCTTCTCCAGCTGATCCTGAGGAAAGTCCACTTTTGGTGTGCACTAGATTGGAAAAGAGAAGCTAGTATCAAACACCAGGACCCCTCCAGATTCAGCATAAGACCACCCATACGGTGCTTTTTGTACCACTACAGTTGTTACCAACAGTTCTCAATGGGGAAAATCAGTCACCCCAGCTCACAGATTGTGTGACAAGCTGAACGGCTGCAAGCATTCACCAAGGCTGCTGGTTACTGCATGGACTGTCACAGGAACCCAGCTGTGCCCAGCTTGCTCAAGGGCAAACCACAGCTTGACAGCAAAACCAGGGCTTGCCATGGTTCCTTGCTACTGGGTACACCTTTGCACTAGACAGATGCCCTCCAAGCATGCAACAGGCCTTAGGAACTTCAAAAGGCCACCTTGTAAATATCTGGGTCACTGCGGCATTATGGAAGTCAAGAGCCTTACGAAGGATCCAGTCTGCCAGCGGGATTTAGGAAGTTACTGAATCTTCAGATACAGCTACGCAAGTACATTAAGTGCAGCTGTGCCTGTCCCAACTGAATGTCTAATGAAAGCACCCTCTCAGCATACAGCTGCTCCAAAGCCCTTGCTCTTACTCCCCAAGAACAACCTTCTGTGAAGGATACTTTATTCCCCGCTTAGAGCAAAGTTTTTCCCCCCTCTTCTTGCAGATTGCTCCTTGGTTGTGTCCTAGCCATCTCCTCACGAAGCTGCAGCCTGCTTTTGAACTGAATTTCATTCTGGCTTCGATGCGTGAAGGAGCCTCTCCCTGACCACCAGTCATTACTGAAGCAGGCCTCCCCACGCAGCTTGAGCTATGTCTCCTCAGTTCAATGCTGCGTGTTGAAGAGGTGTTTCTAGTCCACCAAAGCAAACCAATTTCATTTTCCTGCTGAAGCAAGGTATTCAGTATCATGAAATACCTGTCACAAAAAAATAACCCACAACAAAATAAACAGTGCCAAAACATCTGAACACCCACACCGCACCTCAGTTCTTAACCTTCAGCTCCCTCAGAGGAGAAAGACGGGAACTATTTAAATCACCCAGAGGAGTTTAGATTTAGCTCATTGCCTTCCAGCATCTTGTACCTCATCCCAGAAAGTAAGCAGCCACCAGCGAAGGGAAGACTGTCTCTGCTGCATTTTAGCACCTTGCATGCCATCACAAAGGCACTTCACATCAACTCTAACGTATTGATAAGGAATCCCACACACGGCAGTTACTGCGACTTACCTGCGAGATCAGAGGGATGATAGTCTTCCCGGCGTGGCCGCCAATAACTGGAACACTTACTCGAGCTGGATCTAAGCCCTAAAGGAAACATGAAACTTTCCAGCTTCTGCAGCATATGGACAAGAGAAACATTTAAGAACACCACGCTTTGTTTCCTGTCCTGAGTATTCGGACACATCTATAACCCAGCACTGCACAAGGCAGGGGTTTCAGAGGCAGCCATACTCCAGGGACAAAGCCAGATCCACAGAGTTGAACTCCAGGCTCCTCTGATAACTTCAGACAGTTACAGGATATTATTAATGCAAGTTCAGATAAATAGCAGCACAAGTACAAACTCCACCAGGGTCATTAAGAGCAATAACCTGTTACACCTCCTGATACTTTGCAGGATATCCTGTAACACGCAGCGCAGACAGTTTGACTTGCAAATACAGGCTACAATTCAACCCTCTCCTCCGGCTGCACTGGCAGGGTTGAAAATGCCAACGGAATTAAGGCGAACATGTAGCTCGCTCACAGGGGACAGCTGTAAAAAGGAAAGGTCAAAGTCTCTTGAACCACATTTTGCAAGAAACCCTATCCCCAGGCTCCTCTAGAGAATGAAAACAAGGCATCATTGCCTTCACCTCTAGCTCCACAGAAATCTGAGCTCTTCTGCCTCTGTACAGTGATTTTAAAAGCATTTTTGACAGATCTGAGGGCCAAAGAACACCACATCCTTCCCCCAGAATCTGTTACTATGACCTACCTTTAGTTCTGCCACAAAAGTATTCGCTCTGACAATGTCCAGCGTTGTAACGCCAAAGATTCTGTTGGGATTATACACACCATGCTTCTTGAAGACTTCCGAAGTTATTGGGATGGTTGAATTTACCTACAAGCAAGAATAGGCAAGCATTCATTAAAACCAGCATAGTAATGAAGGCAATGCATGAACTGAACAGGCCAGTAAACAACCTGAATTATACTTCCTACTGTACAGTCAACTGTAGCCAATTACTTTAATTCTGAAACTGAATAGCAATTGACAGTCAGGCTGGAATAAAAATCTTCCATTTTAAATAACCATTAAGACAACAAATTTGTCCACTGGCTTGACAAGGGCTCCTCCCTCAGTGAGCTAAGACTTCTATTCCAGGCAATACACCAGCACGTCTTATAATCACAGTCACACAGATGTTGTGACACTAAGCACTTTCATATCCAAGTTTCCTCTGACTTCAATACAGCCCAAGAAAAATGCGTTAGTAGAACCAGGCTTTTAGTTCTTTTCTGCAAATACGCTGCAGACCTTAGAGATATTGATCAAAACTAATAGTAATTCAGCTTACTCTAGTATTCTCAGCCTGGATTTTCTTTTTTCCTCTACATTTTCAAGGTTTCCAAAAAATGCTTACCGGGTTAGAAATAATACAGATCATGGCTTCCGGACAATGCTTTGCACAGGCAGATGTCAAAGTAGCAACAATGCTAGCATTGGTGTTGAACAGGTCATCCCGGGTCATACCTAAAACACATCCAGCAAAATATTTTAAGTTACCCACAGTCTACTCATTAATGGGCAACCAACTCAATCAGTAAACAATACTCTGCTCTGGATAGAGATACATCAGCTTCTGGTTTCATATATCAAGAGGAAACTCTCCAGCTGCAGTAATGAATTGGCTCCAAAGGTAACCCCTCTCACTAACAGATTTCTGCCCTTTCAGACAGACCAGCCCTTTCAGGAGCAGCCAGCCCAGCTGTTAGTTGTCAGAAGGTATTTCAACTACTCTGCTTGAGGTACGGTGTGACCGTAGTGACCCACACCAGTATATCAGTGGTGCTCGCAGCAGCATCGCTGCTCCCAAGATAAATTCTCCGCCCCCTCTGCAGTCACCTCCACAGCTACAGTTTGAATACCAACTGCTCTGTGCAAAACACTGCATAAGTGGCACCTCCCATTTCTGTTGCAGCAACTACTTCGACCATGAAAAATGCAGAGGTAGGAAGAGCTAGGCATTCAAGTCTAGAGTTTTGTGACATTCCTGAAAAGCAGAGTAGAAATGGAGCAGTTCAGAGACACACTAGGAAGGCTTAACAGCATTCACTCAGAGATGCTCTGAAAGTTATCATAAAATTAATGCAAAACAAATGGATTATTTCTATTCTGCTGAGACAGGAAACAAAGAAACTTTTTTTTTTTTACTAGAGCATTGCTCTGGGCAAGACACACTAAGGGAGATTCAGGATCACTTGCATGAAAAACCTTTGCACCTCAGCCCTCCACAGCAACTCCAGAAATCAATCCTGCCCATTTTACAAGGGACAGTCGAAGACAGAGGCTAAATGAGGTGCCTGACTTCATCCCATGCCAGCAATGACGAGCACCGTAAAGCAGCAGACACAGATCTACTTGAGTAACAGTATTGCACAGAGACACTCCAATGGAGCCCTGGGGCTTTCTAACAAAGAGAACATACCTGGTTTCCTAGGGACTCCCGCAGGAATAACTACAACGTCACAGCCCTTCAGACATTCTGGCAACTGCTCAGGTCCCAGGAAGCCTGAAACGGACGACATTCAGGCATCAGGTTTTTGACAGTTATCAATTATCTGACAATTTGAAGTACAAAATTATGCCTAGAGGCACCCAATTCCTTTTGTTATTTTAGCCTTCAATTCAGACTGAAAAGCAAACAACTACAACTATGGACGGACTGTATTTGATGTTGTTTTCCTTGTTTCAAAAAGAGAGTGACGGAAGCCTCACATTTATCTGCTTCGAAAACCCTCAGTTTCTCCCGTTCTGCACATTTACTCTCCAAAAACCCTAGCTTGGCACTACAGTCAGTGCCTCCAAAGAACCGCACAAGGACACATTCAAGTAAAATGTAACCTTTTAGTAATCTTCAAAGAAAAGGAAGATCAGCAGATTAAGTTTTTGTTGATTTCATCAGAACTTGACAGCAGTCCCTTCAGAAAAGCAGCACGTAGAATTCATGTAGACAGCGAGGGAGTGTTCAGTCTATCTGTGGTCAAACTTCTAAATTCAATGCTCAGGCTTTTTTCCCAAGATGATTTTACTGAATGTTTCCTGCCAGTTATTATGAAGTCCCCTTCAACAGAACAACCACGAACCATTCTCACCTCCGTACATAACAATCTAATCAGCTAAACCTTAATCAGCCACACACTGCTGGAGAAAAAGCTGCTTAAACTGACACTGGGCTTCAGGTTCGTGCAGATTCCCCTTCACAAGCAACAGGCATCTCCAAGCATCAGCAACACCTGAGAGGACCCCTCCAGAGCACAGATCATTTCCAGCGCCCTGCAGTACCTTTAACATTCGCTCTTGTCTCGATGTGGCTGAGGTCAGCTGCAACACCTGGAGTGTGAGCGATATCGTACAGGCTGAGCCTGCTCACCAGCGGGCTGTTCTTCAGGAGAAGGGAGAGGGGCTGGCCAATGCCTCCCGAGGCCCCCAGCACTGCTACCTTGGCATTGTTCTGAGGAAAAAAAAAAAAAAAAAAAAAAAAAAAAA
>Ga0065711_1048139_pt1 | contig 11967 bp, 7 predicted proteins | sample Hoacrofraction12_FD_59098 | JGI IMG/M metagenome (GOLD analysis project Ga0065711, IMG submission 59098) | Hoatzin crop microbial communities from Cojedes, Venezuela - Epithelial fraction 12 v2 (version 2) | ecosystem: Host-associated > Birds > Digestive system > Esophagus > Crop | place... | reverse complement strand
AATATTACTGAGTTATAGTTCTAAACCGAGTAAATCTAAACTGCCACGTATTGGAAATCCTTAAATTAGGGCCATCCATTCATTTCTTAAAATTTGCTGGTCATGGATTGAGGGAAATGAAATCTACCTTCCCTCCTACTATTTTGTTTGCCTTAAGGATTGTCCATCAATCAATCAACAGGTATTGCAAATACCTCCTTACAATAAAATGTGTAACTAAGCTTGTTATACTTGAGCATTAAGTGAGGGTTTCACAATGTTGTACTTAGCCAGTTACATGTCAACATGATTTGATTGGCAGGCATTGATACATCTAAGTCTCTTCAAACATCTCTACTAGGAGGCTTTAAAAATAGCATGACTAATATATCATTCAGCAGAATAAAATACTTAAATGTTTATTGCTATTCTTTTACTTAATTTTGTTTTTAAGCAAGAGAATCAGCTTTGTGATTCTGATACAGAGGTTGTACTTTGAAAATATTCATTTATTTATCACTCCCACGAAGTGATGCATGGGAAATCATAATATTGCCATGTGCTTGTTATATGAGACAGCTGATGGTTTGTGTGCCACCGTCTACCAACTATATGCAAATAACTGTTGAGGATGACAGTTGTGTTACTCCCAGTTAGCACGTTTGGTGGGAGCCTTTCAGTTTCAGCAGAGATTTGTCTTAAAGAATATTCAAGAGGTGTGAGCAGTTAAGAGAATATTTATCCATTGATTAACCTATATGTGGCTACTACCCAGCGGTTTCCTTAGTCGAGAGGATGAAATGTGTAATTCCTTTTTAGAATCATGGAATCATAGACTGGTTTGAATTGGAAGGGACCGTAAAGATCGTCTAGTTCCAACCCACTCACCATGGGCAGGGACACCTTGTACTAGACCTGGTTGCTCAAAGCCCCATCCAAGCTGGCTTTGAGAACTTCCAGGGAGGGACCATCCACAGCTTCTCTAGGCAACCTGTTCCAATGCCTCACCACCCTCATAATAAAGAGTTTCTTTGTTTTATCTAATCTAAATCTACCTTCTTTTAGTTTAAAGCCATTGTCCCTTCTCCTATCAATTTAATAATAATAATAATAATAATAACAACAACAACAACAACAATATCTATTTTTGCAGGCTTTACACAAACTCAAAGCTCTGAGCTTGTATTTCATTATTTATAATTTCTATTGCATAGCTGGATGCATGTACTAATCCCCTTCAATGCTGTTCTTGTTTGTTAATTTTATTAAATATACAATAAAGAGTAAGCTGTAGCAATCTAACTATTAAAGAATATAAACACAAACAAATGTTTAATTTGCATTTAATGGTCAAAACAATACCTGCTCCAATTCCTTCTTTATGTATTTTTAAATTTTTCTACAGGCTTTTCAGGAGCAGACTTTAAACTATGATTCATTTTGCTGGACTTCAGTGCCTGTAATGTAGATAGTCGAATATGGTCTAGCAATTGAAGCACATATTGTTGTCAGAAGAAAAAACAGTTAAGGCATTCAAAGAGCTAGTCATCTCATAGCTGAAGTAAATTCCTGTAAATGAAATAGTGAATAGTTCTGTAGGCACCAGTAATAGCTTAGTTCAGTTCCTCATGCATAGACATTTAGCGTCATTTGACATGCCCTAAGATGTCTCAGATATATCTGTGTTGTTGACAGATACTACACTAGATCCAGAGGAGACCATGCTTTATGTGTTGCCATCTGAAGACCAGACAATACATGAGAGCATCTTAAATGGCTTCAAGATGCCTGTATGTGGGCAGCTGAACTGATATCTTACAGAATAAAGAATGCCATAAAGTGACATCTTTATGTTGAAGGCATAAAGACTTTAGTCAGCGAGGACTAATTTTAAATGTACAGATGTATCTTGTGTTTTCTTATTGAACAGAAAGTTCGTAAGTGTACTGTAGAAAAGATTATTTCATAATCCTGAGTGTAATGTTATATGTTTTATGAATTTCTCTATTTTAAATAGCATGATACTAGAGTAACGTAATCGCCTGTGATACAAAATCCTCATTCCTTAGTTAATACGCACGTACAGCAGCCTCTGCTGCTAATTAAAGGACAAAAAAACAGCATATCAGAGAAGATAGACTGTACTGTAATCTAGTTTTGATTATTTAAATTTATTTTCTGGGGAAAAAAAAATATGGACCATGTTGTATTCTGAATTATGCCCACATAGCACAATTATAGTAAAGAAAATCCATACTAATTGCCAGAATTAGGTACAATGTTTCAGTAGAGAATGAAAACTTGTTATTAGTGATGGTGAGAAGAAAAGAAAAAATCCTATTTCTTGTGTTTTTGCCTATATTATGAAATCTTTTATGAAGTTTTGTGGACATAGAGCAAAGACATTAATTAATTAATTTTTGCTATGCATGTCTTTAAATGTGCTGATTTCTTTATCTTCAGTTGGTCATGCCAACCTGAACGAAAGTATTTTCTTGCAATTATTTGGGGGAGACTATACTGTACATAATTTATGCTATATATTCATTTAAGATGCCTTGAGATTGCAAATTTAAGAAACACAGTTTTATTGGGATTCTTTCACTTTCAAGAGGCACTGGACTACAAAGGTTTATTTAATGGGACATTCATTGTTTTCATTGCTTGAAAGGACTGCTGGCCCTTACATCAGGAGTTTGAAAGCAGTGAAGAAATGATGGAGTTATAACAATTAAATCCAGAAGGGACCGTTACATTGACTTAAGTCACATAGAGCAGACACACAGAATTTCACTTAGGTACCTCTGTGCTGAATAAATAAACACCAATCTTATAAGATTACCATCAAGATATAAAACCTATCCTCCTATCTTCAGTAGGTGAAGAATAAAGCATGTCTAATCAATCTTTTTGTTAGATTGACTGTCCCAAAGAAATAAAACCTAGGAAAAATTTTGGTACTAAAGTACACATATAAATGAACTAATGTCATGATAGAGGTATAATCAGCCTCTGGTGAGTGCTCAGCTGCTTAAAAATCACTCACAGAATAGTTGTTAAAAGCTTGTTGTTAAGCTGGAAGGGCATTTAATACGGTTATGTCCTGAAGCTAGTTTCATTCACTATTTAATTGCTTGACTAATATAATAAAAAACATATGCATGCAATCTGCAGGTGAAAGACAAAAGTCTTCCAAAAATTTTTGCAAACCTAACACATTGGTCTTAGATCATTTTGGAGGAAAAAGAAAAAAAAAAACAAACTGAAATCTAGATGTTGAAACACAAGGCTCAGATGCAAGCAGATTACCCATGAGTACAGCTTTAATAATCACAGATGTGTATATCCCACAGCAAATGCAAGGTAATTTGAATTAACTTTTTCCTCTTGCAACAAAGCATAAGCTATTTCAAATTTGTAGTATCTGTGGCTAAGAATAGAAATTTTGACCAGCTGATGTGTACTGCCTTTCGGGAACATGTTAAACTAGAGATATAGTTAAACACTGAAGAAGATTACCATAGATATTTGTGAACCTCATTCAGTGAAAAGTTTTGAGTTTTAAGCATTAGGGAGACATCTTTCAGTAGCTGTCTAGGTGCACTTAATTCTAACTAGGCAGATGGTTAAATATTTTTTCAAGATCTATTCCATTTTAATATTTACATCATACTCTGGTTAGTTCTTCCAGTTCTCTTGAATTTCCCTTGTGAATCTCTAGAGGAAAAGGAAGCACAAAAACACCTGGAAAATTGGAGTCGTTCCATTATTATTCAGAGATTTTTCTTTGTGGCTCCAAGCAGGTCATGCCCTACAGCTATAGTTGCATGGGTTCTCTTGGGCTTTTCACCAGGGAACAATCTCTGTTTCTGGAACAGCTGGCATAGACTGTCAGAATCACAGAACAATTGGGGTTGGAAGAGACCTCTGGAGGTCACCTGGTCCAATCACCTTGCTCAAGCACAGACACCTAGAGCAGGCTGTCCAGGACCATGTCCAGATGGCTTTTGAGTATCTCCAAGGACGGAGACTCCACAACTTCCCTGGGCAACCTGTGGCAGTGCTTAGTTACCCTCAGAGTAAAAAAGTGTTTCTTGATATTCAAGAGGACCTCCTGTGTTTCAGTTTGTGCTTCCTGGCTTCTGGTTCTGACACTGGGCATGGCTCTGTTCTCTTCGCACCCTCCCGTCAGGTGTATCGCCAGCACAGGCTCTCCAATGCTGACAGTGGCTAGCTCCTTCTAGAACAAAACAGCTAAATTCACACTGCAGAAACACTTGATTTATCAGTATTCACCCTATAAACCTTAAAGTGGACTCAGTGGCCCACAGGTATCTTCAGAGATAATACTAAATGCAGCCCAGTCATTACACATATCACCATGAGAGTTCTCATTATGGGATTTGTTGTAAATGATTTTTAACAGGTTTTTTGTTTAGTTTTTCATCCTCAGGATTGTATTTGAAACCTTTAGCGTGCATCTGTGCTGTCAAATTCCTGTCCAATTGTCAAATCAGATTTTCTTCACCCCTGAACTGAAATTAGTTTAAGACAGAACTATAACACTTTCCCAATAGGCTCAGATTAAACATTTAAGCATTTGTAACATTTTCTACTTTCGAGTACTTAACTCTGTATTTTTGTGTGCCTTTAGTATGGAATGTTATCTGATCAGTTAAAATTATTCCCTTTTGGTTTCTCCTCATGGAAACCTAAAGTCCTCAAGAATACTCCAGTCCTCCAATTCAGTTTTTAGTTAGAAATCATTTGAACTTTACTAAAGTCCGGGGGGAGGGGCTGGGAGGAGAATCTAGAAAATTGTCCCAGTCTCACACCTGCAATAGTCATGATGGTAACTTCTGTGTGTTGCTATGGTTTTGGCACTTTGGCCATCTCAGGAGAGTAGGAGGTCACCAAGCTGTACACTTCTAGGGAAGCAGTGAGTGCATCTGCTTCTGTATTTTCACCTTTGCACCATTATTGGTAACTAGTGTCTGAATATTTAACGGGCAAGCTGAATGGAGATGGCAGTGTGAATTAAACAGCTCTTTGTTATCAGTAGGATGGCACTGAATGGTTCTAGTCAGCTCTTCTGGCTCAGGATACTTTTCAGCTTTATTAATGTTTGTATATTATATTTTCACATCTTTCAAGCACTAATAGGAAGGAATATTCAAGCAACCCTTTAATAAGCATATAGTTTCTCCCTTCTAAGTTACAATTAGATACAGTTGTAGCTACACTGCCTATACCTTTCCATTGTCCGTGTGGGGATTTTGGGAAATAAGCAGGAAGAAAAATGCTAGTATATCTTCATAAAATCTTTTATGAGCAATAGCAATTAGAAGAATTATTTACACTACAGTTTAGCTCCTCATCTCCAATATCAGAATCATGTATCTTCTCACTACAGTTAATGAGCATATCTTATGTGCCTCCCTTGGCCAAATGCATCCAAATGATCAGCACTTAGCCTGTTCATCAGGCCCTTTGAGTCACTCCTGAGGAATGGTCCCTTCTCCCCTCATGTAGTTTACAGTCGCAGAGTGCACCATGAATGAGAGTGTCATCCCTGTCACCCCTGTTTTGAGTATGTCAGACTATTTGGTGTTCAGTTAAACTAATCTGCCATGTGTTCGCAAATGGCATCTGTGTACAAATAATGTCTTGATACCAGTGTTATTTGAAAGATACAAAAGTCCTTTGCTCCCCCCAGCAAGCTGATGCCAGATCTCCTAAGCAACCTGCTATGACTTGTTTACTCTGCCCGCACCTTCCATTAGCCTTCACGACCCGCTGTCCAAGGACATTGTGAGCGGTGTACTTCTAAAGTGGTACCTCCTGATGCACAGCTAATGTGTGCGTATGTCTCCTTAGTAATCTCAGCTCAATTCAGAATTGTTCTGTTTACTGGTAGTATTATTATACAAAGAAACGGGCTGCAGCATTACTGTGTGTGAGAAAATAAGTAAATGGGACTTGCAAAACAAATTAGTATCTTACTGTAGCTTGTTCTGAGATCACAATAGCAGCCTCCCTCTGCTGCATGCCTTTTCTCATCTCCACATCCCAACTAGCGTTACATGCTAGTTCGGTTAGTTGGTGCTGTGAACATTTCACAAGAACTGATCCACAGTGTCAAAATCACAGCTATCATTATTTTTATTAGCTCTTCTGTTCTGACAAATCAGCGTCTGTCCTGCAGGCTCACCTTGCTCCCTGCATTACTATCAGCTTCTCAGGATTGCAAGCTGCTACTCAGTTGTCCTCTTCAGTAACATTGGGTTTTCATGTGCACTTGCCACTAACTGGATGAAAAGGAGGAAGAGCTCACTGTACTGAGTAAGACCCAGACTGGAACCAGCTGGGACTGAAAGAAGTGGTAGAAAAATATTTAATATTGTCATTGTCACACTAAGGTACTTCCACATAGAAGCTCAAGAAGGAAAAATGTGTTCTCCCTCAAAATTTGTACAGTCCTAAGATCATCCTTAAAATTCTAGCATCTCTTCCAATTTAATGTGCAGTGCAGCACATACGCATATGTATATATGTACACACAAGTGTGATGCAGAGATAGCCTTGCTATATATCTATAACTAGCTACAAACTGCCTTAGCAAAAATTGCTGTCTACATCTGGATGAAGTGTGTAGTGTTAAGGACTATTTTTAAAGAAGGAAAAGAAACCTGAAATTAATTTTTTTTTTCTTTATGAGTTCAGAGCACTCTGACTATGTAACCAAGCTATTTACCATAAAGTAAAAAGCTTTTGCTGCCATTTTGAGAGTAAATTTATTCCTCCCCTCATCTGCTCTCTCATTCCATAAGCGAATGATGATGGAACATATTTATCAAGAGTACACTGAGTTTTTGGAGTTATTTTTTCTTATTTACTAACATTTATCAGCTTTATTGACATCAGGGTTGTGTGTTTTCTGTTTGTTTGTTTTTTTAATCTGCATCTCTAAAATCTTTGCAAGATGCAATACTTCAATAAACATATAGGTTTCTTCTTTTTAAGATACAGTTAGATAGCTAAGTAAACAATCAATCTCTGGATCAGCTGTTTTCTTAGTTCAGCATATTTTCTCAGGAATCAGCGTGATTCCCGCCATAACAGCAGTTAATGAACCAGTACTTCAAAGTCCTTCTATTTATTGTTATTTTGGCCACTGGTAAGTAGGCCATTGCAACTAAAGATTAACTGTGGCTAGATCTATCAGAAGAAAAAAAAAGTCCATATAGATGTGTGTAGCTAGCAATAAACTTTACAGAAGCTTAAAATCTTTTCTGAAGAAATTAATCACAGGGGGAAAAAACCTGTATTTTTGCTGTTACTTCTGTTGTTAGATCTACGCTGGATATTGGTCACCAACTGAGAATGCAGATCTCAACCAGAAATTCCATTTCATGTAGCATAAATGCAGTTATCATTTTATAACTAGAACATATTAACAACTGTAGATAGTCATAAGTCATTTATGCTACTACCTCTCGTCATCAAACATTACTTACAAAGACTTTAATCCCTCTCCCTAACCAGAAATATGAAAAATCCTCCCAAAAGGCCTTCCTCTACTCCCTTCCCAGCCTCACCACTGAGATTTTCTTACAGAAAGGTAATGAGAACAAGCTCACAAGACATGATGAGAAAAACCTCTGGAGAACAAGCTCCAGCTTTGCCATTTCATCTAGAGTGATTACTTTCTCATGGTCAAAACAGATTTTAAGTGTATGAAGTTCCCTGTGAAATAGCAGCAGAGAGCAAGGGAGAGTAGAATGTGAAGAAGAGACTAAAAGTAATATTTACAAAACATATTTATAGAACTATCTTTCAGCTCAAACAGAAAAAAAATAAATGGGCTATCTTATAATTCTCACTTTACTTAATTTCATGAATGGGTGTCCTGGTTTCAGCAGGGATAGAGTTAATTTTCCTCCCAGTAGCTGCTATGTTTTGGATTTAGTACAGGAAGAGTGTTAATAAAACTGATGTTTTCAATAGTCGCTATGAAATCAATGACCTTTTTCCAGTGTCTCATATTGATCTAATGAGCAGGTGTGAAGGAGCTGGGAGGGAGCACAGCCAGGCAGCGAGCCCAAGCTGGCCAATGGAAATATTCCATACCATAGATATCATACTCATTTTCTGAATGGGGGTTGGCCGGGGGGCAGGAGCCCTTCTTTCTTGTTTCCATGAGTTTGAATCCTCTCTCGTCCAGGAGTTTGAACTTTTCCAGGAGTTTGTTTTTTTCATAGAATCACAGAATCACAGAATGGTTTGGGTTGGAAGACACCTTTAGAAGTCATCTAGCCCAGCCCCCCTGCAGTGAGTAGGGACATCTTCAACTAGACCAGGTTGCTCAGAGCCGCATCCAACCTAACCTTGAATGTTTTCAGCGATGGGGCCTCCACTATCTCTCTGGGCAAGTCTAAGAAAAAAAATAATCAGAATGTTGCAGAAGATCCAGCGGTCTAAGGAGAATTTTATTTCTTCTAATATTTAGAAAGGATGCTGGAGGCTAACTAGCCTCACACTAGTCCTAAGAAAATAATAGAGAATTTTTTATGGTAAGCACTATAAATGAATTAATGCAAAACAAAAGGCTTCATGGAAGTCTTATCAAATCAATTCATTATCTTTGTTAAAAGCAGGAGATGGGTACAATCTTATAACACACTAATACATTATGACACCTGTAAGGTTTTATATTAGTCTTTTGTAAGAATCTAATTAAAAAGAAAATAGTTTTTTTACCAGAGAAATGAAGCATGAGTTATATTTATTTAATTAATTTCAGCTACTCTAGACTTTATGCTGTCAGCATGCATGAATATATAATTGATCTTAAAGCAAATATATAAATAATTTATTGATGTAATCTGCAAATGATTCAGAAATTATAGAATTTTACACAGTAATTACCCACTGATACAGATAAGTCGACATCACAGCTAGTAATGGGATAATGCAAAGAAAATCTTTTGAATGCAAACTATTATAAGGTATACATATGTATCTGCTAAGAGTACAAAATATATTCATAAGACAGGAAATATCATCCTGGATGATAAAAATAATTTCAAGAGAGGGTCAACAACTTTTGAATATAGAAGGAGAAACAATTAAATAAGAAAAAAGAAACAAAGAAAATACATGGCATTGATGAAACCATCTCAAGAACAATGCGTCCTATGCTGGTATCCACTTGAGGAAAGCAGGGATCAGAAAACAAAACAAAACAAAGCAAGAAAAAAATGGTCTGGTAATTCTGCTTTAAAGAAAGTTAATAGACACGGTAATTTATTTTCTTTACTGAAAGAGAAGGTTGACAAAGTATCTGATCATGATCCAAATATATGCAAATAGGAAAACATTTTCTTATTGTACCCTAGTCTTCAGTTAAGGCAAAAGTGTTACCTTGCTAAACCTATGATTTCTGACTTTCTGGGTTTAAGCACTGAGATTTGAGTTGTCTTGTAAATCCTTCATCCTTTCTGGTCAAGCAAGATATAAAGGAATATTATTTTGCTTGAGGCATGTGGGTGTTTCTACTAAAGTTGGCGTTCTCGTGCATGTTTTTCCAGATGACTGTGGTGACTTCAGCACTAGGCTGCTGCATCACGCCCTTCTGTGTCATGTAATGTATTCACACATGCATGGCTGCATACTTCTTCATCTATGCTGAGGCTGTTGCTGCCTCTGTTGCTCTCAGGCATATTAGTAAATTTCATGGCAGCCTACTGTACCTTGACTTAGTAAATAAGTTTCTTCCAGGGGTATTGGTAACAGTTTGGGCTCATGAACACGTTCAAGGAGGCATAATCAAGGAGGCTGGTCTGAACCAGCTCAGAAGCTCCTGACAAACATGCACACTTACTACAGGTGCTATGTATTAATAAATGATTTGGAGATAATAGTTTTGGGTTTTTTTTTCTATTTATTGCTTTCTTTGCAATGTGTCAACAGTTCAGTTGTTTTGGTTTTTTGTTTCTGTTGCCAACAAATTCCATGTATATTGAAAGTAAATAGTATTTTAATCCAATTAAACATATAAAGGGAGGGAGGAAATAATGTGAAAAGATCATGTGCTTCCTTTTTTTAATTTTTTTCTCTTCCCATCCCCTCCCCAATTCTCTCTGTTACTTTTGATCTACAGTCCTTTAGAGGAAGCCAGGAAGTTTTTAAAGTAGAATCCCTTAAATAACATAATTACACTGACTGGTAGATGTATGAACTCTGAGTTGTATTAATATTATTCAAGTCTGCCTTGTCTCCAGACAAACAAAGGAATGTGCAAAAGGAGGAAAATGATAATAGAGAGAGGACAATTAAGATTTATTTCTAATTCTAGTTATTCATTTACTGAAAACCATAATTCTAATGAAAAGAATGGCTTTCAAGCCATTGTACTGTAAAGCGTTTTACTTCTGTCACTCTAAAAAAATATTTAGCTAGGCTTATTTATTCTTATTTGGGTTTAGTTAGTTTTGTGAAATACAAGATTTAGATGAAAAGAAAGGATGATTCTGTCTTTGAAACATTACATTACTACACAGAAGATTTAAGTTCAGTTTTTAGCTTTACCTCAAGCTCTCAATGTAATTTTGTAGACAAGTCACTTAAACTCAAAACTACTGCATGATCTGTACTATAAAGATATTCTTGTTTTATTTTTATTATGCTTCAAGGAAGGTATTATTCTAATAGTAACTGATGCTTGGCTCTATAAGAATAGATTCGATGTATCAATTATGGCAAAAAATGTAATTCTGCATATTTGTAAACTCTTTGCATTTTGGTAAGATGTAATATTACTAAAAAACAAAAACAAAGATGTAAAAACATTACTAAAAAAGGATAGTTGTATAAGAAGCAGTGGCAAACTGGTAGATCCTTCTTTTCATATCAGAGGATTTCCTTAGAATACAGCTATGAATACTGATATGTAGATGCAGATAGGCATTCTTGTTTCTTCTCCAGCTGAGCTGTTAAAACTTATTGTAAAGCAAGAGAGAGAGTCCATAGGATCATAGAAACACAGAATCATAGAATGCTTTTGTTTGGAAGGGACCCCTAGAGGTCATCTAGCCCAATCCCCCTGCAGTGAGTAGGGACATCTTCAACTAGACCAGGCTGCTCAGAGCCCCGTCCAACCTGACCTGGAATGTTTCTAGGGATGGGGCCTCCAGTACCTCTCTGGGCAACCCGTTCCAGTGTTTCACCACCCTCATGGTAAAAAACGTCTTCCTTATATCCAGTCTGAATCTACCCTTCCTTAGTTTAAAACCATTACTCCTTGTCCTGTCACAACAGGCCTCGCTGAAAAGATTTTCTGCATCTTTCCTGTTGGCCCACATTAAGTAGTGAAAGGCAGTAGTAAAGTCTCCCCACAGCTTTCTCTTCTCCAGGCTGAAAAACCCAACTCTCTCTGCCTGTCCTCACAGGAGAGGTGCTCCAGCCCTCTGATCATCTTTGTGGCCCTCCTCTGGACCTGCTCCTACAGCTCCATGTCCTTCTTGTGCTGGGGACTCCAGAGCTGGATCCAGTACTCCAGGTGAGGTCTCACCAGAGCAGAGTAGAGGGGCAGAATCACCTCTGTCGACCTGCTGGCCACGCTTCGTTTGATGTAGCCCAGGAGATGGTTGGCCTTCTGGGCTGCGAGCTCACATTGTTGGCTCATGTCCAGCTTTTCATCCACCAGTACCCCCAAGTCTTTCTCCCCAGTGCTGCTCTCAATCCCTTCATCCCTGTCGCGTTAAAGGAGGGGGTAAGGGGAGTCTGATGTTCAACTAGCCTGCCAGAGCCCTTCCAAGGACTTTCACTGAAACAGTTTCGCAAAGTTGAAACAATAGGTAATTTATTCAAGCGACAGTTATCACAGATTTGGAATTGCCGTTGATAAATTCACTGTCTACAAAAGTTGAGCTCAAAGTAATAGTTTAGCGCTTTAGTTAACAATGTGTTCCCAGGGGTACGTCTGAC
>Ga0065711_1048138_pt1 | contig 11968 bp, 7 predicted proteins | sample Hoacrofraction12_FD_59098 | JGI IMG/M metagenome (GOLD analysis project Ga0065711, IMG submission 59098) | Hoatzin crop microbial communities from Cojedes, Venezuela - Epithelial fraction 12 v2 (version 2) | ecosystem: Host-associated > Birds > Digestive system > Esophagus > Crop | place... | reverse complement strand
CTTCTTCCCTCTGAGGGTGACGGAGCACTGGAACAGGGTGCCCAGGGAGGTTGTGGAGTCTCCTTCTCTGGAGATATTCAAGACCCTCCTGGACAAGGTCCTGTGCAGCCTGCTGTAGGTGACCCTGCTTCAGCAGGATGGTTGGACTAGATGACCCACGGAGGTCGCTTCCAACCCTGAACTTTCTGTGATTCTGTGATTCTATACCTTTATGTCTTCTAATGTGAAACTCATCGTGAATGCCAGGAAGATGACAGTGTAACAGAAAGAAAAGAATGAAATTTCTCAACAAAATTTAATCAATTACGTACTTGTCCAAAAGCTTAAGCTGTTATGTCTGAAATAACATATGTGAAGGAATGCCATATATTATTGCAAGTGATTTTTCATTATAAATGGCTTCAGACAGTGTAATCTTTTTATTATAGTCACCAATATCACCACAAATCAAATTTGTACCATATTGCCTTTCTGCAAACATCATAACTGAAAACACGTTATACTTTGGGGTTCCAGAACCTAAGAATGAAGTGAAGTCTAGCAAGGATAATAGGTTAAAATTCATTATCTGTTCTTTCCCGACTGCATACACCTCTGTTTCAGAGTATGCATTGTGTATTTATTGTATCAGATGTCAAACTTAAAAGCCTGAGAACCATTTGATTAAAAGAATTAAGCTTACATCTAATTTTAACATCAGTGGTCAAACAATCTTAATGACACCGAGTGCTTTAAATTTTATCTTTGTTCATGATTCTTTCTGTATTGCCACATAAAATTACATTTCTGAAAACAATTCCTTGGTTTTATGAACAAATATTTACCTAATTTGGGTTAGTGTTGGAGAATTATCACCCCAAAAATGCTGAACTTAGAATTTACCAATTTATATTCTCAGAGCAGAAAAAAATCTAAAAATTGCTGGAGTATGAAGCCAACAAAAATCTAGCATGAGCTTTGAGTAATCCGTGGGCCCTTTGTTTAAGCTAAAGGGGAAATTTCAGGGATGGGTGAGAAAGTAAAAAAAAGGAAAACTGACATCAGCTGAGTTGTGAATGCTAAGTACACTACAAATCTTTTTAAATGGATGTGCAGAACTGTGATTCAAAAGCTAACAGATAATAAAAACAATGTATAGTAGATACCAATTTTAAGCAGAAAAACTGTTTAGATCAGTAGCTACCCTCTCAGTGTTCAAATCCTGGTTTATGTTAAAAAGAAATTTTTGTGGCTGTTAATACAGATGTTCTCCATTGCAAATATAAGCTTACAGTACAGAGCTGAGCTGTTTTTACTGCAGAATGTGGCATCAGTATGAACTTAGAGCTTGAAATGTCAAAAAGTTTAATTTTCAGACCCAAACATGAATTTATGTGTAACCAAAAAGTTATTAATTCAAATGACTGATTAAATGCTCTGCATCCAAATTTGTCTGTGTAGTTGGAATGATTTCGTCAAGATCTTAAGGAAGTACAACAGATACATTCAGCAACTTCTTGTTTCATAAAGTTCTACACTATAATGCCTTGCCATACAGATACACAGATATAAACATTCACACCCCCCGCCCCAAATTTCCTAGCCTTCAAATTTAACATTTTACTGAAACATGGAGAACAAGAGTTTGAATGTTCAAGCTACTTTGTTAGCTTGACCCTTTTCAAGTGAGTTTGCCAGTAAAACTGTCTTTCAAAGGTGTAATCACACACATTAATCATCAATTATGAACAAGCTTTTATAGTAAGTATTGTTAGGCTAATTTAAAATTTTCACTGAAGTTTTGACTGACATAGATGGGAAAGGAGCTGAGTAAAACCTTTTGGTTTTGCTAGGCTTATTTAATCAGAAAACACTTCATGATTAGCCTGCAGCCCATAAGTATAATTGAGTAAGTTTTAAAATAACTAGAGATATAATCACCACGTAACAACAGCAACACTAACCTGCAAGCTGCAAAGCAGGTAAGAAGCTAGGTCAATACAGTTGATGTTGGCTTGGGCTTTCTAAAGATCCCTCTTTGTGTTTTTAGTTGATGTGATTCTATATGTATTACACAATTAGGCTGTGCTAAACTGTCTATCCACATTTTTATCCTTATTGATAGCTAGATTTGTCTTGAGTTTGTCCACAGAAACTTCAGTCAATGGTATAGATTCTAGAACTAACACAGTTTCTGCAGCTCATAGTCACTCTAATAAAAACAGCTTGTATAAAAATCCAATCCATAACCTTAAGTCATGATAGATGTTGAAATACCTGAATGAGATTGCTAGATTTTCAAAGTCAAAACAAACCAAAAAAATACTCCAGAGATCAAAGACCTCAATCATTTTTTTACATACTTTTTTGAGAATTGTAAATACGTTAAACTATTACACTTTACATGAAATTCCAGATCTCACAATACTACACAAAGGACATTAAACATTAATCCACACAAAATGTTCCTTCTACAAATCTTTAATGAAATACCAGAGAGCTAGCCAGTTCTGAAACAACAGTAAAAAAGATCAAAGAGTTGAGAGGATTTGAACCATAATCTCTTCGACTGTCACAAAATACATATGAGCTAAAAGGCACTCTAAATGCTTTGTATCATATCTGTCATTGCATTGAATAATTACTACAGTATCTTTATCCTTTAATATTATTTTTTCCTTTCCTTAGGACAAGAGTGCCTTGTCTCTCCTCCTGTAATATACAGCCAGGTCATATGAACTTCTACTCTGTCATGAAAATTTGCTACTGGCCTGTGCCAACCAAGAAGAGCTAGGATGCAAAGTATTGAATGACAGGAGTAAATACTTATTTATACACATGAGGTGTCCCAGTCATACTGGGGTACCCCAAATGTGATTTTACACAAGGTTTTTATATGCTTCAAAGGTTCAGGTAAAATATTATTTGACTAATCAGTAACACCAACACTGCCAACTACTAGTCTTAGTAAAACTTTGCAGAGCAGCTATATTTTTGTAGAATTCTCACCTCTTGTCTATTGATCCAGATGTCCCTGGAGTCAGACTTTCTACAATTACTTATCTGTGATGCCAGACAACACGGGAAGGGTTTCAAAGAGGTGTTTGAGGGGCTGGAATGCTGGCATTATCTTGGTTGCCCAGAGGTATCCTTTATCCTTCATGGACAGCTCTAAGCTTCTGAGAAGCAAAGCCCTTATTTCCCAGGCTGGGCTGTTCTTTAGTTTCTTTTACTTAAGCATAAACAGTACTAAAGTCTTCAGTAAAATTTCACTATCTATCTCATTACATTACAGCGCTTAATGTGAACTAATAAATATTAACAAAGTTAATATACTTTCATACCATAAAGACTGATTGATGTAATGGTTAGGGAAGGGGATTTTCCTAACAACTTGCAGCAGTGGAAGTTGCTGTAGTTTAATTTTACTATGTTTATAACTTGAAAATTTATATTTAAGAAGGACTACTGTTCTTGACTGCTATCTCAGATAAACCTGCCCAAAACACTAGATCCTAAAGTAGGCCTCTGTCCTGCTGCTGTGTCAATTGCATTTGGTTAGGCAGCTTTCTGATCAAGGACGGTCAGGGGTTTTTTTTGTAATTTCTTGATTTACATAAAGAAATATGCACCTCATTAGTTAAGATCATCTACTTGAAAACAAAACCTGCCAGATATGAAGACAAAATTGTGAAAAATGTGCCACTGTATATGCATGATCATGTAATGTGCTTGAACTAATCAGTCATAGCTGAATATGAATTGGAATGTCAAATAGCCTGGGCTTTGTTAACAGTATATGGTAAATTATAATATCATGAATAAAATGGTTTATGCAAAGAAAGGTTTAATGAAAATAATTATGGTTTAAATTACTTCAGTATTGCAAAGATGTATTTATTGGAAAGATGTTTAAGACATTAGATGAACCAGCAACATCTTTCTAATATGTGTTTCTAATCAAAAGTGTACTTACTTTTACCAAATACTGCAGAATTCTAGGTGAATTTTGTGTTAAATGTAACTCTACCTGCTGCAAACAAGAAGAGATTCTGGATAAATACTTTATTATTTTTTTCAGAGTCCTGCTCAACTACCAAAATGGGAGGAATGTGGCCAACACTGGCTTTTTCTCCTAGATTACATCAGATCTTTCCACTGCATTTATTGCTCTTGAAAAAACACAGAAGTCATAAATAAAATCAAGTGAATGCTTGCACCTGTACAACAACATCATATCAACAGGTACGGATCTCTACTGCTCTGTCATGGTGTGTTGACTGTCTCTAGATGCTTATCTCTATGAAACATTCTTGTTTTAGGATTACAGCAAATTCCCTATGCAAGTAAGCATGTACAGAGTCATCCTTATGTATAAGCTAGAAAGCTTCATATCAGTCACATGGGCAATTTCTGACCTACATCTAAGACAGACGATATTTATAATATCAGAGCTGAACTACTGCAATTCATGGAGTTTCAACTCCAAAAGACTGTGAAAGTATTGTCAGGTATGAAAAACGTCACATATACATAAAATGCGAGAAGTATATAAATTCATATTTATGGGAATGAAAACAGCAGGAAAAAATGTTCTCTGTAATTAAGGTTATCAGGTACACTCTCGTAATTTTGGCACGCTTTATTTATTCTAAATGGAACTTTCACAACAGCTTTCTAACTCATGTTTGAGACAATGGCTTTGGGATTTTTTTGAAATGTTAGTGAAAAATGAGAATTCATATTCAAAAATGACAACAGATCTGGAAAGGACATACTAGTAATATAAATTTTAATGACCTAAAGCCTATTTATGTATTTCCAAGTCTAATAAACCTTTTTTCTAAAATCAAAATATCAGTAACAGATTAGCGTTTGAAAAAGAATGTCCTCTTGATCTCTTAAATGGAAGTCAAAATTAATTTGTATGTCCTCCAATTCCTTCTTCAGTCATGAAATGTACACTAGATGTCAATTACTAATGTAATTTAAAGGTGTTTACATTTAGTTGTAAAAGTCTTTGCACATGCACATTATAATGTTTTTAAGCGTCATTATTAGATAGATAACACTGATATTACAGCTTACCTGAGACCATCATACAGTATACAGTACAACACATTCTTCTGCATTGTGGTTGTCTATTGTGGCATACCATGAATCAGGAAGAAAGAAGTTTGTACAACATCTGGAGAACATCAGCAATGACAATTTGTAACTTTTTCAGTAAATTTAACAATTGTGATCTAAAGCACTTGTGTTATAACATGTGGGTCATTTGAATTAAAATATAAACAGAAAAAAGGTGCAAAAATCCATAGGGTTCATTTACGAGATGCAGCTATCTAGTCTGAACAAGTCAGTTCACTTTCAGAAATATAAACTCAATATATTTGTAGCCCCTTCTAGAGAGTGCTGCTGCTTTGGTCATACTGTTGAGTAAATGGAGTTGCAGCACTCCAATTAAATCTGCCATGGCATAGCTTTCACACAGAAATTCTATTACCTCTATATCAACAGAAGTGCTGAAATCCTATTAATATAGATTAAAATGAAGTTCATAGAGAATTTTCACTCTGTGTCTTGTAAAAGGTTCATCTTTCAAATTCTGAGCCAGCCCAGAGACAAAAACTTATAGGTCAGTAAATGCAACATGTCCAACTGACTGACAACATTTTTCACATGCGTAAAGGGTTGTGCATAGTAAAGCACTTCTCAGGATTTGTAAGATTGTGGAAGAAAGGCAAGATATTTGCACAGATCACCAGTCAATTTCAGGTCAATATAGTTACTCAAGAATTAACATATCCCTACAAGATTATTTTAGGACCATTCATGCTGCCTTTGGTGTACAATCTGTTAGGCGTTTGGAGGTATTGGGGTTTTGTTTATTTGTTTTGGGTTTTATATTTTTTCTCCTGTACTGCTTTAATGCTGATTTTAGGTATTGGAAGATGTTTATTGTGCAATGGTTTTTCTAATTCACAGAAGTTTGACTGAGTTAGAATTCCTGAACAAATTATTACAAGGACAATTGCTATAGAGCAACTTTCTTCCTGCACAGACAAAAATGCTGGAAGATCACCTGATAAAATGTGACAGCGTAACTAACAGCGCATTGTCACTGCTGCGCAACAGACTCATGGCAACATGATCTGGAGCAAACCTCTCCCTTTGCCAGACTTGAGTAATTCTCCACAGCTGGCAACAGAGTAGTACCTGGGTGAAGGTGATTTTCCATGACAGGTGTAAACAGTCTCAGATAAATTAGATGTTATCTCCATTGGTTTGTTTTAGGAAATTTTCAGTATCTTCATTATCAAAAGACAGGCTTAGGCTCAATTTTCCTGTCTAGAGAACAGAACACACAGAAAAAAAGAACCTAGTTGTCTAGAGAGACTAAGCCAACAAAACAAATGCAAGTCCAGTAGTCAGATTGACAGAAAACTTTCCTAAGACTTCATTAACGCTTAAAATAATTACTGCAGAAAATGGATACACCTGTAGACCCAAGTTTGTAATCCAGTTTTCCATAGACAATACCAACCTACTTTGGATAATCATAATGTTACTTTGGTTTCAGCAACAAATGCAAACTGTGTCCCAGTAGCCCACCACATTATTATCTTTTCAGTAGTGCGGCAACAGCTATGATATCTCTGTCTCTATGAGATCCTATAGACTTTAACTGCTTTACCACCGCCTTATGAAGACTAGTTGAGTAATATCACTCTTTATTACTGAGGTCACACAGCTTATTTAAGCTGAATTACTGAGCTGCTTATTCCCTTTTCCTACTTGGATTATTGTGTTTCCTCAATTCTTTGCTGGCTTCTGATAATATTCTCTTTTACTTTTTTGAAAGTACATGATTTGTTTTGTTTCTTCTTTTTGTATTTTGAAATCTCTGCTACTGTTACTGATTCTTAACAGACCGTCTAAATAATTCTGTGTCATCCTGTCTGTTTTCATGAATTACATTTGCTGACAGGCTTGTCATTGCCAGAAAACCTGAATGGTGGCAGATCTTAGCCATAAGGGTGTTGTTCATTGCTACCTCTCTCATTGTTAATATGCCTGCCAGCACTGCAAACTCTAGCTTCCTGCTCCTAATTTGACTACTAAACTAAAATCCATTAGATCACAGGGAACTAATTGCAAGTCATTGTATTTGAAATACCTCGTATGAATAAGTCATAGACAAAGGAAGAGAGGACTCCTTTTGAAACCTAATTCATATTCCTATAGTACCTTTGTATATTGGAAGGCAGAACTGGAAGATCAATTGTACTCATTAATACTGTAATATAATTTCAGCTATCCACTCTAAAGTGGGCAGCAAACCTACTGAGGCCAATATATATCTCATAGTCAGATTTTTGATTAATGTGTAGTAGAACAGCAAGATAAATCTGTGATTTTCACTTTAACACAAGTCAGCTTTGATACTTTTGCATTTTTTGAGTAATGCTAACATCCTCACTACTTTTACCATTTTTAAATGAGAGTCTGAAATTTATTCTATTTTAGACAGTCGTAACAAAAACAAGCTTGAAAGCTATTCCCTTATGGTAAGATAAGGGAACTCTTTGAACAGAAGTACTTGTTTGGATTTGGGGGGTTTTCTTCCATTTTTTGCTCATGTAGACATGATTTGTTTCTTTTGCACTTAACATAACACTTATTCAAAACACTATATTAATTCAGGGTCAATATTCCTTGTTTGATGTTTCTTCTAAAGTAGAATTATTGAAGTTTATGTAAGAGGTCCAGACTCTACTACGTTACAAAATTGTCAATGTACAGTTTGAATCTTTCTGTGCTATTCAGTACAGATGAAATATTTACAAGAAACCATAACCAGATAATCCTCCTATTGATCTAATACTTGGATTCATAAGTAGAATACTGTGATGGTAGGAACACTCATCTGTGAATGGTAATCATCCAGTATCTTCTATATCAGCAATAAGGGTGACTGGTCATGTCGTATTTTTCATGGGGAGAGATACCCTAGCCACAGTGAAGGCCCTCAACAGTTCTATAAATTTATTTCAACATTGATCTCTGCAAAGTCAGCCAATCTGCTGCATTAAAATGATTCAAGATGTAAGAAGTCAATCCTTCCAAATATTATGTGTCAAATTCTGAACCCTCTTCCTGTCAGCCTGACCTTGGTGCTGGGCAAGACTATGGAGTGATTCATCCTGAGTACGCTTACTAGGCATGTGAAGGACACCCAGGGGATCACGCTCATCCAGCAGGGGTTCAAGAAAGGCAGGTCCTGCTTGAACAACCTGATCTCCTTCTATGACCAGGTGACCCTCCTAGTGGATGAAGGAAAGGCTGTGGATGTCGTCTACCTGGACTTTAGTAAGGTCCCTGACACTGTTCCCGACTGCATCCTCCTGGAGAAACTAGCGGCCCAAGGTTTGGATGGGTGTACTCTTCGCTCAATAAAGAACTGGCTGAATGGCCAAGTGCAGAGAATGGTAGTGAATGGAGTTAAATCCAGCTGGTGGTCGGTCATGAGTGGTGTTCCCCAGGGCTTAGTTTTGGGTCCGGTCTTGTTTAACATCTTTATCAATGGTCTGCATGAGGGGATTGAGTTCTCCCTCAGTAACTTTGCAGATGACATCAAACAAGCAGGAGCGTTGATCTGCTTGAGGGTAGGAAGGCTCTGCAGAGGGATCTGGACAGACTGGATCAATGGCCCGAGATCAGTTGTATGAGGTTCAACAAGGCCAAATGCTGGGTCCTGCTCTTCGGTCACAACAATCCCATGCAGCGCCACAGGCTTGGGGAGTAGTAGCTGGAAAGCTGCTCAGCGGAAAAGAACCTTGGAGTGTTGGTCGACAGCTGGCTGAACATGAGCCAGCAGTGTGCCCAGGTGGCCAAGAAGGCCAACAGCATCCTGGCTTGTATCTGGAACAGTGTGGTCAGCAGGAGAAGGGAAGTGATTGTGCCCCTGTACTCAGTACTGGTGAGGTAGCAACTTGAGAACTGTGTTCAATTTTGAGCCCCTCACTACAAGAAAGACATGGAGTTGCTGGAGCGTGTCCGGAGAAGGGCAACAAGGCTGGTGAGGGGTCTAGAGAATAAGTTTCACGAGGAGCGGCTGAGGGAAGTGGGGCTGTATAGTCTGGAGAAGATGAGTCTGATGGGGGGACCTTATTGCTCTCTACAGCTACCTGAAAGGAGGTTGTAGTGAGGCAGGTGTTGGTCTCTTCTCTCAGGTAACTAGCTATAGGACAAAAGCCTTGGCCTCAAGTTGTGTCAGCGGAGGTTTAGATTAGATATGAGGAAAAATTTCTTTACTTAAAGAGTGGTCAGACATTGGAATAGGCTGTCCAGGGAGGAGTTTGATTCCCCATTCCTGTAGGTGTTTTAAAAACATGTAGATGTGGCACTTCAGGATATGGCTGAGTAGGAATGGTGATGTTCGGTGGATGGTTGGACTTGATGATCTTGGAGGTCTTTTCCAATGTATGATTCTATGATTCTATGATTAAGACTTACAAAGTCAACACCACATTACTGTGCTTTTCTTTCAGGTTTTATATATCATCAATATAACTCTTCAGAGACAGTTAACAGTTAGACTAAATTGTCTGTACTACTGAGAGAGGGCACTGAGAAGTTTTGCAGGACATCTACTTAATCTCCGGCTCAAGAGTGCTACAAGAGCAGCACTAGAATTGACTTGGGTATAGTAAGGGGAGAAGGACTTTAACCTCAATATCCTGATTTTAAAGAAAGGATGTTCTTTTAAATTAGTATAACTGAAAGCGACTTTTGATGAAGATGACTGTAGCCCACCTCGTCCTTTACCAAAGAACAATTAAATATATAAGGCATTGCTAACAGTATTTGTCTAACGCAATCTTAGAAGCTTTGATTGGTGAGGATTAGGCTGCTAATAGTTTGCTTACTTAGGCTACCTATTAGAGTGTTCAGTTTTCCTTATCATTAGAAATTGCTTCTATAGTAAATAAATATTTTCACACTATTTTTTATCCTATGATTTGCAAATAATTTTGCAAAAGATGGAATAACATGCAAACCACCAATAATTCTTCCTTTCCAATAGCATATACCTACATATTTCACAAAATGCTTGCTGCTGGCAAGTCAGTATATAACGGTTAGCTCCATGTGTGAAATGAACAATGTGTCTTACAGGACTACTGAGATATCTGGAGTCATTCATTTGTTGAGTCTGACAGTATCTGTTTAGGGGATTTATACTGACAATCATCATCATGTTGCTTTTCCTGACATTTAGCCAATGTGCTTGAAAAGATCCTTAAGCCAAAACAGTAAATCCACAGCTGCAGTTCAGGACTGCTCAGTCGATGAAGCAAAAGGGGCAATTTCACATGATGCTGTACTAGAACTGAGTAGACTGTCCTGCTATCACATACATTGCCTTACACAAATATGTGGTGAATACTGGTACAATGTTAATGGTTTATGCCTATGTCCACAGTATAGACATGACAAACATGAATAGATTTGGTAGGGAAATGTTATTGCAGACTGGATAATGGCTCAAAATAAAGGAATGGAATTATAGATATTATTTTGGTTCTGCATTCAGTTTTACAGACAGAACTTCAGTTGTTATGATAAGCAGAATACAAAATGTTATTTCTACATGTAAATTGAAAGATTCCTCTTAATATGTATGTGTATCTATTACACTTTTCAAAGTACGAGAGACTTGCAGTACCAGTACAAAATTACCCACACCTATGGATGGATTCAGAGATCTGAAGTTCAAATAAAATTCTCCTTCACGCATGAAAAACAAGTTACTATGTATCAGAGACAATCAAAGAGGAAGTGCACTGAGTATTAACAAACAAGGAGGGACTGGTGGAGGGTGTGAAGGTCGGAGGTAGACTTGGCTGCAGTGACCATGAAGTGGTCGAGTTCAGGATTCTACGTGGAGTAAGAAGGGTGATAAGTAGGATCAAAACCTTGGACCTCAGGACGACTAAATTTGCCCTCTTCAAGGAGCTACTGGGAGGAATTTCATGGACCAGGGCTCTCGAAGGAAGGGGGGTCCGAGAGTGCTGGTCGCTCTTTAAATGTCACTTCCTCCACGCTCAGGAGCGGTGCATCCCCCTGAGAAAGAAATCGAGCAAAGGAGGCAGGAGATCTGCATGGTTAAACAGGGAGATTCTAGCGGAGATCAGGTGGAAGAGAAAGGTCCATGGAATGTTGAAAGAGGGGCAGGCCACTTGGGAAGAGTACAGGAATATGGTCAGAGCATGCAGGAATGCGACGTGGAAGGCCAAGGCCCACCTGCAATTGAAGCTGGCAAGGGATGTCAAAAACAAGAAGGGCTTCTTCAACTACATCAGCAGCTAAAGCAAAGCTAGGAACAACGTGGGGCCGCTGCTGAATGAGGCGGGTGTCCTGGTGACAGAGGATGCAGAGAATGCAGAGCTAGTGAACGCCTTCTTTGCTTCAGTTGTCAGTGCTAAGGAAGGCCCTCAGGAATCTCAGGCCCCGGAGGTAAGAGAGGAAGCCTACAGAGAGGATGACTTTCCCTTGGTCGAGGAGGACTGTGTGAGGGATCGCTTAAGCGATGTGGATGTCCACAAATCCATGGGCCTTGATGGAACGCACCCACAAGTGCTGAGGGAGCTGGCAGATGTCATTGCTGAGCCACTCTCCATCAACTTTGAGAGGTCCTGGAGGACAGGAGAGGTGCCCGAGGACTGGAGAAAGGCCAATGTCACTCCAATCTTCAAAAAGGGCAAGAAGGAGGACCCAGGGAACTACCCTGACTGGCTGGGTAGACGAAGGGACAGCTGTGGATGTTGTCTACCTTGACTTCAGCAAGGCTTTCGACACGGTCTCCCATAATATCCTCCTAGGGAAGCTCAGGAAGTGTGGGCTGGATGAGTGGTCGGTGAAGTGGATTGAGAACTGGCTGAATGGCAGAACTCAGAGGGTTGTCGTCAGCGGCGCTGTGTCT
>Ga0065711_1048137_pt1 | contig 11969 bp, 20 predicted proteins | sample Hoacrofraction12_FD_59098 | JGI IMG/M metagenome (GOLD analysis project Ga0065711, IMG submission 59098) | Hoatzin crop microbial communities from Cojedes, Venezuela - Epithelial fraction 12 v2 (version 2) | ecosystem: Host-associated > Birds > Digestive system > Esophagus > Crop | place... | reverse complement strand
AGGCAGGGCTGGAATATCTCCAGAGAAGGAGACTCCACAGCCTCCCTGGGCAGCCTGGGCCAGGGCTCCGTCACCCTCAGAGGGAAGAAGTTCTTCCTCGGGTTCAGCTGGAGCTTCCTCTGCTTCAGTTGGTGCTCATTGCCCCTTGTCCTGTCGCTGGGCACCACTGCAAAGAGTCTGGCCCCATCTTCCTGACCCCCACCCTGCAGATACTGATCGGCATTTTTAAGGTTCCTCAGGATCCTGCAGCCCACGGTCACAGCTGACCCAATGCCAGTCCAGGACCTCTCTGACCCTTGGCCGCAGGAGCCTCTGAGCCAATATAAATCACCTCCTCCTCCTTTAATTAGCACAACAATCTGCTGGGGAGCCGTGCTAGTTTCTCGTATGACGTCCCAGGTCAGAGGCAGTCCTAATTTTCCTCCTAACACCTGCTGAGCCCGACCTGCTGAGAACACACCCCGCTCATCACCCATGTGCTGCAGCGGCCTTTGCTCTCTGCTGGACCTGTGGGCAGGCAGGCACCTGGACTTGCACTTTAGAAGCCGTTTACACCTCTCGAAATGGGGAGCCCAAAATATCTTCTCACGCCTCCCTGATCTACCTGGTAGGTACCAGCCAAGGGGACACAGCGTCCCTGCCGTGCCAGGAGCCGCTCTGACCCGGACCGGAGGGCTGTGGCCCTGGGGAGCGTGGCACGGTTGCATCAGAGCACTGGCATTCCCAGGGCCACCTCTGCCAATTTAAAGCAGACAGAGAAACACAGCGTTCACAAGCCGATAGCTGCGTGCACGAGGTGTGTCTGCAGATAATGACGGTGGGTCTGAAGTCCAGGAGATAAGAGGCTGGGGAAAGCAGTCTGGGGAGCTGTTGCCAGGAGAGGAGTCAGGGTCCTGCCGATGGAGCAGAGCAGGTTCCCAGTGCGCAGTGCTGGGGCCACCAGGTCGTGTGGGGACAGGTCAGGTCCCCACCGGCCGCCGGACCAGCGTAGCTCTGGCTGCCTCCACCCTGCTCAGCTGCACATCCCCAGGGCACAGAGGGGCAGGGGGACATCACCGGGGGATGTGCTGCAGCACCCGAGGGTGCCCGGCCAGGGATGGTCGAACGCGGGAGAGGGTGAGGGGCACGGCGGGGGCTCGGGGCAGGCAGAGGGAGGCGAACGCTGCTCTGCCAAAGCTCTCCATGCCCACCCTTCCCCGCACAACGGCCCTTTGTCCGTGCCCGTCACAGCGGGCACCATGTCCCTGCCGCTGCCACTGCTCCCTGAGAGAACGCCGAGCCCCACGGCCCGGTGGCTGTCGCAGGCAAAATGAGAATAATTAGAAGGAGGTGCCTTTTATTACAGGTGTCTCTGAAGGCATGGCAGAGCCGGACCCCGGGGGGCCCTTTGATCTCAGCCTTTGAAACCCTATAGCTTCGCTGACAGAGCTGCTCTGTGTTTCCAGGTCACCGGGATGATCATTTCCATCTGGGAACAATGAGCTCTTTATGCCGCCGTTGGTGCCCGACCCTCCCCATGCCGAGCGGGCTGGCGTGCGGGGAGGGTACATCGCTGTGCAAGCCCTCATCTGGGGTCAGCTTCTTCTCTGGGGGGGTGACACAGCGAGGGACAGCGGTGGGACAAGCCCACCCAGCTCAGCATCCTCATTCCCCATGGCAAATTGGAGGCTTTTAGTGCCAGGAGGCCAAATTCCCTCAATCCATAGCTGGGGGAGAGAGCCTTCCGTCCCCAGGATGTGCCACGAAACCTTCCTGCTCCCCTGGGCGAAACCCCTCTGCACCCCCCGCCCCAGCAGCCAACCCAAAATCCAGCCTCTGGGATGGGCCACGCAGGCACACGGCGGGTTTCTGCACATGGGGGCTTGTTTCTACACATGGGGGGTTTCTGTGCCTCCCATTGCATCGCACCCACACCTCACCGTGGGGAGCAGCGCATGTCAGGGCTCCCGGAGCAGGTCCCTGAGCCAGGGCACTGCAGGGTGGGCACCTCTGCTGCTGTCAGAGGAGCAGGCTCCTGCCATTGCCCCAGAAATGGCAGCTCCCCAGGCACTGTCCTGGGGCCCCTCGCTGCTCCAGACTCCACACGCTCAGACCCCTGTGCTTTGCCTGTGCCCGGGGAGCAGGAGAAATACAGACTTTGGTGGTTGGACAGCCCTTGTACAGAGCCTGGGAGCTGGTCACCTCGCACCAAGCCCAAGAACAGAGGAGGACTTGGGGAGGAGAAGTCCCTCAACATCCTGTTGGCCCTCGTCCCCCTGTGCAACTTCTTCTGAACTGGAAAAACAGCATCTGGAAAAACCCAGTATCTTCATGGTCTGCATGGTCTGCCTCTGTGCCTTGTCCAGCTCCGCAGCCTTCCCCAGTCCGTGAAGCTGCAGGGACACCTCCATCTCACCTTCACCTCCCCCTCCTCTCCTCGCTGCAGCCTGCCCAGCTCCCTTGACTGCCCTGGGGGTCTGTACCTCCACCCTCCCCCGGTCCCAGCTTGGCATGGCGCTGCTGAAGGCTGTGGTTTTCGTTTGCCTTTGTCAGGAAAACACGTTGTTCTCCAGCAGCAGGCACAGGACCGGTCACGCAGGTTCCCTTGGTTGTGACAGTCAGTTTTTCCTGGGGTACAGGCAAGATTTTAACTAGATGAGCTCTGAGGTCTGGTCCCTGGGGAACAGGGTGTCCCCACCAGTGCTCTGGGAACATGCACTGGGGATGTGTCTGGGGCCAGTCTGACTCCTTTGGGCTGCGCTGAGGTGATGCTGGTCATCGCCGTACCCCATGACGGAGCCAAGTCGCTCGTGGCCGTTCTCAGCCTGAGGAACAAATGGAGTTGTCCCTGGGGAAGCCAGCAGTGTTAGCCACTGTCCTCCGTGCTCCAGCAGCAACTGACTCCCCTGTCACACACCAGCCCACCTCTCACCCGTACCCACGGGGCCTTGGCAGACCCATGGGATGGGACGTGCCAAAGCCGGAGCACGGATGCTACGGCAGCAGCTGCTGCGGCGGCTGTGGTTGTGGGTGGTGGTGGTGTGTGGCGGCTGGCTGACCGATGAGTGGATGATATGGACAGAGCCAGCGGTGTCCTTGGGTGCGGTTTCTGGGTGCGTTTGTTGCCCTCTCCTTGTGCTGGATGTCACCTCCTGATTTTGCAAAGCAAATCCCGGCTTTTCAGGGGTGGTGGAGCGGAGACACCTGCTCGTTTGCCAGGTAAATTCCCCACAGAGCAGAGCACAAGCCGGGGCCAGCAGCCAACCTCTCGTCCTGGCCCCACGCAGCCGCTGTTGTCCGTGTGGGATGTGGGGGCCCATGTCCACCCCCGCCCCCCCTTTCCCCACCATGCTCCAGCAGCTGTCTCCAGGCAACCCGGCCAGAGCGAAGGAGAAGGAGGTGAAGGAGAAGGAGGTCTCTCCCCTGCCGAGCCCGGTATGCTGGTGCCGGCACATACCGTGCATACCTGGATGCAGGCATCACCAGGAACGCTGACCCTTTCCTACTCTCCGGACAGCAACGCCCTCCTGGCCCAGTCCCCGCACCGCGAGGACCCAGCACTGCGCAGGCACCTGGGCAAGGTCCCAAGAGCTTCCACCGTGCCAAAACTCAGCGTCGCTGCCTCTGCACGTGTCCTTGCTGCCCGAGAGCTGCTTTACTCCATGTGCAAGCTGGAGGGCAACTCATCCCATTTAAATCCTGCCACCCATTCGCTGCTACCACCCCTCTTGCTCTTCCATTGCACCTCCCTCCGGCAGCCCCATCAAGGATGCTCCCAGTCGCCCAGTGAAACACAAGTCACAGTGTATAAAGGGTCCATTGCAGGTGGGGGGCTTCTCAAGCGGCTGTTTGCCTCCCCTAAGCGGTGCTGAGGTGGATCACACTGGATCCCTGCGTATCTCCAGGATGGTTACAGGTCCACCACGGTCCCTGCAGCACATTCCACTCACCGTTGTCGACTGGCCAGCCGGGCACTGGCTCCCGGTGGCTGCTCCCAGCCAGTCCCCACCCCGTGTTCAGGCCATGGGGATCTGGCAGAAGTCCTGCACCCAAACCTGGTACATGCAGGGGTGTTAGGAAGGGAGCCTGGGGACAAATCCACCCGTGCCACAGGCAGCAGTTTGCGCTGGGTAATTGCTCTTCTGGTTCAGTACGGGTGTCCCAGCCCACACCTCACAGGAAGCATCCCTGGAGGAGGAGGGGGGTGTTCCTGCTGGAGATTGAGATCCAGCTAAGACAGTGTCAGAGCAGACGTGAAACTGTCCATGCATGCCTGGCACTGCAGGTGCTGCATGTCGATTCTGGCATGCGTGTGGATGTGTGTGCCTCTGCGTACATGCCTTAACGGGTGGGAGTCTGCAGTTAAGTGGGTCCCCAAGTTGCTTGTGAGTGTTTGCGTGTTTTCCTGGCTCTGTGTGCTCTCTGCAGGGATGGATGCATGGAGAAGGGGATTAGCTTATGCCTGCCCAGGAGATGGAAGTCCTACCCTTTCTACATAAGTTCTCATTGCAAGGACTCCACATCTCCTCACTCTCTTCTCTCTGCCTGCTCTTGCTTAACCCACCCTGAGAGCTCCTCTTGCAGCGTCCTTCAACCTGCTGCCTGACTGTCTGGCTTCAGGCAGGCCATGCTGCAGGGTCTGAGACCTGGATGTAGCAGACAGCCTGGGACTGCCTGCCGTAAATCTCTCCTCTGAGCCAGTCTGCCTACCCTGCCTGTGTCCAGAGACTCACATCATCCAGGTCCAAGCTCCCGAGAGCCCTCTATCCAAAGGCCAGACGTCACAGGGAGGTGTGGGTGGTCTGGACGCCCTCAGCCACGCAGGCTGCCCAGCCCCTCTGCCGCAGCTCCAGCTGCCCGCAGGCGTGGTGGGGCAGGAGGTCTGCAGAATGGGGCAAAACCGTGAATGGGATTTTTTGTGCCTGAGACCAGAGGAGCTTGTGCCTCCATGGTCCCAAGGCTTGAGCAATGTATTAGAAGTAGGTGAAGCATGGAAGATGACAGAGACAGCCCGAGCAGTGGCATCAGGACAGGCGTGGCTGTTAGGTATGATGGGGGTTGCACTCACAGCACGAGCAGTGCCATTTTGAAGCCCCAGCAAGTGGTCCAAAGAAGAAAAGGGACAGGCCAACCTCGAAGTGTGGCATGAGACCATGCAGGTGTCTCTGGAGGACGCCAAAGTTTAGCTATAGGTACAGGCAGTACCTGGTGCACACTGTACTAGGCCCTTTGCTAGGCAGAAGGGTGCGGTGGAGTCAAAGTTGCCCAGGGGCTCCAGGAGATTTCTGGCTGTTTCCTCAAAAGGTGGGTCCTGGGAGACCTGAGGGACTGCTAGCCCAGGCTCTCCTTGGCTATGGGTCCTGCCTGCCGACCTCGTAGCCCGAGAGACTCTGCCAGGTGGTGGCTGGTCCAGGCTGTGCCAGCCTGAGCACAGCTCTGCCACTGGCACCCTCCGGCTGGGTGTTGTTTCACAGGTGACTAACGGCAAATGCCCAGGTGACAGGGCTGGCGCTGGTCCCTGCGGGCAAGCGGAGCTGGCTTGAGCTGGAGATGCAGCTCTGAGTGACAGAGCTCTGCTACAGCGCTGAGTCCTCGGGGCACGGTACGGAGCGGAGCAGGGAGAGCCAGGCAGGGAGCTTGGAGCACCTGGAGCAGAGCACCTGGAGCAGAGCACCTTTGCTGTGTCTCTGTCTCCCCAGTTGTTATTGCTGTTCTGGTATTGCCAGCTCCTGAGTGAGAGGAGTTTAAGGAAACCCCAGATTGGTGTTGAGACCAGATTTAGATCTTGCGGCTGCTGAAGAAACCCTGCTCCAGGGCATCTTCCAGCACCGAGCACCCAGTCTGGAGCAGGTTTCCAAGCTGACAGGCATCTTGTTCGGTCCCAGGCAGCATGGCTCACGCTCGGCAAGGCTGCTCACAGCCACAGGGCAGCCCCACGCTGGGAAAAGCGGTGGGTGAAAGCACCCAGGGCGATACACACAGCGTGTGCAGAGCACGGCTGTGCACCACAGCTCGCCTGCAGCGTGCTAGCCAAGGGATGGGGAGATCCCCGTGGCAAGAGAACCGGTAAAGCAGAGGAGGACACGGCTGTGGGGTTTCCCTGCCCGAGACAGAACAGCCCCGCAGCCCTGGGAGCTCAGCCTGCCCATCGCCTCCACCTCTCCCAGCTCGGGGCCTTTGCCTGCAGCTCTGGGCACACAGGAACAAGCTGGTGGCTCTCACCGGTCCCCCTCTTGGGTGAGCCGAGAGCTGAGCCCCACTGCTGCCTGCAAAGGCTGCTCTCGCCGTCCCCCATCAACCCAGCTCTGGCAGCCTGCACTCGCTTTGCCCAGGCTGCGGGCACAACGGGCAGGGCTCAGCCCTGGCACCGGCTCTGCAGCCGCCAGCCTGGGGGGCCCAGCCCGGGCACCCACCAGCCCCTGCCTCTCCTCCTGCCCAGGGGTGCGGGAGGCTTGGAGCAGCCCACGCTGGGGCAGCTTTGGGGACCTGCCCAGGTGCTTGCACCCAGCCCAGAGCCCTGTGCCACGGGTCCTGGTGTCACACTGCGCCGTCCCGGCACGCTGCCGCCGTGGCTTGTTTCCATGCCAGGGAACGGCAGCCATTCGGAGCGAGTGGAGACAGCTCAAGTCCTCCCTCGCGTGACCTTGGCACAGCTGGCTTTTCTCGGCGGTAGTGGAAGGTGTAGAGACAGCCTTGGTGGTCTCCCAGCACCAGTGCTGGCCTGGTCCCAGTGGTGAAGGAGACGGGGGTCAGCCGAGCACTGCTGCCAGGGAGACGGTGCCTGCCGGCTCGGAGAGGCAGAGCCAAACTCTCCAGGCAGAGCAGGCAGCGTGCCTGCATTTTTTTTTCTCCGTGCCTTGCTTTGCGAGCTGCATTTGTGTTGTGCTTTGGTCAGAGGCACTTCAATCCCCCAGCAGCTTTGTCTGGCCATGGGTGCGCATCCTGCGCTGCCAGCCCTGCATAGGGTGCAGAAACCGTCCCCAGCTCCGAGACCCCTCTGGGAAGCTGTGACCCCACGGCGGGTGTAGCGTGGGGTGTGCTGGGCCCTGCAGAGGATGTGTCTGACGTGTCTGCCCGCTCGCAGGCTGCTGGTGAACGCAGTCAGCTGCCTCCTACCCACGAGACCTTCTACCACGGATGGGGAAACTGAGGCAGGGTAGAGGTTGCAGCTCACTCCCATCTTCAGAGGAAGCCAGGATCCTGCACGGGGCTGCGTTGCCCGCAGGAGGAGGGAACGGCACTGGTGCCACCGTGCAGAGGAGAGGACAGGTTGGCCAAGCAGGGACGGTGAAAGGAGCAGCCTGGAGCAGGGGATGACTCAGCTGCGATGAGGGGGTTGAGGCTCAGGCTCTGCCAAACCCAGCCTTGCGCAATGTGTTTACCAGGACCTGGGCGGCCGGTGACCGTCAGCCCAACCTCCTCAGCCCTGAACCTGCTCGCCAGGCTCATCCGGGCAGAGGAGCGACCATGTCCCAACCCCGGCCTCGCTGGCTCATGGCGGGGAGCCGGGCGAGGAGACTCCGGCCAGGTCTCTTCTCCAGCGCTGCTGCTGGTGCTCTGCCCCTGCCCAAGGAGACAGGGATGCAGTACCCTGAGGTCGGGGAGTGTCCTCCCAGGGCAGCGGAGAACTGCCGGGCGCACCGAAACACAGCCCCAACCCGCGTGGGTGGTGGTGGCAGCACGTCGGAGCATTCGTATCCACATGATCTCATCCCTGGGACAGAGACAGAAATTCCCCTGCTTTGCTTACACCGTTTGCTAGCTGCTGTCCCAACCATCCAGCCACCTTCTGCCAGCTGCCAGGTGACGTGTCCCGGGTGGGCAGGACACAGAGAGTAAGGGGCAAGCCCCTTTTTATGGACGGTTTTAGAGCAAAATGCGCTGTTTTGAAAAATTTCCCTAGATGAAAGCCAAGGACACCAAGTCCAAATGACGTTTTATTTCATTTCAGCTTCTTGTGGAGTTTGAGACGGGAAATGCTGGTCAGAAGCCAACATTTCTTTCTGCAGTGAGCTGGAAAGGAGGGTGTCAGGTGGTGGCCCATGTCCTTGCTTTCTTCTGTACGTGAGCTTGGCTTTGCTTCTGCAGCACTGCCAGGGACGAACAGCCAACACCAAGGGTCACCAGTGCTCCTGCAACCCACTGCAACTGGGAACGCCTGCTGTACCATGGGCAGGAGTGCCTGGCGCATGGGAACCCACAGCAAAGAAGCTCTGGAGCCATCAGTGGAGATCTCAGCTGCCTTCCACAGGCCCACACTGATCCCCGCCACGTTGGACACAGGGCACTGCAAAGCAATGCAATCGTCTGCTGAATCCTGCTGGCGCCTGGCCAGCCTGTATCCTTTGTCACGCTGAGCAAATGAATCGTTCTCAGCAGTTAACCTCAAAACGAAGTTCCCAGTTAACCCAGTTTGGCCCTTGGCAAGGCTGGGCCCTCCAGAGAAAACCACGTGTGGGCTCGTCTCCCGCTGGCCTCTTTGCTGGCCGGTTTCCATCGCGTGATTCGTGTCAGTTCCCAGCGCCAACGGCTGGGAAGGGACCTGTGTTGTTGCATTGTCCCCGGGATATTTATTGCTTGGTTACCAAACTCGGTCCAGGCTGGCAGGAGGTCGCGTTGCAGGCGGTGGGCAGAAACGGGTGTCCCCAGCCTGGCAGGAGCAGGGCGGGCGGCTGGGCAATGCTCACTGCTGCTGGAGAGCCGGCTCCTCCGGCATCGTGGGACGCGGGGACGAGAGGCGGCTGTGCAGTGCCATGGCTGGGCATCGCTCTCTGTACCCGCTCTGGCTGCCCGCGGAGGTCTCAGCCTCCTTCGCTGTCCTCTGAGCCCTCGCTCCTCCCCAGTGGTGCCCGAGCCGTCACCCCGGCTCCTCCACTGCCCCAGCTCTGCAGCAGCAACACCGGAGAGGGCAGGGCCCACACATGAAAGAGAAATGTCTTCACCCACCCCATGCCAGGAATATCTGCCCACAGGGTGTGTGCGCCCGTGGGCACGGCGGGTTTTGCGTTGGCTGCTTCTCAGGGATGGGTCCCCAAAAGTTCCAGGGACGGGTCCCCTCCCTGCGCCTGCCTGCAGCGGCTCTCCCCCAGCTCAGGCTGACCTCCCCGCTGCACCAGGACCCAGCAGGTTTCTGCCTCTTGCAAGATACAGAACTCTTGCCCCCATCCCTGGGGTCAGAGGGTGTCCCGGGAGGTGGGGGAGGCACCGCACAGCACTTCCAGGGGACACTCCTGCCTGGAAATCCATAACGAAGCCGGCAGGTCCTCTGCTGCTCCTGCTTTCCCACTCATGTGGCTCCCTGCCTGCGGCCTCTCCCCTCGGACGGCGGGCAGGACCGGGTGACGACGGGCTATCAACGGCCACGTGCCGCTGGGCTGGCACAGCCCTGCAAAGTGGTGGCACTGGGGCATGCACCAGCAGGCGTCTGGGGAGCAGGGCAGGGTGTGGGGTGGGCTCCTTTCCTACGGGGGACCGTGATACCCCGTGCTCCCAGTGCTGAATATCAGATGGCCGTGGCAGGGCATGCTGGAGCTGGGGCTCAGCCTGCAGACACAGACCTGAGACTCTTCTCCTTCCTGCAGTGCCCCTCGTTCAGTACCTGCTCTTCCCTGACCAGTTCTCATCACCCTGTGGGTATGAGACCTCGGTGGTCTGTGGCAGATGGCACTCCATGGGATACACCCATCCCTCCAGTAAGCTCCAGGGACTGAAATAAAGTTTTATTTCAATTATCATACCCTTAACAGTGAGGGACAAGAGGGGGCACAAAAAAAAACCCAACCAGTTTCTACGGCACCAAGGAATAATCTCCTTGGAGACAGTGCCGTCTCTGTCGATCTCCAGTCCAGACCCCGGTGATGGGTCAGTTCCCCGACACAGGGGACAGCACGGGACATTCCCCACAAAAACCATTTGGAAGGACCCGTGAGGTATGAGGCAGAGGTTCCAAACAGCAGGGTCCCTCAGCTGCGGAGCCCTGCCGTCCCCGTCTGTACCTCCCTTTGCTTTTCTGTCCTGTCATGCTCTGCAAAAACAGAGCCAGGAGGAATTTCTGCAGTTTCACGGCTCGGGGAGCAGGACAGGGACCTGCCCTCTCTTAGTCGGTGAGTCAGCAGCCAAGCCTGCACCGCCACCAGCTCTCTGCTGCAGATGAGTGCTCCTCACCTGCGGTCCCACCCCAGCTGGGGAGAGCTCCTGCTCCATCCTGTGCCTCTCCGGGCTCTGGCGGTGGGTGATGGAGCACTGCTCACCATGTCCCACAGTGCCAGCGGTGTTCCCGCACGGAGATCTCGCTGGGGCGTCCCGACAGCCCGTGACTTCTGGGAGAGGGCAGCGTGTGCTGCATGGTTTCATTCCTACGTGGGGCAACTCAACGTGGCAGTGGCACAGGTGCCCACCACCCAGCCCAGGACTAGCCAGAGACTTATCTGCTCCGAGGCAGCTTGTGGCATTGCACGGCATGAAGACCTCCATGCCCACACCAGGAGGAGACCTTGGATGGGGTTACCTGGAGAGGTAGCGGAGGCATCAACTAGGCATGATCATAGGCAGCCTCCTGTAGCTGACCCTGCTCTGCGCAGGGGTGTTGGCCCAAGCAATCTCCAGAGGTGCCTCCAACCTCAACCATCCTCTGGTCTCCACTTTGGGAACCTGGCAGCTCTCTGGAGGGAGGCATCCATGGGTGACATCCCTACGCCTCCTCGTGCCCCGGGCCACAGAGCCCCACCAGAGGAGATGGCCAGACAGCCCCAGGAACGTCCCAGGCCACCCATCCCAGCATGGCTTATTTCCAGCAAGAGGAGATCCCCTGCCCCAGCGACCCTTTATTAGCTGTCACTTCTGATTGGCTCCAGTGCAGCACAACAGGGCTCCCGGTGCCAAACAGAACACAGCTGCCGCTCCCACAGGTAAGAGAGTCAGTCTCTGATTGGCTGTTTGGGTCCCTCCTGAGGGCTCATTAGTGAAAGCTTGGCTCTGATTGGCTGCTGGAGTCCCTCCTGGAGGCTTATTGGTTTTCACGACTGGTTTCTTGCTGGCGGCTGGGACAAGGCCTGGTGTCATGGCCATGGGCAGCTGGAGGGCTCCCGTCCCGGCTCCTCGCACGGCCCCAGCCCCAGTGGCGCTGCCCTGGCCCCCGCGCGCGGGTGGTGGGTCTGCGGGGGGCCAGCTCCCGGGCAGAGGGCAGAGCCTGCCCTTGGCTCGCCCAGGGTGCCCGCTCCATCCCAGGCAAGCCCAGGCAGGCCCATCCCTGGTGCAGGAGCTGGTGTCACACCTTCAAGATGCTGAGGACATCCCTGCTTCCACCCTGGGGATCACAATCTGCTGGGAACAGCCACCGAGGATCTTGGCCAGGCTCTGAGCGTCAGTTCCCTGTCTCAGAGCAAGCCCCAGAGCCTGAGAAAATAAAGCAGCACAGGTGGAAAATTATTCCAAATTATTCCTGGCTGCGGTCCTGAGAGCTTTGAACAATATCTCTGATTCCTTAGGAGAACAGCAGAAGGGAGCGGCTCCACCGGCGCAGCAAAGCGTGGAGCAGGTCGTCAGGCACACGGGCAGGCAGAGGCACCGGACAAAGCCAGGGGAAATGGGTATCGCCTGCATTCCTTCCTTCCCTGCTGAATCTCCCTTTGTGGCACCAGGACAATTAGCACAGCATGAGAACAGAAAGGTCCTTCCCTGCTCCATCCCACCCACACGGGGGGTTTCCTGGGGAGCTTGGTCTTTGACATTACCAGACGTGTACTGACTTAACGGGCAGGCATTTGTCACTATAAGGTCTTTCTGCAGCTTTTAATGCCATCAGCAGCGCGGGCTCAACCCCCATGAGACTCAGCTGGTGACCTCAATTGTTAGAGAGAATCTCACTGCCACAATCGCTCTGACTGTGCTGCCATTCAGCGTGACCTGGATAGGCTGGAAAGTTGGGCAGAGAGGAACCTGATGAGGTTCAACAAAGGCAAATGCAGGGTCCTGCACCTGGGGAGGAACAA
>Ga0065711_1048136_pt1 | contig 11969 bp, 10 predicted proteins | sample Hoacrofraction12_FD_59098 | JGI IMG/M metagenome (GOLD analysis project Ga0065711, IMG submission 59098) | Hoatzin crop microbial communities from Cojedes, Venezuela - Epithelial fraction 12 v2 (version 2) | ecosystem: Host-associated > Birds > Digestive system > Esophagus > Crop | place... | reverse complement strand
AGGATCTTGTCAATGTGTCTTCTCAGGGATATGCAGTGAAAAGACAAGAGGCAATGGGCATGCATAACTACAGGAAATTCCACTTCAACATAAGAAAGAAACCCTTTACAGTGAAGTTAGTCAAGGATTGGAACAGGCCACCCAGAGAGGCTGTGGAGTCTCCATCTACGGAGATACTCAAAATCCACTTGTACGCTGCCCTGAGCAACCTGCTGTAGCTTACCCTGCTTTGAGCAGTGGGGTTGGACCGGGCAATTTCCAGAGGTGCCTTCGAATCTCAACTGTTCTGGGCTTCTGTGATTCTGTGATTTTGATATAACTGATCACCTGCAAAGCTGAAAGAAGTGCGTGATTCACAGCTGAATTGCCGTATTAGTGTTGATTTTTTTAACTAGAAATGCTGGAAGAGTAAGATCTGGTCTAAGCAGATCCCACTGCAGTTCCCCATGTAAGTCATGGCATTGAAGAGCAGGAGGCCTGTTCTGACTCCAAAGAACTGGGTTCACAAGGATCAGAATTGAAAAGACTTCTCCTTTTTTTCTGCTGAATACTTGTGAATAGAAATGGCAAAGATCAAACAATTTGAACACTCAGAATTAAAATAACTTTCAACTTCAGTTATTGTGGATTTGTTTCCATGCAGCTTCTGATATCACATAGACTTCCAACAAAGCTAGGAGGAGAATGCCTGAATTTCTGATGAAAAAGTAGAACACCCTTTTATATATGCACAGTGTTTATACATAATGAAAACCTATCCAATTTTATAAATAACTAAATAAAAAAAGGGCAGCCTTTCCTCTCTATTTCCCTCTTCCATTTTAATCTAGTGAATCATCCTTAATTAACAACTTAATGATAAAAGCTGTTTAAAAGTCAATTGCTTTTGCCTAGGAAGATTTCCACAGAGCATGGTGGAAAGGTCTGGAGGAAATGAGTAAGAAGAAATGAAAAGGAAGGGAACAGAGGGTTAGTACCCGTAGCATACTCTGTTGCTCTTGTTTTTTTACAGCCAGTTCAGTGTACCTGAGTTCCTCAGGCTCTCATGGCATGAAACCCTTGAAGGAAAAGATACTGCATAACTGAGCCCATGAGCTGCAAAGAACTCCCATTTCAGTGCAAGCTCTAGGAGAAAGATGAAGGTACTGCCTAGCTTCAGAAATTTTCTGGTGGAGAAGGAAAAAATAAAAGAAACTATGTTGCTGAAGAGAACAAAAGTAGAACCTCCAAAGTATCTGAAAAATCACAAAAGCTCTAGTAAATCTCATGGGTAATTTTCTTAGACTGTCCGCTGCTGAGGGCTAATGGAGAAGAGCAGAAATTTATGGTCTGTCTGCACAGAAATTCTTTGAATGGGTATACTTGGGTTTTACCTATGTTTGTACTAAATATGATTTTATTCTTTTCCTTAAGTCCTGAGTTCCCCTACATTTTAAGTGATTTTTTTTGTAGTGAATGATAGTGAAAACCCATTAATTTTAGAGGTCCTAACTTAGATGTGTCTGTCTTCTAAAGATCAGCTTTAAAAAGACAAGAGCAGCCCTGAAAACTGTTTGTTTTCACCCAAAGTGCACAAAGTTGCTGACCACAAAGGGTTGGATCTGACTGGAACGTGCTATAGCAGCTGCTGAGAGATGTGCTGAAATGCTGGCACCATTCAGAAGCGTGCAGATGTGCCACGTGGAGAAGAGCTGATTTGTAGATCACTTGCAAGATGTTTGAAACATCCTAGATCAGTAGGCAAAAGCAGCTTGAACGGATATATGGTGTTTCCTTGACTGATTTTTGTGATCATAAATCTGGTATGAGACTCCTATTTTCTTATCTCCTCTAAGTACTGACATACCTGTATGTTTTTTTCAGTACTTATTTATATTTTAGTAGTTATTTATCATTTACCTCCTGTAATACCTGATACTGCATATACAAACATAAAATGGAGGACTCAAAGAGCACTGTGCAGTCCTGACCAGGCACAAATAAATCTGATGCAGTTGGGTTTAGAAAACATATCCCATGCATGGGGTAAAATGTCTTCCATAGCTACGTTGCTGGCGTACTGGAGAGAAGAGAAGCTGAACACTCCCCTAGTACTAAGTGTCAGTATATGTATGTTCTTCCTGCCTGTAAAATTCTACATTACTGAGTCACTATACCATCCATTTCAGGAGTTATGGGAATGTATAAAGAAATCAATTCAGTGCTATGTACTGACATCCATCCTTTTTATTGAAATTATTTTAGAGGACCCCTCATGTAAAACGCACAGCAGTGTGACTCCTTACCCTCATAGAATCATACAATCATTACAGAATCATAGAATCATTAAGGTTGGAAAAGACCTCTAAGATCATCAAGTCCAACCATCCGCCCAACCCCACCATGCCTGCTAAACCACATCCTGAAGTGCCACATCTACAAGTTTTTTGAACATCTCCAGGGATGGTGACTCCACCACCTCCCTGGGCAGCCTGTTCCAATGCCTGACCACTCTTTCAGTAAAGAAATTTTTCCTGATGCCTGATCTAAACCTCCCCTAATGCAGCTTGAGGCCATTTCCTCTTGTCTAATTGCTAGTTGCTTCGGAGAAGAATCTTCTTAAGTATCTGAGATGCAAACAAATAGGTTGATTTAGTTGGCACTTACATTCTGAAATCATGATCAAAAGTATAACTTTACATCCAGTTTCTGTGTTAAAGTTCTGTTCTTCTTTCTCCCATTATGGATGTTATGTTGGAACGATAATACTCTTGTTTCTTTGTCACCTTGACGAGACAGCCCTTTTTTGGTGAAGGAGAGTTTCTACGAGCCCACTGTACTTTCAAGGTACGTCCCATTTACTGCGTGACCCTGGTCCTCCTCCGCTGAACTTCGCGCAGGGCAAGTGTGGACATTTCGCTGGTAAGAAGGTCTGGTGCCAAAGAAATGCCACCAGAAGAGGGAGCAACGCAGTTGCAGAGGGAAGTATTTGTTGCGAAGAGGTGTCAGTTTTGGCTGAGGAGATTTTCATTCTGTCTTGCATAACGGAGTTTCACAGCTGCGGCTTCCTCTTTCTCTGGTAGATGAGACTGCATGGGGGCAGAGGGATGTGGAAGGAAACTGTCTGCTTATTTCTGTGGCAGGGTGAAAATCAAGAAATGGTTGGAATTTATATGCTAGGTTAGAAAGTATCTTTTGAAGCAAAGTGATTAACTGTGATGGCCGAGTCAGTTTGCATGGGACTATCCCTCCACAGGACCTAGGAGGCAGAGATTCACACACAGCTGTGAGCAGCCCAGAGGTGCCTCTTCTCTACCCCCCAGATGAAGTGCTGCACAGAAACCCATGCCGCAGGGCAGCAGCAGCTGTGGGAGCGCAGGCACCGTGCATCAGCCAGCGTGTCCTAATGTCAGCGGCCGGAGTTCATAACATGAGTTTGAGGAGTCGTCCAGTGTGGGCACAGCTGAGGTGGCCTGACGACATCCTAGGGGCATGTAGTGCAGGTGGTCCCAGGGGGAAGCAGAGAAGTGCTGTGCATCACCTGCCTAGGGCAGAGCAATAGCTATTCCCAAGCTCACCGTGATACTGTGGGCAGTCACTATATTCTCTTGGCTAGGAAGGCTTAATGCCCTGCAAGCATCTGCTAATATCTGTAATTTTTTTATATCTCAGTTGCAGAGATACACACTCACCAGGGACCTTTAACTTCGCAGACTTCGCAGAGGAGAAGAACAGAACAGGCAAGAAGGAACTCAAGAGGTTCAGGTGCTTGCTGTGAAATTCTGTTTAACTTTTGCTTCCTTGGTAATAGCTGGCTGCTGAATTAACCTGCACTCACTATCAAGCATGTTCTCAACTGGAACTGCTGCCACGAACCTGCGAAGACAAGCAGTGTGTGCTTACCATGGTGGAGATGACTTTCAGGTGACTGCCAAGGAACACTGTAACCCATGCCTCTGGCCAAAACAGCATACTGGGCCTTGAAAAGCAAGAGGTATAGCAACACAGCATGCTAGAAAGAACCGAGTCAGACAGCAGGACCCATTTCCAAAACAATCCCATAGTCCCGGGGGGTGGGTGTGTGTGTGTTGGATTTCAAGGTGGCCATTGCTCAGAGACTGACAGGGCATCAGTTTTCTTGTGCATGTGCCAGGGGTTATTCTGGTTACGTAGTCTGCACGCAGCCAAACCACTTTGGAAGGAGAGCTTTGCTGCAGAGAAGTGAATTATGTCAGATCAGCCATCCTCAGAGTCAGGAAAGGACGCAGGCCCCTTCTCACCTCCTAGTATAGACATTATGTTAATAATCGTTCCCCCGTCTGCTTGCAGATCTTGTTCCAAAGAGAGAAAACACTGACTTTTTTTTTTATCAACAGAAGGATTTGCAGAAGTTTAAGTATTAAAAGGAACCCCCCAAAAAAATCAAGCAGCAGAGAGCTGCGCTGCATTGTCACAGGGCATGAGAACATGCAACTACAAGGACTGGAACTCAGGTAGACTCAGACAGAATTCAGGTAGGCTCTGAAGTTATTAAGTCCCATAAGTGTGAAATACACATAAATATGCGAAGAATATGAAATATTCATTTCCTGAGCTATTACCACTGTACCTTGGCCCTTTCCATAGAGAGTCACTGTTTTAATCTGAATGAATGAACTGCTTGTGTTTTGGAGGACCTTGGCACACACTGGTGCCCAAGGTGCTGGGTGTTACTGCCCCATCTCCAGTCACAATTATCTGTAAAATTCTCCTTGTGCAGTTGTTCATTTCAGAGTCAAATCCAGAGCCCCAGGTGTTAGCTGCTTGGAGACACAGACAAAAGTCCACCTGATTATCAAATTTATGATTTCAACTTAATTTTTCTAAAAAAACTAGGTCTGCAAATTAGGGAACATACACTTCAGAGAAGATTTTTTTTTTTTTTAGATTGTGTCTCCTAAAATGAATGCAAGTTTCTGAACAGATTTTATTTTTAACACTGAACTGGTTTTCAGCACAATTCTGACATATCTTATGCTAAATGACGTTTTCATCTTGAAATTAAGATGGACAGTTATTCCTTGCTTCATGCCAGATTTGTACTTCACCTTAACTTTTCTCCCTCTGTCCTGACCAATTCTGATACACTTATGGACAAGAAATCCATTCCTCCATATGTGTTATTTCACAAAGCTAGTTGATGCAAACTTTCTTCATCATCCCTTGTAAGATCCATCCTCTCCATATTCTGACTCTGTTCATTATTACTGTCTGTACTCGTTACAGCTGATGTTCAGGTTGACCACGGGTGGCTTGACCTCTTCATATTGTTGCAGATGAGGGTGTTTTTTCCTGTAGAATTGTATTAATATGTCTCATCTCTACTGGAAATATTAATCCAACACATTCTAGGAGTGCACTACCTTTTTTTTCGCAGCTTTGTGACACTGGTGGTTCCCTGTCACTTAGTACTGGCTCTGGTGCACAGATCTTTCATCATTTCCAACTGCCAAAAGAGTTTAATGCTTGTGATTAGTCCGTACCACTGCACTTTCTGCTGTTCCATTTCATTCAGTCTCTTTTACTACAGTCCTGCTCAGGTCATGCAGTTCTCACTGTATCAGACTTGGATCTTCACCCGATGTGACTTTGTCTTCCAGTCTTCTGTCACTTTAGACATTACTAGCAGACATCTGCATTTTGCAACAAGGCCATTACTAAATATATTTAATATGATTTTTTTTTCCAAAAACCACGTTAATAACTTCCCATGTGGAATCCCAGTCAAATGTTTTCGTAAAATCCTAATTCCAGAGGAGTTGGTTATCTCCTCAGAGAAAGCTGACCAGCATGAGCTACCCTTGTGAACAGATTCATGTTGGGTTTTTTTCTCCCATTGACCTCTGTGATTTTTATTACCTTTTCCTTAAAAATTTACTCGAATACTGCCTGTTTTACTGAGGTCTGTAGTTTGTCTAGATACAAGGAACAGACAATAAATCTCAGAGATGGTATTTGGGGAGTGTTAGGTGGTCTCTCATCCATACTAGTCAATGATCCTCCAGAAACCCTGCAGCAGAAAATTTCATCTGACAGCAAGTGGAAGGTGCTGTTTATTTGTCAAGGCTGCACCTATGCTTTACTGGCCCTTTGAAGAAAACTGGGTACTTTAGTCAATGAAGGAAATGGGAATGATCGGATGCCACAGGGTTACAGTATTTACCACCAGCTTTACCTCCAGGATTACCACCAGCTGGCAGAGGCTAGTGACCCAGTAGGATCCTCTGGGATCACGGATGCCTACACATTACTTTTGTCTAAGATCAAACGTTACTAAATGGCAATAATTATACCTAGCTTTCTTGTAAATAATACTTTGAAACTTCTAGAAATAAATTGAATAACAAACAGGCCTATTCACACTCTGAACGTGCCTCCCATATCCAAGGCAAATGGACACTATTCTCACATGGCAAAACTGCATTGAAAACGTGTTCTTGGTCTCTCAAGATCCTTTGTTTAATTAGGTATCACACATGGCTTTGGTAGTTTCTTTTTGTGTAAGGATAACTGTGTCACTGACAAATTTAATTCATGTAATTTAGTCAGAATCTGGCCTTGAGCAAATGCCCTCCTGAAGTGGCAAAGGGGCTTCCACAGGAGAGGTCAGGCATAGCTTCATCTCAGCCACCGACACCAAATGCAGCTTCCTCTTTCATCCCATGCCCAAGCTCCACAGACAGGGCACAGGCATCTTCAGCTTTCATGAAACAGCTCTCTGTGTCATTCAGTAAGCCAGTACTAAGGAGAGAGGAAAAACTACTAAACACAGAAAGTCAGAAAATGGACAAACATGTACTCTAGACAGATTGTGCGTTCAATACATGAAAATGACATCTGCTTTATGGACTTTTATTGGCGCAAAGTAATAATGTGCTATTTGCAGGTCACAAACTGTAGCTGAATCAAAATTCCTGTGGGAAAATGAAGATTTTTTTAAGTGATCTGTCCTTTAATTCCGCACCAGTATATAGCCTATGTCCATTTTTATACTGTGTAAATTCTCCCAGAGGAGAACTTTTGTGTCAATATTTTTTCCATTTTCAACCTACATCAAAGTCCTCTCTAGGCCCTGCTGTGCTCCCAGCTCTACTACCTGAAGCGCTCATTACAAATTCTTGTAAAATACTGGTACAAGTTATTTTCTGGGTATTGTGTTGTCCTCATGTTTGTCTGGTGAAATAATACATGTGTTAGACTCATTACTCTTAGCAGCCTGTTAAAGGAAAAGATGATGAGCAGGAAGTGGGAAAATACATCTCAAAATAAGTTTTTGAAATTAAGTAAAACGTGTTAGTATGACGATTGCTACCCTCCAGTTTTTGGTACAGTGGCAAGTTTTTACAGGCACCTGTGCTGTCATCAGTTAAAAAAATGAACTCCTAAGCACAGTAAGACCATGACAAAATGTTTGGTCTTGTGTGATTGTTTATTCCAGTACTAAGTTTCCTGATATGTCATTTTCTGTTTGTATCTTAATTACAAAAAAGATAGGATATGTAGAGCAACTGCTTTCTCAGCAAACTCCATAATTTTCTTAAAAACTACAGTTGATCATAGAATCATGTAATCATACAATCATTTTGGTTGGAAAAGACCTTGAAGATCATTGAGTCCAACTGCTAACCTAACAGGGAATCCCCACTGTTCTGTAAATTCACTTTACTGTCTCAGCAGATTCCTGCACAGTTGAAATAATTATATTTTTCTAGTATGTGTCTGGCTGTTTGATCCTAAAATTTTGTCACAGGTCTCGTAGTTCTCCCTTATGATGACATTTCACAATTTACACTCCTTTCCACTGACAGGCTGCAGAATATATTCCCGTGTTTGAGGCCTGCAGGACTCACATCTTCAGAAAACTGAGCATTTTTTATTCTTGTTTGTTGCTATGCTGTTTCCTTTTCTTTTTGAAAATGTGCTATGCTGCTTTCCCAAGTAATTTCTGACACAATCTAAAGCTTTTCCACTACCTTAGCGTCCTTTTGCACTCGTTTCTTTAAAGCCTCCCTCCCCAAAACGGTATTGCAGTTCCACTCAGAGCAAAACACTTTGGCTAGTTTTAAACATGTCCAAGGTCTTCATCTCTAGCAGATAAATCTAGTGTCTTGGCAACACCAGGAAGGAGAATTGCCTTTCAGTGTGTCACTTTCTGATTAGCACCTAACTGCCTTAATCTGCAGCCGGATTTCCCTTCGATGCCTTCATTGAAGCATTTTTGCCATGAGGCTATTTTTTCTAGGAAACGATGCTGATTTCCCGAATTCAAAAGTGAAAGCAACAATATGTTTCCAAAAATAGGGCACTTCAATTATGTTGGATTTTTTCTTCATACTCTGGGGCTGTCTAGTTCTCTAAAAAGATAAATGTGTGTATATAAGTACCCACAAATTCTGGAAGCCAAGTAAAGGACTGGCTTAATCTTTTTTTAGGATTGAAACACCTCGAGAAAAAAGGTTCACACATTTTTAGGCCTTTGTAATGCTGAAAGTTTAATAAATTAAACCACACTGGCATGGCTACCATACAGTCACTGTTCAGCTCATGAAGGACCGAGAATACGCTTTATAAGTAGAAGCTACCTTATATCAGATCTATGTTAAAGAGTAATAACTGATCAATCTGCATCAAGAAAATACCACACCTAAACAAAATAGCTATACTAATTGTACTACAGAGTTCATGTGCTGGCTTAATTGTAGGAAACCTTTGCACCTCTCACTGGCCCTCAGAGTCTAGGGACCAGGAGGAGCAAGGGAGTCTGTAGGAAATTCCTACCAGTTTAGCACTTCTGCTAGAAGGGTCCCTTTCGTAACAAAGAAAGTTGTAGGTGAGACAGCAAAACTGGCCTGCTTAAAAGCAAGCCAATGTCAACAGGCACTTTTAGAAACACTTGTTTTTTTTCTTTTTTTATAGATTGAGCAAACAGTAACACCTATAGTTTAAGCCTCAGTTCAATAATTTTCTTATTTCTAGTGCTGAAATACAGAGAAAAACCACACTCTTAGTCATGTAAAAAGTACACATAAAGCCATTTCCCAGAAACTTTATAGCATCTCCATCAATGGAGGTTAGAAATTTGCTAGGGAAATTACCCTTTCCCTTAATTACATCATCCCTGTGTCTCAGTTTGTACATGCTCATTAGAGACTCAGTACAGTCTGGTAACTTCCTCTCCAGAGATGCGGTGTGTACTCCGCATCCTCAAACACAAGTTACCAGGACTAGGAAAAACAAGCAAACAAAAAAACCCAAACAGAAACCAACAAACCAAAACCACCCTGTATGGATGAAACTTGCATTTCCTATGGTGGAAACGATCCTTCTCTCCTCCCATGGTCCTTTTCCTCATCTGATAGTTGATCTATCAGAAAAGGAAACATTGACTTTTTCTTCTTTTCAGAATGGCATCTCCTTAAAATGGAATGTGGACAGAGCTTAAGCGGCAAACAGTTTTATCCAAGGAAGCTTTTCGAAGGGTTATTGTGTATATTTGTGTCTATGTGTGTACGTACACACACACACATTTTCTTTTCAGTGTCTACTCAGGCACTTAGCTCTGTTTGTTGATACTTTCATGAAGGGATCATTCCAGTTAAGTAAAACCAAACTGAGCAGGGGGAGAATTGCATGGAAATCGTGTTTCTATGTCAGCGGCATTGCAGCTAAAAGTGGAGGGGGCAACTCTCATCAACTAAAGAAGTGAGTCTGGAGGAACATCGCCTCATTTAGTAACTGAGCAGAGTAACCCAGTTAATCTTGGATGGCTGGATAACCTGGTATTTCCTGATTTGTAAGTTTTGAGGGGTTTTAAAATGTTTTTGTGTAGATTGACTGTGAGTGGAGCATATATCGACTACCATCCTAACACAGACTGTAGAAGATAGCATTGTTACAAGAATGGGACAATCCAGTGTGATAAATGTCTATTTTAATTTTAAAGCTGCTGAGCATTTTGTGTGAAAATAATTCTAAACCAAACAAACCCTGCCTTTTATTGGCTCGAGGGTAGACAAGACGGTGGAAACAGTGCTGCAAAGAATGGCACCCCTGACAAAGGAGATCCCCAGGATGCAGCTCTGTGGCAGACTTCAGCTCTGCGCCTCGCTGCCAGCACGCTGAGCACGCTTTCCTAGGGCCAGTTCTGCATGGTGACTAACCTGGCTTTGCTTGGTTAATCCCTTCAGCAGCAGCAATGTAGCGGAGGAGATTTTGCTTGAAACATGCTGGAATATAGGGCTATGAAAATAGGAGAAGCCCTGAGGAACACCTCTCGGAGGTGTCCCTCAGTCGCAGGTTCCTCTTGATAATGGTCACTAATGGAGCCTGGCATCTGTCTAGGCTGTGCCCTACGAGGCTGCCGCTGTCAGCCTGACCTATCCAAATGAGTGTCAGCCTATTGCCCAACTGTATAAAGAATTAAAGCCAGCTTTGTAATTCTCTGCAGGCACCAACCACAGAAGCTTTGAGAGGTTGATTTTGGATTGGTTTGGGATTCCTTGTCCTTGGCATCAGGATGAGACCCTGACCAAGCCAGAATTAGTGTGAAATGTGGTACCTTCTCTTTGCAGTGGGCATGCCGAAAGATAATCAAAGAATCCCAAACTGTTAAGGTTTATTTAAGATAACGAAATCAGAAAAAGATAACTTTGCAAACAAAGAAAGCACAGAGGCAGAATAAATAAACAACTTTAAAACAAACTTCCTCTCTTGTTAGAGATTTCCTTGTAAGCAGTGTTTCTTCCTTAGTCCTGTGACTCTCTGGGGCTTTCTGGGTGTGATGAACTTCGTGTAGTTCCACAGTGGCCTTAGGGCAGCTTCCCCCTTTCTGACACCTCTGATGCATAGCTGCTTGGATCTGCTGCTTGCTGAAGCCTCCAAACTCCTCCTAGGTCCAGTGTCTCCCAGAGAAGAGCTATCTCCCTGACCCTCGCCTGGAGTAGAGCCCACCTCATAAAAGGGCAGCAGCTGGAATATGAAAATAAAAGGGCAGCCCTCCTCCAGGCTGCTCCATGACACAACAGGGCCCTCTCCCACCCCCTTGTGTGAATTGGGTACAAAAAATAGCCCCTCCAGCACAGCTTCCTTCTGAAATAGTAGTTTAGGTTCTGGTTTCTGCTACTGAGAGCATTCTGTTACAGCTACGTATTCTTACTTTGATGATTAAAGGTCACTGAGGGAACTACAAATATATTTCAAAAGAGTCTTGATGAATGAGGGCAGTGAGAGGGACATAAAATTTGTCTGAAGGACATAAAAATGTGCTTTTAAGTCAGGATGAGAGAGTTTTTCTTGCATGATTCCATTTTCACTACCCTTGGCCACAACATTCCGAGTAGAAATTTTTTGATTAAGCAAAAATTTTTTTCTTTCCTTCAGTGAGAAAGCAGGGCATCACTGTCACTTTGTCAAGGAATTCACAGAGATTTCTCCATCCTGCAGACAAAGGAGAGAGCCGTGAATGGCACCATTTTAAGTAGGAATGATTCTGCCTGAAAGGACATAGTAAGAATGATTATCCTCGGCATCATAAAAGCCCCAGGGTCCCAAAAGCCACTGAAAGACACTGGAAGAGCTTTGGTAATAGTCACTATTTGCTGGTCACATCTCTGCTCTACTGATACCACCTGTTTCTGAAGTTGGCTCTAACTTTTCTGTGCAGGAAAAACCTTCACGCATGATTTTCTCCTTTGATCCTTATGCAAGAAAAACAGGACAGTCCGCTGTGTTGTCATTCTCTGTAGGTCACTCTCATACTTCTCACCAGCTTCTTCACAGGTAACTGTGTTTTGTCCAGGTGAGCTGTTATTGTGACTCTGTTTTTCAGGCTTTGGTGGTGTCTACTGCCCATCATTCTTTGCTGTTCCCCAGCAGGGTGAAGTCTAAATCTGATATACTTTCCCTGGCCTGCACAGGACAAGTGGTGATTTTATGCACAGAGCTGTGGTGTG
>Ga0065711_1048135_pt1 | contig 11970 bp, 4 predicted proteins | sample Hoacrofraction12_FD_59098 | JGI IMG/M metagenome (GOLD analysis project Ga0065711, IMG submission 59098) | Hoatzin crop microbial communities from Cojedes, Venezuela - Epithelial fraction 12 v2 (version 2) | ecosystem: Host-associated > Birds > Digestive system > Esophagus > Crop | place... | reverse complement strand
TCTGTCTGAACATGAGGAAGAACTTCTTCCCTCTGAGGGTGACGGAGCACTGGAACAGGCTGCCCAGGGAGGTTGTGGAGTCTCCTTCTCTGGAGATATTCAAGACCCGCCTGGACAAGGTCCTGTGCAGGCGACCCTGCTTCGGCAGGAGGGTTGGACTAGATGACCCACAGAGGTCCCTTCCAACCCCTACTATTCTGTGATTCTGTGATTCTGTGATTGTTCACTTGCAGAAGAACCACACGTACAGGTTTTCAAAGATTACTTTGTCCTTTAAATCTTTACCAGGTGAGGGCAGCATTTAGCCATTTGTTCTACTCCTGCTTTCCTTTGGTTTCCTGGCATAATGTGACAAAAGTCACAAGATAGAGCAACACCAAGAATTTTTCATTTGAAAATGCCGCGCTCTTTCCTGCAGATGTGTTGATATGTGAAAGTAATCCCTCTGAAATGAATTGGCAAGAATATGCTGCTGCATGGAAGAAAGAGATCAAGAATCTGAATGGGCAGAGGAAAAGAATTTGGCTGTGATGCCAGCAGGGAACTTTGGAAAACTTATTCTATAACAGAGCTATAGCATGTTTCTAGCCGTAGAGAAGAATAACTTTCTTGCTTAAACAATCCAGTGACACAGAATACAGTTTATGACAGAAAACAATTAACACAAATCATTATAATAAAGGTGTGGTGAGGACATTTTTTTTAATTTGGAGCCAGTTGTCCAAATGTAGTGCTCCATCCCAAGGCGAACTGCAACATACAAATTATCCTATGAGTGATTACTTGCAAATCTTTCCTAATTCCCTCCACAAAATCTACTGGTGACATTAATGCAAACTGGCACATTCTTTAAGAACCTGGACTTCGAGTCTAGTCTGTCCTTCTATTAAATGAATGAACTGTAAATATAAATAAAAACTTCCAATTCATAATCTGAATTGTAACAAAGCTATGGTTGAAAACATATAAAAAATTCTTTTTCTGAAATTTAACACAGAAAAAAGTGTTATGGTCAGAAAGGACTTGGAAGAGAACAATAATTTCTATTCATAGAGTAAATTATGATCATGATATCATTTGTTCAACGCTTCTATTATACCCACGGAATACAGAGTACAGGGTTATTGAACAACAAACATATATTAATACCTAATACCATAGGTCTTGTCAGAGCAGACAGGTTATTTTTCACCAACTGCTGTTTAGGTGATTCCTTGCCATTATAAACTGCTGAGCTGAACGCGGCTGTTGAAGGGATGTGATCTATGGCTGCAGCTGGAAAGAAAAAAAGCATTTCTTTTGAATTTAATTTTGAATTTCTTTTGAATTGAACATTTTTAGGTCAAGATCCCCAGCTGACATAATAAACTGTTCACCTGATCATTTACTTTAATAGAGCCATCAGGATCTGCTCAGAGTAAAGGTAATGCTGAATAAAACAAATCCACTTCTGATCTCATAACAGATTATTGCTGTCTGACTCCCAGTTACGTGCCTGGGTAAAATCCAGTTCTGCAATGTCAGATCCTTTAGCTTCTTTACAGGTGGACCCTAGCTTTTACATGAAGTTTACTCAAGAACCAGCTAAAAGTGTGAGAGAGGTTGTTCAAAATTTACTAAAAAGCTTCTAAGCCTCTATTCCACTTTGACATCCTCTTTCCAAGCTTCTTTTTAACTACACTGCATTAAAAACAGAGTTTTCTCAAGCCTAATATGCTTTTAATTAACATAGCTTTTAAATATATGTCACCTCTGACAAAAAAAATGCCAATCTGTTATTGTAAAGAGATTAATGATTTTTTCTGGAGGGGTACCAGTATTCCAGATCACAACTATTTAACAGGCTTCTGTCCCACAGAGACAATATAACCACCAACAGATGTGCCTCAGTTGTCCTGTGTGAATCTCTGTAACAGTCACAAGACACTGAAGAGCTGTTTCCTCCATGAAGAATCTCAGAGATACCACTGTAGCCTCTATCACAGATCACCTTTCATATATGTCAAGCTAACAGAAAAGCAACTGCTTCAGAAAGAATTTTTAATACAAAAACATTACAGAAGCTGATCATCAGTTTGTTTTTTAATATTAAAGCCACTTTTCTCAGCAGAATAAAAAACTCACAAGCTTTCAAGCTGATGCCCAGAGAACGCCTGCAGTAAAGAAGATTCTGGTCATAACATAGACTGGATCAGAAGAAAAAGCTGAAATGACACTGGTTCCTGTAACATTTGTCATCTGTGACCAGACAAGCAACAGCTGGAGGAATGTAACACCTATTCTCAGCAACTTTAAAACTAATGGCTTTTCAAAAATTTTGGTTTGCCTTAGTTATGAGCAAGCTGCGGAACACCTATTTTATTATTTACTAACCTTTTCTACATAAATTTGAGGGGTAAAAATGGACAGCGAGAAGCCTTGAAAGTTTGATTGTTTTCTTGATTTGTAATATATCTCTAAATCTGTTCAACTTGTTTCATTGTATGTGGTAGCGTGCTTATTTGTTTGCCTTTCCATTCACCCACGTACACACAAACATGCCCGCGCAGCAGAACGAGCGTACGAGACGCCACGCATGTCCCTCCCGAGCGGTACCTGTCTGCTGGCTCCCAGCCGGAGCGCTGGCGTTTGCTGCTGGAAGCGGCTCGCTTGAGGTGCTTCCCGAGACGTCCGAGCTTTCCGGCAGCTGGAGCAATGTGCTGGAGCAGGTGCTGGATGAAGACTGCCGGCCTCTGAACTCTTAACAGAAAAGAAACTTCTTACCCCCTGACAACAGCGGCATTTGCTTTTTCTCTGCGTATTTGATTTAATAATTTCGCACACGAATTACTGAGAGGCGACAGCACTTGGAAGGGAGGAAACGATGTCCTCAGACATGCCGTCCTCCTATGAGGTCAGTCAATTACTTTTTACAGCTGCTCTAGCAATCACCTAGCTTTAGAGAGTCTTTCTTTCAACTGACCTGCCTTAGCTTTTACAGACGCCAGTCCCTGCGATAGCTAAGCTTGGATGATGAAAACCAGAGCTCGAGGAAGACAGCTTCATTATCTTACCTGCCCCTTTCCAGCAGATTACAGATCCTTTGGTCAGAGCTCCCTGTGCATTCCTGACCAGATAATACTTTAAGTGTTTCTGTTTCTTGGGCTGAGTGGTCAGTTTAAGATTAATGTGATTTGAGAATTCTGTAAAGTAGCAGAAACCTTTCTTGCCACAGCCAACACAATTGCCAGAGAAGCCTGATAAAATAAACAATACATATAATCCAGTGAGAGAGGTGGGTCACTGTTCATAACATCCAAACACGACTCTTTCCTGGAGAAAAGCTGTATTTATCTTTTTTCACAGCGTGAACATTTTATGAACATTCGCCTCCAGAAAAAAAAACAACTACATCAAGTCCACTGTATTGCACTTTGGCTACCAGATTGCAAAAACACAGCCCCATGTTTACGGAACAATTAAAATAGGCCATGTTTTTCATTTTCTCACACCAGAAAAAGGTCACAATTCCAATGTATTACCTACCTGTGAAACATTAAACCAGGCAGCTCCTGACTGGAGTACAGAATCACATGCTTAACCTCAGCCCTATTCAACACCACAGAAAGAACATGCTTCACTTCTGCTTCAGCTTTCATTGAAACAACATGCAATTAAGCCTCAAGAAATTAAGTACATTTAATCTGTTACATTTAATTAGAACTGAGTGCACTTAAGTACTAAATTCCTACTACAGATGTTTTTTTAGAGAGGAAAATACTAAAGCCTGCCTGGGCTATTAGTCCAAAGTAGCTTTGTCAAATTATGGCTGGACTGTGTTAGCACTTCACAGCAGTTTAAACTATTTATGATTACGGAAACAAAGTGTCTGCAACTTTATAGGCACGACAGAGACATAGTCCTTGCACGTAAAGAAGCTTATTGTACTCAGGCTGGATGGGGCCCTTGCAGGGATACTGCCATTTCCTCTCACCCCGAGACCCACAGGCTGAGCCTCAAAGAGGGGCTCCTGATGGTGGTGAGATTATCGCTGGAAATAAAGGGCATTCCTTGCACAGCTGACTATCTGCCTTTTGATTCCTAAAAAACTTTTTTTCTCCATTTTTCAAAGCATTTCCTAAAAAATTTTCACCTTGCATCAGATCAAAGCAACTCTCTGAAAACACTTTTTATCTACAAAGAAATCCTACACTGTGCAATTAGAAGATAATCTTCCACATGGAAATTTTCTCTCTGTTCCCTACACATAATCTGAAGCATGAATTTTTCTTTTACTTCAATCACATCTGATAAACATTTTTATGTGTCATCACAGGAAATGAAATGGAAAGGGTGTGTTCAGTGAATTGGAAGATGACAAAAATAAAGGAAATACATTTCATATAACGTATGGACAATAACACTGGAAATAAAGAACTGGAGTAAAGGAACAATAATATGGTAGATAAAATTAAAAGCCATTTATGAAAATCATTACTTCAATCACATATTAAAAACTAATTAAGTTTTCAAATTAATGGTCAATATCTTTTCCTTCTGTAAAATACAAGCACTGAAATATAATGTTTTGTAAACACCTGTTGCTTGGTTTACAGCCCCAGCACTTTCATTAGTTTTCAAATATCTCAGAAGAATTTACTAAAAACCTGAGTTCACATGGAAATTGGTCTGGTATCCATGGGAACAAGTGGCTAACAGCTATTGAAAGCTGCCTATTATCTTTCCGATCCTGGTCGGTAGGATGATAAAGGTCATTATGACTCATAAAACCTGGACAAGTCATGACTCTGCAGAATCCTCTGCGTTATATCAGTCAGCACAAAAACATCTGTCTAACATCACAGAGCCTTCAGTAGCTGCAATAAAAGCAACAACAAAAGGAAACAAAATTAGAGCGGATGTGGCAAAAGCTGTAGAGTTTTCATGCATTTTATGCAGATCGAAAAATCATGAAAGATGCATCTGCTAGTAAATGAAAACTTCCCCTACATTTGGAAGCACACTGGGCATGACCAGTGGCACTGCAGCTTTTGCTGGTTGCCACTTACAAGCCCTTACATGTTTTCAAACACAAGCACGAGGGGACCATTTCCAAAGGTAAAATAGAAGTACCTGTACACTTCTTAGGTTTTATCATTTTCTTGGGAGTGTCCAGCAACATGCCAAAGCCACAGGTAGAAATATTTGTAAAACAGAAGTTGGGCAGTGGACATAAAATCTTTTCATGAGGACTTTAGAACAGTCACTATTGGTAACTTTTGTAAATCATCATCTGCCTAAATAAAATTTAGCAATAAATTCTACCTGAAATAACCTTTTGCCCTAATCACTGATTTTTAACTCTGTGAGGTCTACTGGAAAATCCGTTTACACCACGTATAGCATACAGGTGAGGCCTGGTAAGGACTAAACAGATCGTAATTGTCCATTTGTTTTGAAAAGTCCTTGGAGAACATTTTAGAGGTTTATTTTTTAATTGTCCTTCGAAGTCAAACTATCATCTTTCACCTCAAGCTTCCCCAGCTCCTCTGAGTCAAACAGAGTCCCTTCTTGCAAGCTCCTGCCAGCACCGGTTTTCATCCCATTCATTCTGACCGACACTCTCTGATGGCAGCCATTGCTTCGTTAATACAGCTCAGCCCTGACATCACAGACAGAACACAGCATGATCTTCTGGCTGCAATGCAATAAAACGCTGTTCAGTCATTAGTCATTGCAGGGCGCTGCCAACCTTGCCCATAGCACTTTATGCAGCAGATTGAGCAACATGGAGAACCGAAACATTTCATCATCCTCCTTTCTCCGAATGCCCTGTTCACATGCCATGGCCTGAGGCAGCAGCTGATAGAGGGGACAGCTTGTTTCACATACAAGCTGCATTAAATATTCCTCCATACCTTATAGATCAGACAAAGGTCAGGGGAGTCGGGGCAGCCATAAGGTGACTCCATATATCTATGTCATGGGATTGATTCCACCAGAGAATTAGAAATCAATGCCTGGAGTTTAGGGGCTAAAAGCCTTTCACCTTAAGGTCACCAGTTCATGTCCAACTCAGTTCAGTACTGACTTAAGGCTGTTACCCTCTGAAGATTGTTTAATCAGAAGGTGTTTGATTGTATCTGGTATTTTATGACATGCATTTGCTTTAATTTGCTCACTTCACAATGATCAACTGCCCACAATTTAAAAAACCCTTCCACAGCAGGGACCTTACAGTCAGAAGAAGGACCTTGGACTACAAGGGTATGAAACCTGACCTACCTTCTCCCTGGGAAAATGGTTCCTTTGGATCAACAGTGAGCTTGTGCTAGGGATAAAGAGAGGACTTCAGCATGGACTTCATCCATCTCATATTTCATAATCTAATATTTAATAATCTAATCTTTCATAAATTGGCAGAAAATTTTCTTCCTGTTTCTCTTGTAAATGAACAACAGGCTTTTAATTAATTTTAATTAATTTTAATTGTCAAAAGTTGGCAACTTACTTAAACAAGGAACTACTATATTTTCAACTTTTCAGCAAAAGTATTTCTTCTTTTCAGCCCTACTCACAAGAAAAAGCACACAAACACTGACAATGTTCCACATTTTTCCCACCTACTCAGTACCACTCCATTTGAAGATTGAATTCCTAAATTTAAAAAATCAATGAAATCAATATGGTCAAGCCAGAAGGCTCCATTGTATGGAAACTCACTACTCTTACCAAAGCCCAATGGAAACTCACACATTTTAACAGAAACAGCCACAGTATTTTATACCACAATGTTTTCGCCTTACTCACAGCTTAAAATGCAAGAAAACTAATCTTTTCCTCTGTCATTCTGACCTCACGGACCCACTGGAAAAAAAAAAAAAAGAATTTCTTATTCCCTGCTAGGAAAGTGGGCAGCTGTTTGGTCTTTTGGTAAGGAAAATGATGGGTGAATAGCTGCTTTGTTTATGATGAGAGAATCCCCTTAAGAGTGAGAACTGGGGAAAAAAAAACAAAAGAGAAAAAACATTTGGGAGTGGTAAATGTTTGCTGCTTTTCTCAGACAGAGAACGTTTTGCTTGCCAAAAATATGGTCTTTTCCAGAAAATGGAATTTTTTTCTACCTCAATTGTAAAAACAAAGAAATAAAACAACCTCCAACAGATATGACTTTCAAGTCACAAGCACATATGCCCTGATTGTGGAACAATTTATTAGCATAATCAATAAATTGGCACACGCCCCAGAGGCATATCAGCAGCACCTAATGGGAACAAGACCGTAAGTCAAAAGCTGGCCTGGAAACTACCAAGGCATTTCCTGTTTTCTTCCAGAATTTTTGTACGCTCCACAGGCATCTTCACAAATATAGGCAGGCAGACCTTGAGAAATCAGGAAACTACTGGGTAGTTCATTAGTGTCTTTTCCCTTCACATAAATTGTTTTGGAAAAAATCTATAGCACTGAGTAATGGCTACCTTACAAAAAAACACAGTATTTTAAGGGAAAAAGCATGAAATTAAACAAAAGCAAAGGGGTTGAAGGGTTAAAAGTGATGTGCCTGTATCACCAAAGCCTTACCAAAAGGGGGATATACTCTGGCTCATGATGACAGCTCATTTCATTTCAAAATAAAGTCAATTCCATTTCCCTCTAAACTTAGAAAGGCTTGAAGGGACCACTTCCCAGGTTCTTTCAAAAGGCCAACATGTTTGAAGGAGAACAGTCTAAACTCAGAATACCAAAAATAAACCTTCGACCCCATCTTCAAAAGCAAGAAAATAAAAAGAGCTTCCCTTCTTTAGATCAAATGTTTTCAACTTAAATCTATCACAAGACAGCGGTCACTGTCTTATACTAGTAGCCAACTTAAAGCAAGAATGGTTCTGTCTTTTATCTCACTCTGTGTCTGAAACCATGAGACTATTCATGTCTGCTTCTAATTTTACTCACCCTGATTTGACTTGTATCAGTGTATGAACACTAGAATCAAACAATAATTTCTATCAACTGTATGATCTATTGTACAAATAGTATGCTATCCTCATGTCAATAAGATATATCATGTTTTTTCATTAGATTAGAGACCAGGAACATATTTTATTTCCAGCTTCCAGATGAAGACATTGGATCTTTAAGTATGTAAGTTCTTTCATATTTAAACTTCTTATAGAATAGTTAAAAGTCATCCTACAGAATTGCTAAAATTCTTTGCAAAAGAATGTGATTCACTGGTGGTTAAGTGAATAACAACAGCCAAAAAAAAAGGATTTAAATGGTTTTAGGATACTAGAATGTATTAAATAAGCAAGCTGAGGATGCAAGTCACATAAAAACCTCCCAGTTATGTTCCTGTTGCCTTTTTCTGTTCTTGTTTAGCATGCAGTTAACAAATACACTACTTCCTCTCTGCTAACAGCCTAAGGAGCTTAAGCTGTTAATAGTGCTAGCACTGAATGACTTGAGTGGTACAACATTCCTGTCTTTATCTTCAAAATGACAACATGTGGGTGATTTACAACCCTCTTAATTCTTTTACAATCACTGGTCAAATGTACTGTGACCAATCCAACTCTGCAAGATCACATGAGGAAAGAGATTACTGTACATAGAATTACATTATGCACCTTCACACTACGCTGTCATCCCAAATGCCTTGAAGAGTTGCTCAGACTGAGCTAACAACTGAGTTCATGTCATATCCCTCAGTGTTTGAGAAAAAAAAACAGTTAAAAGACATGATTAATGTTTCCTTTCTGCTGTTGAAAGCTTGGACTGGTACACAGACAAATGATGCAGCATTTTCTGGTTAACTAAGAAAATAATCCCTGATTGAAAAAAGAGTTCTCCCTCTGATTACATACTATTTTTCTCAATATAAAAACTATTCCATTTTAATAACTTTAATATTCAGTTCATTCATCACATGATTGCAGATCTTCCTTATTTGGGTTAATTTGGATGAGGCTAATGGCCAACAGAAAGGCTATAACAAAAACAGGACCTAGTTTTATGTTAGAAGTTAGACTTCTAAATAGATGAAAAGCAAGAAATTGAAGTATCCTACAAACGGTATTATTCAAACATACAGTATTACCCAATTACACATTTAGGAAAAATTTCAACTTACAAGCATTCACATTTATTTATATCACTATAATCGCAAAAAGTCATAGGTTAGGATCAGGAACCCACGCTATTTTTCAAACACAGTGGAGAATATTATCCCTATCTCAAAGAGATAAATCAAAAAGGTCATGAATTTTTGTAGTCCAAATTATCATCAAACTGTTTACATGTATATAGCAGCCTCAGAGTTCCACTTGACAGGTCTACAGGCCATCTGTGTCAGTGTTTGGAAAGCTGAACTAGTGAGAGGCAGCAGTTCAACTAGTCCAGTTACCAGATGTGCAGCTCCAGCAACTAGGACATAAACTGATCGGACAACAACTTTAGCCTTGGACTAATGGATACAAGGTGATGAAGCATTTGTAATGAACTGGCTCGCTCTGTATCTTTCCAAAGCGAACATAGACAGCTCTGAGTTGTTGTCTTGTTGTGCATCACCAGGGAGCATTACTGTAGATGTGGAACAGAAATAAGATCTGCTGAGCTCACTCTGCAAAAAAAGGTTAGCTATTAATTGTAGCTCACAGGAGAATCCACTTACTGCAATCACAGACACTTACCCAACAGGGCATTGCGCCCATTGTCATCTGGCAGGAATCTTTTATCCACAGCACACACTAAAAGGTGATCAGGTAAATTTGGTGACTTTGCACCAACAAGTAAAAACCCTGATGGTACCTCAATATGTTCATTGGAAATTGAAACCAGTCTCAAATCTTTACCAGCCTGGCAGAAACCTAGAAAAAAATCAATTCAATGTATTTTAAGTTGACAAGATTTTTTTGTTTGATATTCACAACTGTCTTCATTCAAGAACTTCCTATATTTTTAATGAAAAACAAAGTTGCGCCCTCTGAGGTCAAGGGCAAACTAAGAGACAATTTTCTCTCCTGCCTTGCGGTCAGCCATGAACAGATGCTACCAGTACAATAAATAAATAAAAATCTGAAAATGTACAGTGAAGTTTCTCCTGATGATGTTTTGCAACCTACATATTTGCGGGACTATTTACTGACATCACCATAACTTAGGTCAGACTTTCAAAACTGGAGATAAATGTTCTCAACATCTGGTGAATTTCATTGGCTTTTCCTGGGTTTCCAAACGTTTTTTATAGCAAGACTGAATGAGGTACACTTTAAACAGAAAAGAGCAACGATAAAGTTGTAAGAATTACCACATTCATTTCAGCAAACGCCATGCCTGCAAACTCAACCTTTTAAAGGTCGCATTGCCTAAAAGGACAGAAGCTCTGTCCTCATGTCAGGTGGTCCAACACAAACGCTTATCTGACACACTGGGTAAAGACCCTGTCAAACTGAAAAGCAGCCAAGAGCAATCCAGCTTTATCTGGCAGGTTGTGAACACTGACATTTTTAGGATTTCTATATCATATAGATTATCTCATTCTGATGAATTATAGGGGAAATGGCCCCCTTCCCACCCTTTTCATTAGGGCGAATGCCTTCTGACAGCACGTTTAGTGCATTTCTTACCATCAGTAGTGCAACATCCTTCTGGGGGAGACTTCATTTGGTAAGAAACAGGAGGACTACTTGATTCTGAGCCTTCTTCCTCCTCCTCTTCTTCTTCTTCTTCATTATCTGCTCTGCTGCCTGCTACAAATTATCATGGCATAAATGACTTAGACAACAGAAAACGCTGGCAAAAAACCAATGAATGAACAGTGTGACCCAGCTACAGAAAGTATTACAGCAAACTGGATTCTCTCCTCTTGACAATGATTTTACTGTTGCCATCCCTTAAGATATTTGTTCTTTCCTTAAAGCTCCAACTTCCAGTCATGCTTACGTCCTTCATCAAAAAAATACAGCTTGTAGCTCCTGTGCAAAAAAAAGTGCAAAAGCATGACCAACTGCACCTGAGAAAGCAAAAAAAAACCTAAAGGAGGAATAAAAAGAAGCCTCAATTTATTATTTTTTTAAATGTCATTATTTTTAATCTAACCTCATGTTTTTGAGAGGCCTAAGTCCTGGAGTTTGAACTGTTGCTGATCACAACAGTGTAACTGTATCCTTTGTTTATAATATTAACAGACAATACAACCCCAAAGTCATTACTACTTAGCACTTTAGAATGTCCTGGCTACAGTCCAAATACAGATTCTATTAATTAGGTATTGACCATGTCCTTGATGTTGTACAAGAAACTGGAGAAACGGTTCCTGCTTCAAACTAGGTTCACCACAGATGACGCCACGATAAGAACAACTAATTCTCAGGCTGTCTGTCTCCTACCAGAACCCAGAGCTCTGAGTAAAGCGCTGCCGCTCCCCTGATGTGGGAAATTGACAATTAGTTCGATTTTGCTATAGATTTAATTTAATTTTGTTATATAATTTTGCATCTATGTTAAAGTAAGAGTTAAACACTTATTTAGTTTAGTTCTGTTCTTTGTAACCTTGCTAACAAAGACTGCTGTGGCTCAAATGTAGTTAACAAGGACTGCTTGTGAGACCAACGAAGAAAAACAAGGACTGTTGTGGCTCAAATGTATCTAACAAGGCCTACTCGGAGACCAACGAAGAGAAACAAGGACTGATAACCAGAACTTTGATGTTTGTAAGAAGCAACTCCCTAGCTGAAACTGTTTCTATGGTTTGGGCCTCAGCCAACACAGACAACTCAGGAATTTTTGGGCCAAAGGTGAAAGCACACAGTGAGGAAGACTATGAGCCTTCATCCAGAAGATCCCCACAGACGACCACCAGTCAACACTGCGCAAGTGCTAAAGGGGGGTGGAGTATGATAATGAATTCTTAGAAATAATTACAATAGTCCAGCCTACTTAGATAAGCTTTGTAATAAATAGGTGCATGCTTCGTGACTCGGTGTGCAAGTT
>Ga0065711_1008897_pt1 | contig 11970 bp, 15 predicted proteins | sample Hoacrofraction12_FD_59098 | JGI IMG/M metagenome (GOLD analysis project Ga0065711, IMG submission 59098) | Hoatzin crop microbial communities from Cojedes, Venezuela - Epithelial fraction 12 v2 (version 2) | ecosystem: Host-associated > Birds > Digestive system > Esophagus > Crop | place... | reverse complement strand
CAACCAGGTGGCCTTTGCTAAATGAGTATCCCAGTTTTTGAAAGTCCCACCCCCCATTGCCCTCAAAGTGGTTTTTAGCAGCCCATTGTACCGTTCGATCTTTCCAGAGGCTGGTGGGTGGTAGGGGATGTGATACACCCACTCCATAACGTGTTCTTTGGCCCAGGTGTCTACGAGGCTGTTACAAAAGTGAGTCCCGTTGTCCAACTCAATTCTTTCGGGAGTGCCATGTTGCTACAGGACTTGTTTTTCCAGGCCCAGGATGGTATTCCGGGCAGTGGCATGGGGCACAGGGTAGGTTTGCAGCCATCCGGTGGTGGCCTCCACCATTTTGAGCACATAGCACTTGCTTTGGCGGGTTTGTGGCAGTGTGATGTAGTCAATCTGCCAAGCCACCCCGTATTTATAATTTAGCCATCGTCCTCCATACCACTGAGGCTTTACCCACTTGGTTTTTTTGATTGCAGCACATGTTTCACATTCATGGATAACCTGTGCGATGGTGTCCATGGTCAAGTCCACCCCTTGGTTACGAGCCCATCTGTATGTCGCGTCTCTTCCTTGGTGGCCCGAGGTGTCATGGGCCCACCAAGCTATAAAGAGTTCATCCTTATGTTGCCAGTCCAGATCCACCTGAGCCACTTCGATCTTGACAGCTTGATCCACCTGGTTGTTGTTTTGATGTTCCTCGGTGGCCCAGCTCTTAGGGACGTGGGCTTCTACGTGAGGCACTTTTACAACCAATTGCTCCAGATGGGCAGCAATATCTTGCCACAATGGGGCAGCCCAGATAGGTTTGCCTCAGCACTGCCAGTTGTTCTTCTTCCATTGCTGCAGACACCCCCACAAGGCATTGGCCACCATCCAGGATTCAGTGTAAAGATAGAGCATTGGCCACTCTTCTCCACTGGCAATGTCTAAAGCCAGCTGGATGGCTTTCACCTCTGCAAACTGGCTGGACTCACCTTCTCCCTCAGCAGTTTCCGTGACTTGTCGTGTAGGGCTCCATACAGCAGCCTTCCACCTCCACTGCTTCCCCACAATGCCACAGGGCCCATCCATTAACAGAGCACACTGTTTCTTATCTTCTGGTAGCTTGTTACACAGTGGGGCCTCTTCAGCACGTGTCACCTCCTCCTCTGGTGATGCTCCAGAATCTTTGCCTTCTGGCCAGTCCATGATGACCTCCAGAATTCCTGGGCGACTGCGGTTTCCCATTCGGGCCCGCTGGGTGATTAGCGCGACCCATATACTCCACATAGCATTGGTGGCATGATGCGTAGAGGGGACCCTCTCTTTGAACATCCAGCCCAGGACCGGCAATCATGGTGCTAGGAGGAGCTGTGCTTCAGTGCCCACCACTTCTGCGGCAGTTCCAATGCCTTCATATGCTGCCACAATCTCTTTTTCAGTGGGAGTCTAGCGGGCCTCGGATCCTTTGTACCCCCAGCTCCAAAACCCCAGGGTTCGACCTCGAGTCTCCCCTGGTGCTTTCTGCCAGAGACTCCAGGTTGGGCCATTCTCCCCGGCTGTGATGTAGAGCACGTTTTTAACATCTTGCCTTGACCGGACTGCACCAAGGGCTACTGTGGGAGCTGGCTGGGCCATGGGCGGCCTTGACGATCTTGATGAATTTCAGCTATATCCTTGAGCTAAAAATATTGTGCACCTGTGGTTGAAGAACAGGAGGAAAGGAACAAAGAAACAGGATGCGAAGACCCCAACTCCTAGCCAAGCGTGAAGTTCGGGTGAACGACGCATGATGATCAATCAGAAGAACAAAAGAACCACGTGCCAAGAGACCCTCACCTATGAGATTCTGGGGGCGGGGGACAAGGGAATATAAAGATGTTATGGATACCCAAGAAAGTGCTTCTGCTTCTGCTTCTGCTTCTGTCTGCTTTCTTTTGCTTTGCATGCTTACTTTTTGACTGCCATAACTTATTGTGGCGTTCTGCCACAAATGGTGACCCCAACGTGATGAAGTCTCACTGAGGCACCAACCGCGAATGGTGAGTGGTGACGGCAGAGCCCAACAAAGGAGAGTCCGTAGCCAAATGGAGATTTCGGCACCTGAAGAAGTGACCTGTTGGGAACATGGGCGCGCAAATTTCTGTAGAAGAAAGGTCGATCCTGAATATACTAATGCATATACTCGAAAAGCGCGGCATTAAGTATGAAGAATGAGCTACTCGCACGCTTTTGCTATGGTGTAAGCGTAATGAGCTGCCTACTACTGCTAAAACTTCTTTTCATATAGAGACATGGGAGGAAGCAGGAAAAAAAACGTTTGAGGCTGCTTCTAAAGGGGATCAGGTTACAACTCAGTCTCTGATGACTTGGTGGCTGGTTAAAGACTCACTAGCTCAGCTGCGGGCAGATAAAAAAGCAAAAGCTGCTGCTGTGAGTGCTACCGAACCCGAGCCTTCTTCTCGGCCTGTGTCGCCTTCCTCCTTCCTCGTGCCCACAGTACCACAACCCCCCCGCACTGAAGGGGCTCAATGGACTGCAGGAGAATCAGTCGATCCTGCATCAATAGCTCTCCCTGAGTCTCGTCCTGAGACCCCGCTGATTAACTTGTCTGATACAGGGGCACTGGGACTGGACGTACGTGTGGTGTTGATAGCACCGGGGTGCCTGGGTCTTCTGCTGTTACAGAGTTGTTTAGTATCTCTCCTGCGCATGTAACTATTGCTGGTCCTCATCCTGTTAAGTTCTGGAAACCCCTAAGCCAACAGGCTTGAGATGACAGCGATGTAGAAACAGTTCAAGCAATGGGGGGGTAGGAAATGGCTGCTTTTCCGGTTTCTCGGGCTGATGGTGCAGCAGCAGAATGGGAACATTTTCATTGGGGAATCATTAAGGAATTATGTTCGACATGCATGCAACATGGTTTAGGATCCCCGTGTGCTCAGTCACTATTACGATCAATATTTACTGCTGAGCTCACACCACATGATTCTAAGGGTATCGCACAAACCATTCTAACCCCAATACAAATGGTGCTATGGGAATCGTTATATAGACGATAATGTGAGGCACAATCTCTTGCCAATTTAGAGTTGTCACAAGACGACCCTCATTTTGGAGCGGGACTGCCCTAATTATATGGGGATCACCCCATCAACACCCCTCTTCTACAAGTCAAGTTACATCCCTTAATTTTACAGCAAGGCAAGCAGTTAGCTTTTCGAGCCCTAGCACAAGTGCCTGATAGCAGAACTCCACAACAGTCATGGACGACTGTTAGGCAGAAGCCTGATGAGAGCTACATGAGCTTTTTAGATCAATTGCGAGAAGCCTTAGAGAAGCAGGTTACTAGTATAGCTGCTAAAGAGGCATTAATATTACAGCTGGCCAAGGATAATGCTAATGATGAGTGTAAGTGTGTTATCTCTGCCATGCCTAATAAAAATCCTTGTTTGTTAGAATTAAAGGAGGCATGTGGAAAGGTCAGGACAACTACATATCACATGGAACAGCTAACAAAAACTTTTGCTGCTGCAGTACGTGTAACACCAAGATGTTATATATGTGGCAGCAAGGGGCATTTGAAAAGACAATGTCCAAGTAAGCTTTCTCTTAGTCAGCCACTACAATCCCTCATTTGTCGTCATTGTCACAGAGGTGGGCATTATGCCAAACACTGTAAGCCTCAGTTCATTGTTCAGGGTCAGTCTAGGGGGGAACAATATTCGGGAAACGGGAAAGCGAACGTGAGGGGCAAACGTGTGATGACACAAATGCTTCCCTCCCACACACAAACACCGTACCAGGCTTATACCATCAACTCACAGCCTGGACAAGTGGGAGTGCCGGTTTGGATGTCACCACAATCGCTGACTGTGTGATAAAAGACTCTCAAGTGGCTAAAGGCCCTCTGGACGCATATGGACCCGTAGGAGAACGTTTGAGTGCCTTGTTGCTTGCTCGGTCTAGTGTTACTATACAAGGTCTTTTTGTTTTGCCTGGAGTAATAGATAGTGACTATATGGGACAAATTAACACCATGGTGTGGACTCTCACATCACCGGTAACCGTTCCAGCTGGATCCCGTATCGCACAGTTAATCCGTTTTCGGGCATGTATTAAAAATACACAGAATGTAAAAAGAGGATCAAGGGGGTTTGGGTCCACCGGTGCAACACAGATTTTTTTGGGTCAGCAAATTAACCATTCTCGACCTACTCTTACATGTACGTTATTATTTGCTAAAGGGCACCCCCCTGCGGTAGTAATAACAGGCATGATAGATACAGGAGCAGATGTGACCATCATTTCTACCCGCTCTTGGCCTAAAAAGTGGCTGACTATCTCGACAACTTCCAATTTAAGTGCAATAGGAGGGTTCACTCAAGGCCTTCAAATCAGATTTATGATTCAAGTCCAGAGCCCTGAAAAACCAAGTGGCCACCTCATGACCCTGTGTTGTAAATGCACTGCTGAACTTGTGGGGCCGTGATGTATAGAGTCAATGGGGTGTCTCCATTCAGACTAGTGCGGGTTTTCAGTAGGGGCTGCTGTTGTTGAAGGCATCTGTAGACCCATAATTGCATTGCGACGGCTAACAGAAACCCTGGTGTGGGTAGAACAGTGGCCCCTCCCAGAGGAAAAACATACCGCCCTCCAGCAATTAGTTCAGGAACAACTTGACCAAGGGCGTTTAGAACCTTCTAATAGTCCTTGGAATACTCCTGTATTTGTGGTAAAAAAGAAATCAGGAAAGTGGCAACTATTACAAGATTTGCGAAAGGTCAATGAGGTGATGGAATCAATGGGGGTGTTACAGCCCAGGATACCGTCACCTACTATGTTGCCTACAGAATGGAATACTTCAGTGACTGATCTGAAAGATTGTTTTTTCACTATTCCCTTACATCAAGACGACAGGTGCAAATTTGCTTTCACAATTTCCATTTTCAACAACAGCGCCCCTGCTCAACAGTATCAATGGACCGTTTTACCCCAAGGTATGAAAAATAGTCCAGCCATTTGTCAATGGTATGTGGCACAGGCCCTATCGCCAATTCGCGCACAGTTCTCTCAAGTTTATTGGTACCATTATATGGATGACATTTTAGTCGCATCTCCCACACCAGAACTGTTATCTACTGTTTTTCAGACCTTGCAAAAAGCATTGAAATTGTATAGACTGTGTATTGCTGAGGAGAAAGTACAACAGCAACCCCCATGGAAGTACTTAGGATTAAAGCTTTTAGATCAGACAATACAACCCCAGGCAGTTCAGCTGAACACGCAGATAACAATGCTGAATGACTTACAGAAACTTTTAGGAGCTATAAATTGGGTACGGCCTTATCTGGGCATAACCACCTCACAGTTACTGCCTTTGTTTACCTTGTTGCAGGGAGATCCTGACTTACTATCACCCAGGACGTTAACAGAGGATGCTAAGCTCACATTGCAAACCATTGAGCATGCAGTGAACTCGAAACAAGTGTATCGTATTGACTTACAAGTCCCTATTACTCTGTTTGTTCTGTTGGTAGAATATCATCCTGTAGGAATTATAAGACAACTGAATGATGCCTGGGATGACCCACTTCATGTTTTGGAATGGGTCTTCCTGTCTGCCCACCCTAACTAAACTGTAAGTACATGGATTGAACTGGTTGCTCCACTTATTATGAAGGGTCGACCCTGATGTGTTCAACTGAGTGGTAAGGAACCAGATACTCTTATAATTCCTATTGAAAAGGACTATCTCACTTGGTGCCTTCACAATGCCATTTCTTTGCAAGTTGCCTTAGAAGGACATATCATCTACCCAGCCATAAATTTTTACAACTGCACTCTGAAGTTCAGGTAATACAGCGCCCTCTGGTGTCACCAACTCCGTTGAAAGGACCTACAGTGTTTACCGATGGATCCAGAAAAACAGGTAAATCAGCAATTACTTGGCATGATGGAACCCAGTGGCAGTCCATTGTACCAACTGTGTCTGATTCCCCTCAGATTGTTGAATTAGGCACAGTTGTGACAGCATTCAATCAATTTCGCTCTACTCCTTTTAATCTTGTTAGTGATTCTGCTTATGTTGTAAATATTGTCATCCGGATTGAACCAGTTTTACTGAAAGAAGTAAATAATTTCGTTTTGTTTTTTCAGCTGAAGCAGCTTTGGACTGTTATTTCCTGACGCATGCACCCATTTTATGTTTTGCATATTCGCAGTCACACTTCTTTACCGGGAACTATAACCGAAGGAAATGCTCGTGCTGACCTTGTTTCTACTGCCTATCAGACTCCTGTCCCTAATTAGCTACAACAAGCTGTTTTGTCTCATCAGTTCTTCCACCAAGGCTCCCGTGCCCTTGCCCGTCGTTTTTATATTCCTTTTTCTGAGGCCAAGGCTATTATTGCCGCCTGCCAGACTGTCGACGACTTGGCCCAGGTATGGCCCCAGACGTTAACCCCGGAGGTCTCCGTGCTCTAGGACTCTGGCAGACAGATGTCACTCATGTACCTGAATTTGGCCGCTTGTCTTATGTCCATGTTTCCATGGACACCTTTTCTGGTGCCTGTTGGGCCTCTGCCCATTGTGGTGAATGTGCTCTACATGGCAAAGTTCACTTTTTGCAAGCTTGGGCTGCTTTAGGCGTTCCTTCCGCTGTAAAAACTGATAATGGCTCTGCATATACTTCTCAATCTTTTGCTCAACTGCTTTCTACCTGGGGTGTTTGCCATATTCTTGGCATTCCTCGTTCTTCTACTGGTCAGGCTATTGTTGAGCGCATGCATTCTACGCTCAAGTCCCTTTTGCAAAAACAAAAAGAGGGAATGCTTGGAGCCACTCCACATGACCGTTTGCACAAAGCCGTGTTCACCAGGAACCACCTAACACTTCCAGCATCTTGAGAATCGCCTCCTATCCTAACTGATTTTCTGTCTTTACAGAAAGCTGATATACGGCCTCAGGCAAAGGTGCTGGCACGGGATTTGCAATCAGGAGTTTGGACAGGGCTATGGGAACTATTAATGTTGGGGCGCGGGTATGCTTGTGTTTCCACAGATGTAGGACCCAAGTGGTTCCCAGTGAAGTGCATTAAGCCAGCGCTAGAGAAGCAGCAAACAACCACAAAAGACCCTGAAGCGCCTGCTGAAGAATCAGAAGACATTTTGAATAATAACACACTTGATGTGAAGTGATTCGTTTGAGACTGTTAAGGAGTGGTGTATCAGGCCTCACTAGGCCACAGGTGTCTATACGTTTAGTCTGTAAGCGCTGTTGTGGGTATATTATTGCACATGGTAGATTTTGTAAAAAGCATTTGATTTATTTTAATGGTAATTAACGCATTTATCTGAATCACACCTTAACACTGTTGTGCATTCATTGTAAAAGAATTAATACCATAAGTGAGATCTATTTGATCCGCTATTTTTGCTGTAACGCAGATTGGTACATAAGATGGAAATGATAACAATCCTCTTAAGTTTGATTGGGTGTATGCAAGCAATATGGGTCCCACTACAACCAAAAATTAATGTGTGGGTCTCGCTAGCGAATCTGAGAGGACAAGATTCGATTTGCCTGTCCATAGCATCTCCAGGGAACCCCTTTTCAACATGCCTTGTTGGTGTCCCTTTGGATGCATAGCCCATACCACCAGCACTGACCAGCATGGTCCGCCCAAATAACGGTACAGTCACTGACATGTGGGACCTATGGACTGTTCAGCTGCTGTTGGCACAATTAGAGCCTCAGGAGACAGAGTTACTTGGCTCCATATGAATGGATTTTTGTTTGTTTTTTAACCATACAGGGAGAAATCAAACACGTGCATGGAGCATTAATACATCGAACATTATATATTGCAATGCAAGCACTTGATGCAACTATACCACAAGTAACATATCTAAATCAGCTAATCAACCACTTGCTTTACCCCACGGAGTATTTCTCATTTGTGGGGATCGCGCTTGGCCGGCCATCCCATCCCATGTAAAGGGAGGTCCCTGTATTCTAGGGAGATTAACACTTTTAACATCAAATCAGACCATGATAATTGGCCATCGACACACACGGTACCGAGGGAAAAGAGCAATTCATGCTTTTACCTCAGACTGTAAAGACAATATTGAATTTTGGAATAGTGGTAAAATAATCACTGCATTACTCTTAGCTCCTGGGATTGCAGCCTCTCAGGCTCTGGCTACCCTGAAGAAATTGGGATGTTGGCTAGCCAAGCAGACTAACGCTACTTCTCAGGCCTTAAGTAGTTTGATTCTAGATGTTGATTCGGTTAGACGCGCAACTTTGCAAAATCGTGCAGCAATTGATTTTTTACTTTTAGCCCAAGGGCATGGGTGTGAAGAATTTGACGGTATGTGTTGTATGAATCTCTCCCATCACTCGGAATCTATTCACCGTAGCCTTCAACGACTGAAAGAGGAAGTTAAAAATCTGCGAATTGATGATGGATGGGGTTGGATAGGAAGTCTTTTTAATGACTGGGTAATTTGTGGTTGGCTTAAAGGTTTGATGAGGATCGGGTTAATTCTATTGTGTGTTATGTGTGGCCTCCTTCTCATTATTCCGTGTTTGCTATCCTGTCTGCAAAGGGCCCTGCAGAGGGTGGTAAACACTGCATTTTTGGTAGAAAAACAAAAAGGGGGAGATGTGGGAGTTGGCTGGGTCATGGGTGGCCTTGACAATCTTGATGTATTTCAGCTATATCCTTGAGCTAAAAATATTGTGGACCTGTGGTTGAAGAACAGGAGGAAAGGAACAAAGAAACAGGATGCGAGACCCCAACTTCTAGCCAAGCATGAAGGTCGGGTGAACAACGCATGATGATCAATTAGAAGAACAAAGGAACCACGTGCCGAGACCTTCACCAATGAGATTCTGGGGGTGGGGGATAAGGGAATACAAAGATGTTATGGATACCCAAGAAAGTGCTTCTGCTTCTGCTTCTGTCTGTTTTCTTTTGCTTTGCATTCTTGCTTTTTGACTGCCGTAACTTATTGTGGCATGCTGCCACACACTCCACTTCCCCAGAGGCATAAACTCAGCCTGACTGACCCAGAGACCTCTTCATGTGAGTCTGACACAATGGCACAGTGAGCCTCCCATGTCACATCTCTGTAATGAAAGGGGATTTCCTCCATGCCATTGTCTGGATGTTGGGCTCTTCTTCCAAAGCTGAGGTTAGGCTGAAGAAATTGCCTCCACAAAGCCATGCTGCTTTGATTGAGTTCTCCATAGCAGGAGTAGAGGAGGGCATGCGGAAATATGTTAGTGAAAGGGCCTGGGCTGAGCCTTCACCTGTGGGTGCCCAGTTCCCCCGGAGATGGTGACGGATGGACATGGATCGGCCTGGGACTGTCACCCCGTGGCTTTCAGGCACCACAGCCTGCTCACTCTGCAGCACAGAACCAACAGGTCAGGGTCATGTGGTGAGTACAAGGAGGGGGTAAGAGCGGCGTGTCCGGTCAGCATAGATACACTTTCCTAGTAAAAGTCTTTATGGAAGCAGGGACATCTCCAGAGAGGAGCAAAGGACAAACTCTGTTCTTCCAGGGGGGAATAAATGACCAGAAGAACTCTATTTCTGAATGCACCAGCTTTGGACAGGTTTCTCTGTTGCTGGGGCAACCAGAAAAGCCTGAGGAGCCCCTGAGCCAGGAGTCTTTTCCTGGGAGAGGGGCTGGCACAGAGGTTCTCACTGACAGTGGACAATAATGAAGTCTTGGAGACAGAAGCAGGGCACACAGGGAGACACTGGCCTCTGTCTCCTCCTGCCATGGCTGGCCCTCAGGCCTGGTGCTAATGGGGAGGCTGAGACACCTCTCTCTTCTTCCTTCACTTCTCACACTTTGATGGACCTCAGAAAACATCCAGGAGCCTGCAGGATGCACAAAGTTGCTGGGGTGAGGTCTCACCACTTCAGGATGGAGGAAAGATTTGAAAGGCACAAGGGAGTGTAGGGAGAGAGCGGGGGGTGTGTGTGTAACAGATGAGAAGATATGAAGTAGGTGGGAGTGTGTCATACTGAAGTGAAATAGGTTCAGCTTTTATTTTGAGGAAGCAGAAAAAGGTGGATGTGCATTTCACTGCTGGGAAATTGAGCTAAACAGAGGATTCGAGTTAGTCGAGGGGCTTGGACATCTTTGTTGATTGAGGAGCATTAGCAGGGCTTGAGAAGAAGGTGCACACATTACGGGGAATTCACAGGCATTGGCGAAACCTCAGAAAGTGGCAGCTTTGTGTTTGAAGAAACAGTGTGTGAAAACAGAATCATCAGTATAGCCTGGGACAGCACGGGGTCAGAGTGAGGTGAGGAAGAAAGGGTGGTGGTGAAAATCTGCAGAGAAACAGGCACAGGCATAGGACAGTGTAGGACAGTGTGTGGTGGACGTGGACCCTTTGTTGGGGCTGGGATCCCAGAGCACAAGCCAAAAGCTTGTCCTTTTTGACTATGGCTGCTGTCTATTCCACTGAGGCCGTCAAGAGGACACCAGTTCCTTACAGCCCCAGTGCTTTGCTGCCTCCTCACCCAAACTTGAGAGAGCCTGCGAGGAGTCCTACCCCTGTCCTCCACTCAGCATCAAACACCCTAATTTCTCACTGTCTCCAGGAACAGCCCTGAGCATCCCATGAGGGAAAGGATCTCCTTACCAGGTTATGGAGGTCAGGGACTGAACATGTGGCTTGATGAAGCACATCAAGGGCTTTCACAGTTGATTGAATATTTTGTATTCAATCTGTAAGCAGTGCCTCTGATTTCCTGCTTCAGCAGCCCCCAAGGACAGAATTTTTGTCTGCTCGTTCCCTCTTTGCTCTGTTCAGTGGTAGCCCTCAGTGGGGCCCACTAGCACCCTGAAAAACTTGGAGATTTTCTTCTGAATTTTACTCCTCCAGAGGCTTGCTCTATCTTCATTCGGTGTCTGCAGTTCAGGAACTTGGCACCAGAGGGCTCATTAACATGCAAAATGCCCTAACAAGCCAAGTCTCTGAGCATGACTTCATTCCCCTGTTCTTCTGTGTTTAATTTGAGAGGTCTCAGCAGTGTAGCCAAACTGATAAGTTCTCGGTACTAAATATCAATAAGAAACAGTGCATTCCTTTTCCACTTTTCCTTATTGTTTTGCTTACAGATGAAGTGATACCAGCAAACTCCGATTGATAGTAATACTGAGCATCTCCTGATAAATATTTAAGGAAGTCAAGACCCTGTATGTCAGACACTCTATGGGCAGTCTTTGTCCCTAGCTCCAGCCCTGTTGGCGTGGGATACGGATCCGTTGTAACGATGTCACCCCAACATGAGTATTGATTGTTCAACCTTTATTAGTCAGCAAAACCAGGTTTATATAGCAAAGCAATTACAGCATCTGATTGGTTAGACCCCTAACCATATATAGGCAAAACTACTGCAACTCGCTGTGATTGGCGCAAGGCTACGCCTCTCAATGCGGAAGCAGTGCAGGAAAAAACAGCGTGGCAGGAAGTGCAGGAAACAACAGCGTGGCAGGAAGTGACAGTGCAGCAGGAAACGGCGACGTGACGGTCCCCCTGCTCCAGTGTCCCGAGCTTGTCGCTCTACCTTCCCAACAGGGTTCCGTGTTCGCTGCTCCCAAGGTTCACCTCCGGATCGGAATCTGGGTTGCTAAACGGCACCAAGCCATGTCCCCTCTCGTCCAGCCAGGACTCCACAATTCCCCCTTCTTGTTTTTGAGCAAGCCACGTATGCTTCGTCATCTTGGAGAGAGCCTTTTTAAGACAGCTAAAGCAAACACATATTATAATTCCAACAGCAAGTAACACGATACATATGCGCAAAATTTCTACAATTAAACTTCTAAGCCAAGTGGGCAGATTACCAAAGAGCGAGGTGAGCAACCCATCAAAAAATCCCTGGTTTTGTTGTATTTGATTGGCGTGCTGTTCGAGCCATTGTAATTGCTTGTGGATGGACTTACTATGATCAGACAAATTCATACA
>Ga0065711_1048134_pt1 | contig 11971 bp, 13 predicted proteins | sample Hoacrofraction12_FD_59098 | JGI IMG/M metagenome (GOLD analysis project Ga0065711, IMG submission 59098) | Hoatzin crop microbial communities from Cojedes, Venezuela - Epithelial fraction 12 v2 (version 2) | ecosystem: Host-associated > Birds > Digestive system > Esophagus > Crop | place... | reverse complement strand
CGGCCGGAGCACCGAGCCTTTCCCGCCGCGCCGGGCGGGCGCTGCGGGGTGGGAGTGCCCCGGGGTCCCTTCCGGGGTGCTGGCGTTCCGCTGTCGCGATGCGCCGGGCGTCGGGGTGTCTGGTCCGCAGGTGCCTACGGCGAGGGCTGGGAGGGCGGTCTGCGTGGTCGCGTGTGGAGGGAGCAGGGTGGTATCAAAGGTGCTGGTTCCCGGAGACGGCGACCGACAGCAGTCGGCTGTGCGGGAGGGCCGGGACGGAGAGGTGCTCGGCACCAGCTCCCCCGCACCCGCAGCGGTGCGTCGCTCCGGGGACGGCGTCCCAGCCCCCAGCCCCGCATCCCGGACCCGCCGCGGCTCGGGGTCCGCGGGTTTCTCCCGCTTACGGGGCTCTGCCTTGCAGCGACAGGGCGTTGGGGAGCCCAGCGTGTACCACGCTGTGGCCGTCATCTTCCTGGAGTTCTTTGCCTGGGGGCTGCTGACCACGCCGATGCTGACGGTGAGTGACCCGGGGTGGGACCGGCTCCGGTCGACGAGAGGGCACCTGGGGCTGGCGAGGGGGAAGACCTTAACGCCGGCCTTTGGCGTGCGGGGAGTAGAAACCAGCATGTAAGGGTTTGTACCTGAAAATTCTTTGTGTGAATAAGCTGGAGCTGTAGTATTTTTTTTTTATGGAGTGGGGCAATTATTTTCTTATTTATTATACATTAACTTGGAGCAAAGCATGAGTTAGATTTTTGATATCTTTTGGAGGATTTCAAGAAAGCAGGACTGAAAGACCTGACCTGAAATTACTAGAATTTACCGGTAGTTCACAATCAAGTTGAGTGCTGAGGAACTTCAGCTTTATTAAAGCAAATTAAAATCTCATCTCAGATACTTAACTAGAGATGCTTCTCTCATATCTACTTAACTAGAGAGACTAAACTGTCTTCTCTCCTTAACTAGAGATGCTTCTCTCATGTCTGCTTAACTAGAGAGACTAAACTGTCTTCTCTCCTTAACTAGAGATGCTTCTCTCATATCTGCTTAACTAGAGAGACTAAACCATCTTCTCTACTTAGCCAGAGATGCTTCTCTAGTTAAGAAGCTGTAAACTTCTATTTGGGAACTTCAGGAAGAATTCTCAGCTGTTTACGTTCATTTTCTGGTGGTGGTATGCCAGGTCACATTGAAGTCTAATGTGCTGTACATGTTTTTGATCTGATCTCTGATATCTAGGTAACTACAGAGTCTTTTTTTAATGCAAAGACGTTTAGAAATGTGGCGTTAGCTTAGTAGCAGGAAATGCCAGTCAAACATAGACAGTGCAAAAGGGGGAGAGAACAGACAGGTTATGTGGTCGTGGAAATCCAGACGGTGCGGGGATGGAGCAGGGCATGTTTCTGATTATCTTAGCCTTGCCCAAGTGTGCCGGAATAATTTATAGACCCGGGAAGTGTTAAAGAAAGTGGCTGGCCGTGCTGGGGAGGGGAGGTGGAGCTCCTCGTGCCGGTGCAGCAGCGGCGTTGCTGGTCGTGCACCTCCCGTTTTCCCCGCCGTGCTCTGCCAGGCGTCTGGCTGTCAGGTGCTGGCAGAAATTAATGGAAATTTTGCAAAAGTTGCTAGCTCTGGTTTTTGTTTCTTTGGTTTGCCCCTAGGTGTTACACCAGACTTTTCCGCAGCATACGTTCTTGATGAATGGCCTGATTCACGGAGTCAAGGTGAGGAATATTCCTTCCAGGCTTTTGTTTGAATCTGCAATCAGTGCAAGAAGCGGCAAGCCATTAGAATCTGTGTCATTTGCCGATGTCAAGCAGTGTTTGACAGATATGTTTGTAGTTCAGTTTGGGGTGGTCACTGGCAAACCTAATGCAAAACAAAGAATTGACGGAGCATAGAAATCTGGTAGCTCGTGTAGTCGATTTTACTGAGCGTTATTAACAACATGCTGCTTGACGGCATGGGTTTGGGGCCTTAATAGTTGTGTGCTTCAGCTGAAAATATTCCAAATCAGCATGAGATCAGGCCTGCACCTGTATTCTGGAGCATAACAAAATAAAAACAAAAAAAAATCAATGACATCTGAACTTATCAGTAACAGAAGTCAGAGCTAAGCTGGCCTTAGTGGGCTCTCCCGAGGCAGAAGGTTGGGACTGAGCTGTGGCACAATGAGTTTGGGCTAGACCAGCGTTCCCCGAGCAAAATTGGAGGCAACTATAGCGGACAAGCAGTAGCCACCTGTTCTGACTCAGGAAAACAGATTTTTAGGCTCTGGCTCTGGCAGGAGGGTCTCAGGAAACGGCTTTGCTGCGACTTGGGCACTCCTGTATGCACTGAAGGGCTCTTCCCTGCCCATCTCGGGTTTGAAAGACTTTGAAAGGCACTGAACAATTTTATTTGTGCTTGATGGCCCTGGCATCTCATCGCGTCTGTCTCGTCTCCATCTAGAAGAGAGCTTTCCCTGGAACTGCAGCAGATGTTAGTGTGGTGGAGCTGTGCCAGGCTCTGTTCAGGCGCTGGCTGGGCAGCTCCCTGCCGCGCAGCCGTGCCCGGGAGACCGCAGCTGCCGGCCGAGCGCTTGCCGGGAGTGGGAAGCAACCGGAGTGTTCAGCAGCTCAGAGCTGGACAGGGATTTCTTTTTTTTTTTTTTTTCTTTTTTCTCCCTAAAAGGATGTGAGCAGTTTAAGAAACGGTTATGTTTTGGTGATATTGCCTGCTTGTAGAAAACGGGAATGGGTTGTCTCCTTGTATTTTTATCTTTAGATGACGTTGTCAAAAGCTCTCACTATCGACAATCAGAATTTGACTGCGGGATTTCTCTCTGTCACCCTGTCTGTCTGTCTTAGGGTCTGCTTTCCTTTCTAAGTGCCCCACTGATTGGTGCTCTCTCTGATGTCTGGGGCAGGAAATCCTTCCTCCTCCTCACTGTCTTCTTCACATGTGCACCAATTCCCCTTATGAAGATCAGTCCATGGTGAGTTTACTCTTACTGTCACTGAGGGGTTCTGAGGAGAGGAACGAGCGTGAGGCTGAGCAATGGGGGATTTGCGGGTGTTGCGTTTGAGGGTGAGATGGAAGCATCCATCCAGTGAAGAAGGATGCTCAGCCTAGAGACTAATTTACTTGTCTGGTTCTGCTGGAGGGCTTGGTGTCAGGAAGGAGTCTGTCTCTCCTCTCCTGGTGTTCTCCTGGTAGGTGCGCTGTCGCTATTAGGACATGTTGATGTTTCCTTCTGGTGTGGGGAAAGTAAGTGAGAAAACTCCACGGGCCACCAGACTGAAGCTCGGTGTTCCTGGGCGCTTTCTGATGCAATGAAGTACGATGGACTGAAGGGAGGCTAAGGTGGTGATTCAGGAGCTGTGGACTACCGTGTGGTTGCTCTCTAACTCTGCCTCTGGCAATGCCTCTTGCAGGTGGTATTTTGCTGTCATTTCCATGTCTGGAGTCTTTGCTGTCACCTTTTCTGTGATTTTTGCCTACGTTGCTGATATCACGCAGGAGCACGAGCGCAGCACGGCGTATGGCTTGGTAAGGAGCTGAGTAACTGGCTTGTCTCTGGAAGAAGTATTTGGGGCTTTGCAGGCAGGAGAGGTATAAAATCAGAGTGGGAGATTCATTGACAGGCCTGAGGACAGCATCAACAAAAAGACGACGTGCGCTTCATCCAGTCGCCCTGTTCTGTTTGTGGAGTCGCGCTGCGGAGGGGACTGGTTCTGAATACCAGCTGTGGTGTTGCTTAGCCTTTAACCAGCCTGGTCTGGGAGCTGCTTTGCACCAGCAAAGCGGGCAGGCTGTGGTGCTGGTGTGCATACAGGTAGCCTGGGATCGTGCCCTTTCTGTAGGGTTACTGAAAGTGTCGTCTATGAATTGTTGGGGTAGCTTTAATTTCCCTTTGCTGGAGCTTAGCCTAGATTGCCCCAAGAGACCATGTCATCGTTCTGTCTACAGGAGTCCCTGTCCACCTGGATTATCTCCATCAAAGGTGGCAAAGCTGGTGCCCTCGGGTGACTCTGGAGGAGAAAATGGGCTCTAGGAAGAAGAGGCTGTATTCATGTTTTATGCTTCCAGGTGTCAGCCACGTTTGCTGCTAGTCTGGTCACAAGCCCGGCAATCGGTGCGTACCTTTCCCAGGCCTACGGCGATACGCTGGTGGTTGTGCTAGCGTCGGGTGTTGCCTTGCTGGATATTGGTTTCATCCTGCTGGCTGTGCCAGAGTCTCTGCCGGAGGAGATGCGCCCGGTCTCTTGGGGAGCTCCAATCTCCTGGGAGCAAGCTGACCCATTTGCTGTAAGTAATCTTGCTGTGGTTTTTCCACGTGCTGGTAATGTTGGTTTTGGCTTTAGTTCTGCTGATTTCTCTCAAAAGGAAAGTGCATTCCACGGAAGCCGAAGGATGCAAGGCTTAGATTAACCCCGTTGAAGGTGCAGCGTTCAACTGGCGGCAGACTGCGCGTAGCTAAAGCTGTCCAGCAGCTTCTAGCCGATTTCGCAGAGCTACGTAACATCTAGAAGCAGCTGCAGACGTCCTGAAGCTGAGCATTTCTTGGCGGAAACATGCCAGTTGTTTGAATATAAATTCTGTTACTTGGCAATAGTGCTGTGTCAGGAGAGGTCTTTTGTGTTGCTGGCTTTTCAGGACTCTTGCTAATGATGATGAGCTTTGCACAGTTTCACCTCACCTTTGCTTGCTAGGAAGATGGTTTTGGCTGTCTGGGGAAAAACAGTTCTGATCAAAAGCATTTGACTATAAATCTGAGAAACTGAAAGGTAAAAATTGCTCTTTCTAGGGTGTAAGTTGGTGCAATTGTACGCCTGGTCTGGTGTGTTGTGGCAGTGTTTGCACCTTCCTCTGAAATGCTGGTCTGGTTTCGTTCAAGCATTCTCTTCTTAGCTAGTAGGTGGTGACTTAAGCACTTGGTTTTGCTGTCTCTGTGCCTGGAGAACATTTAATGATATTAACTCCTTTTAACTCCTTCCGCCCACCCCCTTGCCTACAGTCCTTGCGGAAAGTGGGTCAGGATTCTACAGTGCTGCTCATCTGTATCACCGTCTTTCTCTCCTACCTTCCCGAAGCCGGCCAGTACTCCAGCTTTTTCCTGTACCTGCGACAGGTCAGTCTCTTGCGACAAGGGAAGGCTCTGGTGGTGGGAAATCCCAGCCTGCAAATGTGATCTCACTTGCATGTCCTGAGGAAGCTAATCTTTGCCAGTAGATTAATAAAGTTAATAAAGTTGAAGCCATAAGAAATAGTGACATGTTCCAGCTTCCCACGGGAGCCTGGGGACCGCTCGGTAGGCGTTGCCGGGACCCTGGCTGGGATTTGTGCTGGTGGTCTGCCTGTCCATGCCACGCTCAGGCATTTAGGGTGATTTCAAGCTGTTTCTTCAGCCAGAGGAAAATCTTCTGTGTTACTCCTGTGGGAGCAGGGAGGTAGTGGAAGGTACGGCTGATGAAGTACCTGATAAGCAATGTCAGTAAACGCAAGTGAGACTGATGGAGCGGCTTCTCCTGTGTGCTACAGATCTGTTGCCTGAAAAGTCCCTCTGCTGTTTTCACAGGTCATTGGTTTTTCCTCAGAGACTGTGGCAGCCTTTATAGGTGTGGTTGGAATTCTCTCTATCCTGGCTCAGGTGAGAAGCAATTGCTGTCTTGGCTCTAGCAGTCTGGTTACAAGAACGTCCAAAATATCAGATAATGGGGGCTGGTGAGTTGTTGGCATCCCTGTGGCCGCCCAGACGTCGTCAGACCCGTGCACGGCTCCCTGTGGTCCCTCGTTCTTGTCTTTTGAATGTAGCCGTTGTTTGTTGAATAACAACCTGTGGTAAACTGTGGGGTGACCCCATGTTACTCTGTGAAACTCCGTAGGTTGTGCTCTGGCTGCCATGGGCAGGGATGTGCTGGTTCCTGACCCAGCATTACAAGGGTGGAGGAGTGCGTGTGCGTGATAGCCAGTCTCACAGCAGCACGAGTTCCTTCGGATTCCTGTCCTCTGGTTTTCCAGTGTTGTCAACTTTCTTTTCTTTGTTGTCTCTTACTATGGAAGCATCTATTTTTCTTTCCAGACAGTAGTGTTGGGAATTCTCATGCGTTCAATAGGAAATAAAAACACCATCCTTTTGGGACTAGGCTTCCAGATCCTGCAGCTTGCCTGGTACGGCTTCGGATCGCAGCCTTGGTAAGAGTTTGCCCACGTTTGCCTCGTGGTGTCGGCAGGTTTCTCCCTCCCTTGGCTCTGTGGCAGCTCCCTGTGCCTCGGCGGACGCAGGTCCTGCCCAGCCACGGTGCTGCTCTGGGCTGGCCCTCGGGCGCCCGCCCAGCTGCTGCCTCTTCCCCCAGGATGATGTGGGCAGCAGGAGCCGTGGCCGCCATGTCAAGCATCACCTTCCCGGCCGTCAGCGCCATGGTGTCCAGGAACGCGGACCCCGACCAGCAGGGTGAGGCCCTCGGGGTCTGTCGGACGGGCGAGGTCATCGCGGCGGGGGCTCGAGCTGGCGCGCGGTGGAGGGGTGGGCAGGAGCGTCGGTGCCGAGGGTGGAGCGTCGCTTTGTGCTCAGTAGTATTGGCACTCTTGCCTTTGACCATAGCTGATGCTTTGGGAGGGAATTCTTGAATTATGCACGTAGGTGTTCAGTGTTGCCCGTCTGAGGTGGAGGAGACTGCTGCTTCACGGTTCGCCTGCTTCGTGGCTTGGCCCTGAGTCCTCAGACTTGGCTGCCGTAAATTCTGGCTCAGTTGGCAATCGTTGCTTGATGTGCCCGTGCTCGTTTTATTCTCCAAAGCAAGCCCAGCATTACTGATTTTCTGTAAAACCTGATACTGAGCAAAGCTGATCACTGGCTTCATCTGCAGAGTGCGCGCCAGTCCAGATCGGAGTGTTTGATCCGGTCGAATAATCTCAATAAAATGGGTTTCTCCAGAAAGCTGTAAGCCTCTCTTGCTTTCCGTGCTCTGTCCCCAGGTGTGGTGCAGGGGATGATCACTGGCATTCGGGGTCTGTGTAACGGCCTGGGGCCGGCGCTCTATGGCTTTGTCTTCTATCTCTTCCACGTGGAGCTGAATGAAATGGCTGAGGTGGAAACTTTGGGTAAGGCCTCCAAACCCAACATGGCCAACCCTACAGATGAGGTAACTTGTTCAGCTTTATCATTCCCTGTGCGGGGCTGCCTCTGTCCTTGCACCTGAGCGATCATCGTTCCTCTGTTTCCCCCTGCAGAGCAGCATTATCCCAGGGCCTCCGTTCCTGTTTGGGGCCTGTTCTGTCCTGCTGTCGCTGCTGGTGGCCTTGTTCATTCCGGAACACAACCTTGCACTGAGATCCGGCAGCCACAAGAAGCACAGTAACGGAGCCCAGACCCACACCCACAGCCCGCAGGCCGGCGGATCGGACGGCAAGGAGCCCCTGCTCGAGGACAGCAGCGTGTGAGCTTGGCAGAGAAGGACCTGGCTTGTGCCCCGACGCCAGACCAGGGATGGACTTCGCCAGTGGGAGCCCGGGGAGCGCGACGGGGAGGAATGAGGTGACAGACTGTACTGCTAACAGCTGCTGAGAAGGGACAGGGTTTCCCTTCAAGCCAAATATACCCAGGTGGTGCAAAAATGGGATTGTGTCACCTGGTGCCGGTGGAGAGGGGAGATACCGAACTGCTCTGCTGAAGGGATAGTTCTTGGGGGCAAACCCGCCCTTGTACGTGGATTCTGAACGTCATGGTGTGACCTGCCAAACACTCGCCTCGCCAGTGAGTTCAGGGGCTGGCGTTGTCGTCGTTCTGGTGTGAACTGCGCTGCCAGCCGGGATAAACCGAGGCGTCTGCTACGTTCCCCACTCCCCTCACGCAGCTGGCACTCGCTGCTGGCCCCGTCGCAGCTCGGCTGGCGAACCTCGCCCGCGAGAGGCTGTGCTGCGCCGGGGCTGCAGCCCGTGCTGCGACACGCCGGGGAAAACGTGCCTGAAGAGCAGGGAGCGCAGACGGCTGCGAGCGGGTCCCTGCTGCTGGAGGGTCTGGTGGATTTGCCCTTTCTGGCCCGTGTGAAACTTAGACCCCCAAAAATCCACTAACTTTAGTGTTCTGAGAAGGTAAGAGAAGTGAAGGAGTGAAGTTGCAGCTGACACAGGGGAGAACGGGTGGATGAGAGAAGGGCAACGACGTGAAATACAGATGCTGAGATGGTCAACAACGTTTGTATTTCTGTTTGTTTTTTCTTGTTTTGTTACACTGATGTTTGTCTGGTGCTGCCTCCATCGGTGGTAGGTAAAAGGATTTTTCAGAAACCTTTTTCTGGAGCTGCAAGAGTTGTTTAGGAAAGAGTTCTCTGAGAGGTTGGAGAAACAACTAAACTCTGTTAAGTGCTTTGATAAAGCATGGTTTCCTGAGAGAAAGGTCAAAGAAATAGCTGTTTATCTTGAGCACTTCTATAAAGCATGTTGATTTTTCCCTAGGCTCTTGCCGTCTGATATTAAAACCGGATAATGACTGTAGCTTGTTTATTCTCGGTCCAAAAGATCCTGACGGTGATGATTGCAATTGATTTGAACTTACAGGTTTGGACTCCACGTAGCATTTGTGAGCCCGCTATGAAGGCTTTCGTTTTGTTGAAAAATGGAATTGCTGCTCCGCTGCAGGGTTCAGCTCTGTTTAGAAAGAGCAGCAGGTACTTGAACTTGGGTGTTGCGAAAGGAGCCAAGACAAGCGTGTAGGGAACGCTTGGTTGTTCATGGATACGTAGAGATGTGGCAGAGGGCAGGAAACAATTGTTCTCATCCCAGTCAGGTCAGAAGTACTGGCACTGAGCGGTCACTGGGGAAGTGAAGACCAAACTGGGAACACTTCAGAAATCAGTTGTTAAGGGAATTGAGGATACCGTGGCCAAAAATAGTCCTGTCTCAGAGCAGGGTGTGTGCAGCAGCTCGCGTTCCCTGTCTGGGATCCCTTCTCTGTAGGCTTGGGGCAGGTAACGTGGGGGAGAAAGGCCCAAGGGGAGGGAGCAATGTCACTTAGTGCTTTGGGTCTTTGCAAACAGGCAGTCGTGGCCGACGCTGTGCCTGTGCAGCAGTGGCTGCAAATGCCATTTGCCTCTGGGTTTCATGGAGAGCACCCGTGGGGCGACCCTGGAGAGCTCAGTCCCTGGCCCAGCACCGGCCCGGGCAGGGAGAGCAGTGCCCGTCCCCTGCTCTGCCCGGCCAGACAGCTGGCCCCGCTCCGGGGTGCGGGGGGACCTGAGCTCGGGTCTGTTCAGCATCTGACCCCTTCGTGAGCTTTCAGGGGGGGCTGGTGAATGTTGGCCTTGGACAGACCGAGAGCTGCGGTTCTGTGGAGGTCTCTTAAACGCCTGTCAGATATTAACAGCTCGGAGCCACTGCCTGCCTAGACTGGGCTGAACTAATAATTTAATGTCTGTTTACCAGTTTTCTGGACCAGTTAGTTATTGGAGGTGGACATTTAAGTGAAATAATTCTGTTTGTTTCGCATTAATCCAGGCTGGTACCCAGATCCCGTAATCAGAACTGTGAGTGGGTTATTGTCCGTGCAGAGGGCAGCCACCTCGGGCACTGAGGGCTTGCTGGTGTGGTTCTAATGGCAGGACTGGAGAACAGAGCTTGCAGAAGGTCGTGGTGACCTGTGGTGACTCCAGTTTTCCCAGGCTCACTGCGGTGATGCTCCAAATTCCCAAACCTTATCGGAATGGTCTGTACCGTGCGTGCACAGCAAACTTCTGTCCTGAAGCAAATCCCATCACTTAAACTTCCAGGCAGCAATCCCAACTCTGTATTGCTCACAAAAATGCCTTTTTTAGACTGGAGCTTTACCAAGTACACCTGGCGATTAATTTATTGACACTGTATTAAAAGGAACTGGAGTAGGTTTGTCGCTCACACAGGAATGAAGTGAAACACCGAATTGTTACCTCATTCACACTGAGGGGCTCGGAGCTTCACGGGTAGAATATAGTGGAACGTTGCAAAAACGAGGAGTGTAATTTATATGATAGAAATATAGAGATATATTTTTAAAAGTCCTTTCCTTTATTGAATAGTTTATTGAAACCGATGTGTTTCTAGTCCCGTTCCCTCCCCGCCGCTGCCGCCTGCGGTGTCTCAGCTCTCCTTCCCTTCAGGCAGCAGAACTGTCCGGGCGAGCTTCCCTCCTCAGTCCCTGTCCGTCACGACGCGACACCCGGATTTCCAGCGATGCTGACGTCCCCTGGCTCGCGAGCAGTGGACGGGGAGCATCTCGGTCACTTCAGCCCCGGAGCTCGGGGCCCGGCGATGCCGCAGGGTACTGCCGCGTCGGCAGGCTGCAGCCGGGCTCTTGGAAGGGCTCGGCCACGGCCGAAGGCTCTTCGGCTGCTGGGGGGGCACAGTGTCGGGGGTGGCACTGGCGAGGGTCCGCTGCCAGCGCCTTTACCAACGTGAAGGGACTGGTACACCAGTCCAGCGCTGCGCTTGCACGGGGCCTCGTGGCCCCGGGACGCGGTGTAGCCCCGAGCCTGGCACCCGCGGCATGGGGACCGGCTCTGGGAACGGGGCTCCCTGTGGGTTCTCGGTGCTGGGAGCAGGCAGGGTTCCCTTCGAGGGTTTCGGAGTTCTCTCACCTGGTTTGGTGGGGCCTCGGCCCCGGGTAGCTCGCTCCCCGTCAGCACTGGGCTGGGACCCGCTGCCACCTGCCCTTGAGTGACAGAGGAGGACTCAGGCCAAGCGGTGACGGAGCTGAAATTACCGGACCTGAATGAAGAATGGCTCATTCTGAAGGGCTGGTGATTCTGCAGCGTCCCACGTGGAGACTGGAAAATCTGTATGGGGCATTCAGCTAGTTTTGCCAATTTTTCTTACTTTGTATGAAAATGTAACTTTTTTAAAAAGAGCCTTTTCTTAAAATCCCCTTGATCTGCTGCGTAGTGCCTGAGCCTGCCCGTGTAACATCAGTACTCCCACAATTTGTCTGCAGTGACCTGTCATTCCGGTCAGTAACAGCAATGCCCCAAACATAAGGCAAAAAGTGGCTTAGTTGCCTTTCTTCTGCAGTTCCAGTATTAATGGCAGAGTTCAAGTGAGTTTAAACGGATCTTGTCGCTTAAAAAAATATCTGCGTTAAACCATTGCTTTCTCTTTTGTCATTAATTTTGCAATGCAGTACTTTTTGACTTCACTGGTTTTTACTCTTTTCTCTGCACTTGAGTGGCTGCAAACATCTTTGATTCTCTTTAAAAAGTGTGGGCATGTGGCAAGCCCGCGTTCCCTGAAGAACAACAGTACCTCTGCTCTCTTGAAGTTTACTATTGCGTGCATTTCTCTATCTCTCTTTTTTTATGCTAATGATGAAATGTATTTATTTCAGTTTGGGTTGTGTTCAGAACTGGCTGATCTCTCCCTCTGATGGATTATTTATTAAACTGCTGCTTCCCTGTTGTGTTGAAGTTCTCTGTGCTCATCCTTCACCCCAGCCCCTGTTAGGAGACCGCGTTCCAGCCTCTCGACCCCTGTAAGCTGTGCTGAAGGGGTTGTCGCAGGAGACCCCGCGCCAGGCCTTGTAAATCCACCCCCTGTCTCGAATGGGCACGAGCTGTGGTGTTACTCTTACCTATTCATTAAAACTATTCTAGAGCAAAAAAGTACTTGGAACCGTTTCACATTCACCCCTGATCCAAAAACAGCTCTCCAGGTTTCACAGAATCACAGAATGGTCGGGGTTGGAAGGGACCTCTGTGGGTCACCCAGTCCAACCCCCTGCCCAAGCAGGGTCACCTACAGTAGGCTGTAGAGGACCTTGTCCAGGGGGGTCTGGAATGTCTCCAGAGAAGGAGACTCCACTGGAGTGTTAAAATAGCAGCACCTCAGCAGCTCGGACGTCTCCGGGGCCGAGGTGTGAAATGTTCTGAGCCCTGACCCTGCTGCTCGCCGGACGGCCTGGGGGCCGGGGGCTTGCGCAGGGGCAGCGCCTTGGGGCAGCGTGTCCGGGCATCGCGTACGGCATCGCGCCGAGCAGCAAAGCGCTCCC
>Ga0065711_1048133_pt1 | contig 11971 bp, 9 predicted proteins | sample Hoacrofraction12_FD_59098 | JGI IMG/M metagenome (GOLD analysis project Ga0065711, IMG submission 59098) | Hoatzin crop microbial communities from Cojedes, Venezuela - Epithelial fraction 12 v2 (version 2) | ecosystem: Host-associated > Birds > Digestive system > Esophagus > Crop | place... | reverse complement strand
ATATGGGGAGGCTTGTCAGATTGTCTACATCACACTGCCACAAACCCGCCAAGGCAAGCGCTATGTGCTCACAATGGTGGAGGCCACCACCGGATGGCTGGAAACCTACCCCGTGCCCCATGCTACGACCCGGAATACCATCCTGGGCCTGGAAAAACAAGTTTTGTGGTGACATGGCACTCCCGAAAGAACTGAGTCGGACAACGGGACTCACTTTCGCAACAGACTCATAGACACCTGGGCCAAAGAACACGGCATCGAGTGGGTGTATCACATCCCCTACCATGCACCAGCCTCTGGAAAGATTGAACGTTACAATGGGCTGCTAAAAACCACTTTGAGGGCAATGGGGGTTGGGACTTTCAAAAACTGGGAGACTCATTTAGCAATGGCCACCTTTTTGCTTAACACCAGAGGATCCACCAACTGGGCGGGTCCTGCCCAGTCAAAACCTCAGCGACCTGTAGAAGGGGATAAAGTCCCGGTGGTGCACATGTGCAACATGTTAGGGAAGACAGTTTGGGTTAGTCCTGCCTTGGGCAAAGGCAAGCCTGTTCACGGGATTGCTTTTGCTCAAGGACCTGGGTGTACCTGGTGGGTAATGCGGAAGGATGGGGAAGTCCGATGTGTACCTCATGGGAATCTGATTTTGGGTGAGAATAGTCCATAAATAAATTGTATAAAGTTAATTGTTAAATAACCCTGTCACTCTCTGTTATCATTGTTATAATTGTTATATGTTGTACCAGTAGTATCGTAGTAAGAATCGTTGAGATTAAAGAAGGATGGACTTTTTGATGAAAACCTAGCAGAGCACAGCGATGATGGAACTGGACCTGGTTTTCAACAACTATCACCCAGCAACTTCATCAAGATCAACATGTCCTGCAGACTATGGGCATGGGCCACACCAGATACATCAGCCGTGAGCTCCGTATGCAGCAAGTGACCGTCCATCACCACACATCACCTCCCGCCATGGAAGACCATTACGACAGATGGAGCCCAAAGTCATGTATTAAATGAACTCAACGGACACTTTAGAGTGATGATCCATACACTAAGGGAATGATATCTGGAGACAGGGGAAGTGGTGTTGATCAACTGGACAATGGGGGACCTGGGCATGACGTACATGGTATGGAAGAAGGGGTGGATAATGTCCTGGTTTTGTCCAGAACAGGGTTAATTTTCACCGGACTCCAGGAAGGGGTACAGCCGGGTGGGCTGACCCAACCCCAACCTGCCAAACAGAGCAGGGTATTCCATACATGTGCCTCATGCTGGGTTCCAGTGGGGGGGAGCTGGGCGGGGGGAACTCACTCGCGGCACGGGAGTGTGCAGCGGCAGCAGTTTGGGAGAGCGACTGTGTTGTACGGTCTGTTTTGTCGTGTTTTCTCCTTTTCTGTATCATTGTTTTTCCTGTTCCCTTTGTTTGCTGTTCTGTTAAACTGCCCTTATCCCGACCCACCAGTTTCTGCCTTTTTCTTTCCATTCTCCTCTGCACCCTGTTGAGGGGAGGGGTGGCCATGTGGCGTTTTTGTTGCCGGCGGCAGGCGAACCAGAACAGAAACTAATTCTTCATAGTGCAAATAAATGTGAAAACTAAGGTATTTGCTCTCATTTTAAAACACATCATGTCATTCTGGTGAGGCAGCATTATTTTGTGTGATCTTCCGCTGTCTCTCCTTCCATACCGCAAGCCTTGGTTCTTCATAGTTAGAAATTGTCTGAAGTATTAGTATAAGCTGTAAAATGTAGGTTTTACTTCCAGGCAGACTTTATGAAAACAGCACAGGAAAACTTTCCTGGAAATTAATGTGGCTAAGGTATTACAGATTCACAGATGAAGAAATCTGTGTTAGAATACTACAGAGTCCCAGAAGACTTATCATTTACAAATGACCTTGAACTGTGGCTACATGTTCTGGACTGTTCATTCTCAATTAGACCTGATGCCGCAATCTTAGAAATATCAGTATCATTTCATATGACCATCTGAAACCTCCCTGTGACTTTCACCTCCTCCACATTTTGTTCCCTTGTATCCAAACCTTCAAAATTTCATGCTAATTCTCATTCTTCTCCATCCTGGTGGTTTTTTACACTTCTCTATTTGCTATTGCAAATAAATTCTGAAAAAAATTACATAATTTTCTAGTAGTGATCAATAACTCAAGTACTGAAATCATCTGTTTTAATACTCTTTTTCTTTTGTTTCCTAGACTATCTAAAAGACTACAATTACAGCAATTCTTATCATTCTTTATTTCAGTAGAGAGAACTCTAAGTCACTCCTGCTCTGTTTGTTGCGGGGTTTGTTGTCATGTTATTACTCGCTTTACAAATATAAGGTCTTTGCTTGCTTTTCTTATTTTTAAATTTTTTTTCTTACATGTTTGCTCCTATATAAACCTGCTTGTCTGCTCACTATATTCTAGCCACTTTCTTCATGTTGCTTCTGCTGCTGTCACATGTTGTGGCAACAAAGAAAGCAACAGGTTTTGGAAAGAATTCCTCTAATGAACAAGAGAGGAAAGGGAGTCAGAAATGACCCTTAGGTTGCAAAATTAGTAACTCAGATTCACGTGGCATTCTCTCTACAGATATACCTAGCAAAATGGCACAGTTTAGAGGGAAAGATCAGCAAGTCAGTGGGTTTTTTGTGTTTTTTTTTTTTTTTTTTAATTTATGTCAGTGACAGGCTATATCTGAGAGAGACTATGAATAATAAATGTTGATGACAATAATACAGAATAAGAATCTTCTATAGATTATTCCTGCTTATCTACTTTGCTATACATTAGTTAATATTTTACTGGTCTTTTCCACGTTGAATATTTAACTGAAGTGTAGCTAGTGCCTTTATGTCACAGCAGAATGTAATACTACTCACATCTCTAAATTTACAAAGAATCTATGTCCTGATAGTCCTTGACATCCTTGGGAAAAATATTCTTATTTCCCCTTAGATTTTGCAGGTGCCTCCTCCGACATCACAGTTTGCTAGGGAACTGCGTTTATGCATCAAGAAAAAAATCATTATACTTTCTCCTTTAAACAAAAGACTTGTGTTCATAAGGGAAAGAGACTGGAAAAGAAGGCAAGGCAAGAACTCAGACTAAACACAGCTTGAAAACTCTAAACTGCTTATGCTCCACTGACTTCTTTCAGTAAACACATATATGGAAGTAGGCATTTCTACTTTGTCCTAGCTGTGCAGATTACAATAAAAAGTTGTGAAATTAAATACACCACAGTAGATTGAAACATAAAAGTTAACTTCGTTCTGATATATTCAAAACAAATCAGAGTTTTCCCAAGACAGATTATTAAAACTGCTTGAAATACACAAATAGTTCAAGGGAATTGCAAGTTCATGTGAAATCACATGAATCATTTATTTTACTAAAAGATTTTGCAAAATACCTGTAGGGATTCATACATAGGTGCTGACCAGTGAATAAAAATACTAATTGAAAAAACAAGGACAAGTTCTCAGGTGCTCATTAGCTAAAAGTTTCATTTTATGCAGAATTCAACTAAGGTGACCTTTTCGCAGGAACCAGAGCAGAAATAGCTGTCATGAATGCTATGTATTCTGTAGCCACTTTCAGACATTGTCAAAGAACCCCTGACAAATAGTTATTATAAAGCTTTCTCCTTTAATTGGTCTTATTATTAAAAATGTGTAGAACTCCACTGACTGCAGGAAGAAAATAATTCAAATAGCCTTTGTTATTATTTGTAAGCCAATGCAGTGCAAAAAACCCAATGCAGTATCAAACAATGATATTAAATTATATTCTAATCAAAATTAAGCAAGGAGGACCTAAATAATGAAATTACATTATTTCTACAATATACAATAGGGTATCAGCATAGTTAAGCAAGTCCAAGGTACCTCGTTGGTGCAATTACTCATTAAACAGTGAACAAGGTAGTTTGTCTGACGCAGCAATAGTTTTAAAGACGAGGATTGAATTCTGCCTGGAGCTGAGACCTCCCTGGTGCTCCTACCTGTGCAAATCCAGATCGTATCAGAAGATGTATAAAGAAGGCTTAGCTTAGCAGTTGTTGAGTCAATACTACAGGGAAGTGATATAAATTCTGCTACTGGAGTAACCTAGCAGAAAATTACTAATCCTGTGAAGAAATAAAGACAATAAAAGCATTACACCTAGATCCTCTAACAACTAATGCTTGCAAAGCTGCAGGCTCCAGGAAAGCCTTGCACCATCACGTGCTGCTTTAGAGCTGCAGTATAGCCCACACCAAGAGCAAAGAAGAAAAGGTGTTTAGGTCAATACAGAAAATCAGTGGGACAATTTAAAAAAAGTTATCCCGAGGAATATGCCTTGATTTTAACACTTCGAGAAACCTTTGATGCTACAAACCTGGCTTAAGTGAATGCTATTAATAAAAGACAAAGTTACAAACGAGTGCCAGCATGATGTGCAAAAGTGGAACTCTTTGTGCCATGGAAGACACAACACACAAACCTGGCATTAAAAAAAAAAAAACAAAACCCAATAAAAAGAGATTGAATAAGAAGTTTAACATCCTATCACCCAGAAATTGTTCATGGAAGAATGAGGTCGCTCTCTCAAACTACTTCACAATTAGTGACTTCAAAGGAATTTTTTTACAGTCCAGAAGATATACAGTGCAACTATATTATAGAGTACAAACTTCTTGTTCCTACTGCAGGATAGTAAATATCTGATAATAGAGGGAGACTTCAAAGACGCCAGGAACATATGAAATCACATATTTTCTCTTTCTTGTATAAGACAAATTGGAAGATATTTTTTCACTCCTTTGGGACGATAGAAAATTTGATGTTTATTATCATAGCTTTACAAAGAGTATTAGTCCATGAGTGTGATCGACAGGCTGAAAAGTTGGGCAGAGAGGAACCTGATGAGGTTCAACAAAGGCAAATAAAGGGTCCTGCACATGGGGAGGAACAACCTCATGCATCAGTACAGGTTTGGGGCAGACCTGCTGGACAGCAGCTCTGCGGAGAGGGACCTGGGTGTCCTAGTGGATGACAGGTTAACCATGAGTCAGCAGTGTGCCCTGGCTGCCAAGAAAGCCAATGGGATCCTGGGGTGCCTCAAGAAGAGTGTGGCCAGCAGGTCGAAGGAGGTTCTTCTTCCCCTCTACCCTGCCCTGGTGAGGCCTCATCTGGAGTACTGTGTCCAGTTCAGGACTCCCCACTTCAAGAAAGATGAAGAGCTACTGGAGAGAGTCCAGCAGAGGGCTACAAGGATGGTGAGGAGACTGGAACATCTCCCCTATGAGGAGAGGCTGAGGGAGCTGGGCTTGTTCAGCCTGAAGAAGAGAAGGCTGTGAGGAGACCTAATAAATGCTTATTAATATCTGAAGGGTGGGTGTCAGGAGGATGGGGCCAAGCTCTTTTCAGTGGTGTCCAGTGACAGGACAAGAGGCAACAGGCACAAACTGAAGCAGAGGAAGTTGCGTCTGAATATGAGGAAGAATTTCTTCGCTCTGAGGGTGACGGAGCACTGGAACAGACTGCCCAGGGAGGTTGTGGAGTCTCCTTCTCTGGAGATATTCAAGACCCACCTGGACAAGAACCTGTGCAGCCTGCTGTAGGTGACCCTGCTTCGGCAGGAGGGTTGGACTAGATGACCCACAGAGGTCCCTTCCAACCCCTACCTTTCTGTAATTCTGTGATTCTGTGATCAGTAGTGATAATATGATGAAAATATTTGCCATATTTTTTTTTCCTAAGGTAGCACTAGAATATTCAATTTTCCAGCATTGTGAAACAGTGAGTTTATATAGAAAGGGTGAGCTAGGAGAATTTTTTTTACTATCACGTTTGAAAATTCTGTCTATGTCTACAACAGCATTTCTGTAATTTCATTCTGCATTATACCCAAGTATAGTTGTGTATTTTGTGCTTTCCCACCCTGCAGTATCAGAATATAGACCTTAGAAATAAAGTCTATGAAACAGAGATATGCGAGTTTTGCATGGAAGGCAAGGATCGTCTATTACTTCCCACAGGCCATACACCTAGCTAAAATTCTGTGTCTGTCACAATGAAATGTTGGTACTAAGCAGAATATTTAGATTGTGAACAGCAGAAAATTACTTTTTTTGTCAGTGTTGTGTATCAGTTTTTGTAACTGACTTTTAAACTTCTTTGTCTGGATTGTTGGTATCTTCACCAGGTTATTTAAAGTTGAAGAATCTTTGCCCTTTACTGTAATGTACTCCTGTCACTAGTCTATGAACCAGATTGCGTTAGTGTTTGTATTCATACAAGTTCATTTGGTATGAATTAGAAAAGCTTTCCTTATCGGCTTATGGTTATAGGACTGTAGATATGGAAAGACAGCACCAATGTTTAGTTAGGAATATGTTATCTGTGTTTCATTACCAATTTTATAGAAAGGATGTTACTACAGCTGCTGTGTTTGTTCATCAGACAATGGCTATGAAAATACCTTATTGGATTGTTTTTTTAATCAAAGGCCAATAGGAAAACACTCAAGATAAATACTTTCAAAATGTCTACCTTTCAATTTGAATTGCTGTGTATATTCACAATATCCAGTGGTTCTGATCTGAGACAAGGTATTTCTTTCCTAAGGAACATAACTTTATCCTGTCATTAACCTTCATTTTCTGAAAACAAAATTACTTTTAAACAAAACAATGAAGAATAGCGGTGTAGCACACTGTTTAGTGACTTTCCCAATATAGCTCTGTTGAAATCACAACAATATATTATGTTACAAAACATTGGTCAATATGGAAAAGGAGAGCTTCTCTCCTTTCAATACAGCCTGGAATTCTGTAGTCTTATTTTTTGTCCTTTCTCTTACAGCTCTCTCTCGCAACTATTTTTAGAGAAAAACAAGCTCATTTGTAGATGAGACTTCAGAAGAATTATGTTTTGTATTTTTATCACATTTTTTCAAGTTAAAAAGGTGAAATTTAAAGTGTTGAACATCAAGTTATACAATTCAAAAAAAGTGGTCTTTAGAACAAGAAAGGATCTTTTAATAACTGTCACAGAACAGCAGTTCAGAAGTGTGACTCTCACTTCCTAGTCACATGGTGCTTTCTTCACGTTTTATGTGACACCTCCATTAAAGGAAAATAAAATAATGACTTTGTAAACTAATTTTCTTTGTAAGGAAGAAGGATAAGTCAGTCCCTTCCAATGACAATATACAGCTCTGATCCACTCTGTAGAATTCTTTGTCTTTGAAATATCTTACTGAAAAAAACAGGTTACAAAACTGCTGCACACATACTTTCTCAGTCTGGGTTCCTGAGAATATACGTATGTTACAAGGTCAGTTTTCCTGAGATGATGACCATGTCTCTTTATAATTTGTGTTATCATGCAAGGGGAGGAGTGTTCTGATTTACTGGCGCTTTGACTTTTGCCCACATGGTTTTAGCGTTTGCAGAGCATTTACAATTTGAAAATGAAGACTCCTACGTACCGAGCCATTCCATAGAGAGTGTGAAGTGGAATACAGAGCAGGCACCAAAATGTACCTTTGAAAACACGTTGTAAAATAAAACAGTACAGAAATATTGGAGCAAAATAGGCACAACACCACATGCTAAGAACTGTGCAGATCCATGTAGAGGAAATAAATATTTTTTTATAGCTAAGGATATGTAATTTCCTTCAACATTCAGGCACTTACTCTTGGAATATATTCAGGGTGTTTTACAATTTTAAGGGTTTGCGTGGCAAGGTTTTGGGTATCAGGGGGGCTATAGAAGTGGCTTCTATGAGAAGGTGTGAGAAGCTTCCCCCATGTCTAATAAAGCCAGTGCCAGCCGGCTCTAAGACAGACCCGCCACTGGCCAAATCCAAGCCAATCAGCAACGGTGGTAGCACTTCTGTGATAACATATTTAAGAAAGGGAAGAAAAAAACTCTGCGATGAAACGGCAGCGTAGAGAGAGGAGTGAGACTATGTGACAGAAATAACTCTGCAGACACCAAGGTCAGTGAAGAAGGAGGGGGAAGAGGTGCTTGAGACACCACAGCAGAGAGTCTTCCCTTGCAACTCGTGATGAAGACCATGGTGAGGCAGGCTTTTCCCCTACAGTCCATGGAGGTCCACAGTGGAGCAGATATCCACCTGCAGCCCATGGAAGGGACCCCATGCTGGAGCAGCTGGATGTCTGAAGGAAGATGTGACCCTGTGGGGAGCCTAACGCTGGAGCAGGCTCCTGCCAGGACCTGTGGACTCATGGAGAGAGGAGCCCACGCTGGAGCAGGTTTGCTAGCAGAACTTGTGACCCCATGGGAGACCCACGCTGGAGTAGCCTGGTCCTGAAGCTCTGCACCCCGTGGAAGGGAGCCACACTGGGGCAGTTTCTGAAGAGCTGCAGCCTGTGGGAAGTACTCATGTTGGAGAAGTTTGTGGAGAACTGTCTCCCGTGAGAGGAAACTTCATGCTGGAGCAGGGGAAGAGTGTGAGAAGTCTACCCCCTGAGGGACAAGGAGCAGCAGAGACAACGTGTGATGAGCTGACTGTAACCCCCATTCCCTGTCACCCCGCGCCGCTCAGGGGGAGGAGGTAGAGAAACGGAAGTGAAGCTGAGCCTGGGAAGAAGGGAGGGGTGGAGGGAAGGTGTTCTAAGATCTAGTTTTATTTCTCACTGTCCTACTCTGATTTGATTTGTGATGAATTAAACTCCCTTTTCTCCCCAAGTTCAGTCTGTTTTGTCCATGACAGTAATTGGTGTGTGATCTCTCCCTGTCCTTGTCTCGACTCTCGAGCCTTTCATCACATTTCCTCTCCCCTGTCCAGTTCAGGAGGGGTAGTGATAGAGTGGTTTAGGCGGGCACCTGGCATTTATCCAGGCCAAACCAAAACACGTAACTGCCCAGAAAATTTTCCATTGTAAATTATCAGTTGGAAAGTTAATTGTATTTGCACAAGGAGACTTTTAGCCACATAAAGTTAAAATACTAACAATAAATATGTGTAAAAAGATATTCATTAGAATCGAAAACATCTCTTCTTTCCAAGACGTTTTTGAATACTCAAAGTTTAGTAATACTTCTTCAAAAAGAGTTGAAGTGCTTTGCTATAAAAGGGATTATTTAAAAGGACAGAAAGCAACAAGACTGTTACTTACAGCACTGAGTGATAATATCCACAGCACTGCCTTTCTAGGTTGTTTCTGGCTACTTCCTGACAAGCTGCCATAGAGTCCTTTCTGAAGAGTTACAGTAATATCTGAAAGTCTGACAGTAGCAGCTTATGGGGTTTAAATCAACCTGTCCTTGTCTGGGTCACTCTGTCCCTCTCCTATCTGAATATCCTCTCTGCTGTTTCTTTGGAGAGTACTAACTGAGTAGCCATTACTCATTATTTGTCTTTTCAGACTACTCAAACTCTTGCTTTTATCAATATTTTACAAGTAATATGATATCATTTCAATTCTTTTCCATCTTATTTGATATAGTCCCTTCAGATATTGAATGATTGCTTAGATTGAACTCTTGATGAACACCTCAGGAGGTTGACTTAATATGCTTATAATTTGTGAATACAGTGCATAACAGTAATAATATATTGCATAACTGTAATAAAACTAAAAGCAACAGAGAAAAAGAAATTAAAATAAAAATCTAAAGAAACAAACAAAAAATTAGAATAACAGGACAGATTCTTGGTCATTATAAAACAGCACAACTTCCTTACCTAAAGGCAGATACCTATTCATCATCTGAAATCTAGTTCCTCACCATAATAAATAATCTGAGGTAAATGAACAAGTATACCCCTTTAGAAGACCTTTTGTTTGAAGAGATTCATTCAGCAAGATTTCTATTCAGTTCTTCATACTTGCCATGAGGGAATTCTCGTAATCTGTAAAACTGTGACATAGTTCTATGTTCACATATTAGCTTGCATATTTATGAGAATGTGTTCCCCCAAAGAAACACTCCTGAATACTAATAAATGTATTGGAGCTCTTGAGTCTTTCCAATCTGCCTTATTGACTCATGTCTCCAGAGCATTTCGGTATCACAGAATTACAAATTGACTGAAGCTGGTCAGCAGCTCTGGAGATCATCTAGTACCACTCCTGTTTGGAGCTGGATTGCTCAGGGCCATCTTCAGGCAGATTTAAATATGTTTAAAGAATGGAGACTCTACAACCCCTTGGGGCAACCTGTGCCAGTCTTTAACCACTCTCACAATGGAAAAAAAATAGAGCATTGTTGTTTTGTTAAAATAGACTTTTCTGTATCTCATTGGCTTTGTCCTGTCATTGGGTACACCACCAAGTGTCAGGTTCTGTCCTCTTTACTTCCTCCCCATCAGGTATTTATACACATGGAAAAAGTCCACCTGAGCCTTCTTTTCTCCAGGCTAAACAGTCTCAGCTCTCTCAGACTCTCTTCATGTAAGTGATACTCCAGTCCACAAATCATCTTGGCCCTTCACCAAACTCTCTCCAGTGTTCCATGTCTCTCCTGTACTGAAACGCCTAGACCTGGACACGGTACTCTAAAGACAGCTTCACCCATGTTGAGCAGAGTGTAATGATCATCTCCTTCTACCTGCTAGCTCCTCCTAATGCAGCTCAGGAAAGCATTAGCCCTCTTTGCCACAAGGGCACATTGCTAGCTCTTGTTCAGCTTGGTGTTCACTAGGATTCACAGGTCATTTTCTGCAAAGCTGCATTCCAACTGGTTAGCCCACAGCCTGTGCTGGTGTGAGGGGTTATTATTCCCCAGGTATGGGACTTTGCACTTACCTTTAGTGAACTGCTTGAAGTTCCTTTCAGCCCACTCATCTGGTGCATCAGCCTCTCCTCTCTGTTCTGTATCATTCAAAAACTTGTTGAGGGAACACTCTGCCCTATGATCCAGGTCATTGATGAAGATATTAAAGATCATAAAAACTAGTAATGACCTCTGAGATATACAAATAGTGACTAATCTGTGGCTAGAATTATCACAAATGCCACTGCTCACAGCACTTTGAACTAGGCTGTTCAGCAGCTTTTTAATCCAACTGTCCACTTAACTAGCCTATATTTCATCAGTTTGTCTATGAGGATATTATGGGACACAGTATTGAAAGCCTTATTAAATAGAAGATAAACAATAGCAACCGCTCTCACTTCATGCATCATGCCAGACAGCTCATCACAGAAGGCTATCAGGTTGGTCAGGACTGATTTTGCATTCATGAATCTGTGCTGACCACTCCCAACCACCCTCCTGTTCTCAGTATGTTTGAAAATTATTTCCAGGACTGTTGGCTCAATGACTTTCCCAGGCATCAAGGGGTGACTGAATGGCTTCTAGTTCCCCTGAGCGTCTTTCCTGGCCTTCTTGGAGACAGATTCAACTTTTGCTTTCTTACAGTCCTCCGGAATGTCACCTCATCACCACGACCTTTCAAAGATTACCAAGGGTGGCTTTGCAACGACATCACCCAGCTCCCTCAACACTCGTGGGTGCATCCTATCAGTTCTCAAGGACTTGTGGATGCCCAGTTTATATAAATGTTCCCTAACCTGATCTTCCTCCACCAAAGTAAGTCTTTCTTGTTCCAGGCTTGCTCAAGCTTCCAGCCTTGTTCCAGGTTTATATCATGCTTGCTTATAAGACCTGAAAACAGATTCTACTAGTGAAGAGAGTGGTGAAGAAGCCATAGAGTCCTTTGGCTTTTTCTATGTCCTTTGTCAGCAGGGGCCTTGCCCCTTTCAGCAGTAGGCCCTCATTTCACTCATCTTCCTATTTCTTCACACCCCTCACCTGATTCAAGCTATGTGGCTTTCAGCTTAACCCATCTTTGCATGCTTGGAAAGTACCTCTATATTTCCCTTGGGTCTCTGTTTCGGTTTCGGCTGCCGCCGGCAACAAAAGCGCCACGCGGCCGCCCCTCCCCCCGCCGGCGTGCGGAGGAGAATGGAAAGAAAAAGGCAGAAACTGG
>Ga0065711_1011060_pt1 | contig 11971 bp, 9 predicted proteins | sample Hoacrofraction12_FD_59098 | JGI IMG/M metagenome (GOLD analysis project Ga0065711, IMG submission 59098) | Hoatzin crop microbial communities from Cojedes, Venezuela - Epithelial fraction 12 v2 (version 2) | ecosystem: Host-associated > Birds > Digestive system > Esophagus > Crop | place... | reverse complement strand
CCTGCTCTGGGTGACCCTGCTTCGGCAGGGGGGTTGGACTAGATGACCCACAGAGGTCCCTTCCAACCCCTACTATTCTGTGATTCTGTCCCAGGTTCCACCCCTGCTCACGCCGAAGCTCTGCTCACCCCTCAGCCCCGCAGAGCACAGCCGACCACTTACCAGAAGAAGTTACGGCAAAGTCCCACTTTATTCCGCCGGTAACTTCTTGGTCTTTTAAATGCAGAGCAGTGTTTAACGCTCACCCTGTGTTTTCCTTCCCTCTCGTTCCCCATGAACAGGGTGACGAGTGACACGGAGCTGGGAGACTCGCTTGTTTTCTGCCTTTCGAGAGCTTTGTTTTCATGAACCCACACTTGGCAGAAAGATTCCGGTTTCGACATTCAGAACACACTCGTAAGAGCTGCAAGGTGTTTTTTGTGATTAATCTTTGTATACTCTAATAGGTGAAGTTTGCTTCATCATGCCTGGCTCTTGTACGTCCCCCGTTATCCCCGGTGTCACCGTGGTGCTGCCTGGTGGTCTACAAACCACGGCGTTCAGTCCTTGAGCAAAGATCCGGAGGTCACATGGAAAATCGCTTCCCACTTGGCCGTACATTTGTTTTTCCAGCTGCTGCCGGGGGGGCTGTGCTGGGGGGGGGCTGTGCTGGGGGGCTGCTCCTCTGCACGGAGATGGGTCTCAGCGATGGGGCCCACGCTCGTAATTAGTCGTCACGCTCAGCTGTCAACCCCCACACGACAAAACGGATCGCTTTTTCCAACCGTGACGTTCCAGTGCTAAGGACAGAGGCTTCGCTGGGGTTGAGCCGGTCTCGTGCCAGGCTGGGCTGTCCCTCTGCCCGCCCAGCAGCAGTCCCTGACCCACAGCGTGGAGGACCAAAGCCTGCCCAGAACCGGAGCAATTCCCCGTTGCTTAATAACAAACGCCGCAGCAATCTGCTTCCGCCTGAGGAAGGTTATACTCTTCCTCACAATCAGATTATGATGCAGTTAATTTTTCACTGCCTGAGCTGCTTAGCATCTGAAAGTTATATTCACATATTCAAAGTCTTTATGGGCAAGGAAGCTTTTCTAAGCCCTCCCCCCGCCTCGGGAATTGTGTTTCTCTGTGCAGCAGCAAATAAGAATATTTGGGATGCATTTTTCACGCAGCAGCAAATAAGAATATTTGGGATGCATTTTTCACGCAGCAGCAAATAAGAATATTTGGGACGCATTTTTCACACAAAGGTCCCTATAAAGGTGTGCTCAGGCCCCGTGGGTTTCAGCGGCAGAGCCTTTACCGGCGAGGAAGGGGAGAGGAGGGAGCCGGGCTTCCCCTGTCCCCACGCTGGCACGTGCAGCCGTCAGGGACTCTGCCAGCCCTGCCTTTCCTGAAGGTCTGAGGGACCTCAGCTGATACTCAGAATCTTGTTTGTGTGCACAGCACATCTTCAAGAGTCAGTTATGGTGCCCATCCCTCAGCCACTGCCTACACGCTCATATTCCTTCTCCGTGACCCACTCAAAGCTGAAGATGGGCTCTTGGGGCTGCGGCAGGGTGGGAAGCAGGGCTCCATCCCAGGGACGTGTGGAGGACCACTCATCGGTCTGCTATCAGAGGACATTGCTCAGAAAAGCTGCTAACACAGCCTGTTTTCTGCTCAAGCGAGCAAAATATCCTCGGAGAAGTTTGTTAGCTTGAAAATCGCAAATTCTTATGCATGATGTAATTCAGTTGAAGCTCCACCAAGCTGAAACTGCGTGACCTTTTGATCTTTTTGCAAATAAATGAACAGCCCCAAGGAAGCTTCAAAGTGCTGCACCCTCGGTGGAGGACAGGGCGCCTGGAGGAGCTGACGAAGTAAAGCTTTGGGTTTTTTTCATTTTAAGGGACCGAGACTTGGGAAAAATATAGGTCGTATTATGTGTTTTAAATATTGATCAAAAAAAAATCCAAAACATATTTGTACAAAGGTTCACAGAGGCATTATCTTCGCAAAAGCTGCCCACCCTGGCACTGCCACTGGGGCTTGCTCAGCTGGCTCCCGAGACTTGCTCCGCTGCCACCCAGCATGCTGTTTCTGCAAAATGAGGAGGAGGTATTTAAAGCCTCCAGAGGGAGAGACGTCCTGATGGACGGGCTTTGAGAAGTCATTATGGTAAGGTATAGAAGGCTGGAGCTATTTTGAAGCAAACGGCACCCGAGTGGCGTGGTCACCAAAGGAGCTGTCGGCGCGGTGACGGAGAGGCCGGGGGGTTTTCAGGTGGGGTAACTACAGCAGCGGCACACGCTGACCTGCGCTGCGAGTTGGCCATAACTGGTTGGATACGTCCCAAAATGCAAGTCTCCTCCATTCCACAAGGCAGGCAAGTGGTGTGAGCTTCGTTCAGCAATTAATCAAGACGTGAGGGGACGATTCCTTTTCGCCCTTACAGCCGCTTCCACAAGCCATCTAACAAGGCGTAATTCTGCCTTCAGAGTGATGATGTGAGAGGACCTCCCTTCTCCTCAGAGGATTTCTTTGAAGAAGCAGCTGTTGCACAAGTGCTCCTGCCTCTCCTCCAGACCTGCCGGGGCGGAGGAGAGTTTTGTAGACTTATTGAGATTAAACTTGCGGTGCCTTTTCATCAAGTTTCCCATTTACCTCCAAAAGGTGCTAAAATTTGGGTAGTGCAAAGATTCTTCCTAAATCAAAATCGGGGCTCTGATTTTCAGTCATTAGCAGGGGTCAAGCTGTTTGAAACCCAGTGGTTCCCACCATCTGCTATGAAACTCAGAAAATTACAGAGCTGTGAAATAATATTAATAACCTAATTATTTAAGAGGTAAACTGGAGAAAGACAGCTATGCATAAAACCACGACCAGGGGAAACCAGACCTCCAGCACCCAGTAGGCCAAGCGAGAAGATAACGAAGCAGCACCCACACAGCTTTCTGCCTTTGGCTGCCAAAGGGGAAAGAGGGCAGGGTTTGCCCTGGCAACACAACTCGGCAAAACCCAGCGCTGCCGTTATCGAGACCGGGTGAAGGAGTGATCTCGCAAAGGAGATGAATTCCCTCCCCAGAAATGTCTCCAGGCTGGGTCAAACCAGGGATGGCTCTTACCTCAGGGATAGTGGGGTCCATCCCCTCCAGAACATCACAGCTCTTGGAAAAACCACGTGGGTCTGCTCCCCTGGCGCCAAGCAGCCTCCCACCCGCCGGCCGGGTGCACCCCGCGAGCACCGCTGCGATCCCACCTCCGAGCTCCTGCAGACACCTCAGGAGATCCTTCGGGATCCTTCGCTGCAGGGCTATGTTCCATCGTCGGGGTCACCCCACAGGACATCAGGGAGAGAAATACTGAAGCTTCTTGGCTTTGGCAGGATCTTTTTCTTGTTTTATCTCCCAGCGAGACCCAGAGCTGGGGAGGGAGAAAACTGAAAGCTCCCACTGGAGCTGGGTCAGGCTCTGCCTTTCCCAGGAGAGGATTTAGCCTTTACACTTCCAGTGTGGATTAGTGTTTCCATGGTAATTATTTGATTTTTTTAGCTGTGTTTAATATATAAATAAAACATAATATATAAAGAAAATAAGTACTTTCAATAAAATATCTCTCAGGACTGCAGCACTGTGCTGTGCTCACCAGCTGCAATTCTGCTGGGAACTGGGGCGTGGGGGGAGTTCCTACCTCAGTGATGCACTTAGAAGACAAAAAAATGAACAAAATCTAGTGCCAGTAAGAGAATACAGGTTCTTCATAAAATTAACACTCCTTTCCAGTCAGCTTTTTATTCTTCTGAGTTTGCGTGCTGCTGTAAACCACACGCGCTCCTTCCTTGCAGCGTGCCCAACGCTAATTATCGGTGAAAGAAATGGGAATACTTGTGGCAGGCAAGTGTATGAGATCACCCTCTTCTGATATTGTTATTCATAGCAACACATAAATGTGCTTTCCAGACATGTGGAGGTATTTCATGGTTTTTCACAGGCTCCCAGGACCCTGCTGCTCCCCACAGCAGGGCTGGAGACGGGGTGGAGACCACCCCGAGTGCCCCATCCCCGCGAGCGGCTGCTGCTCGGCGCCCGGTCCTGCTCTGCGGCACCCGCACCTGCATTGCCCTGCTCTTGGTTACTACCACAGAAACACAGATTTCTCTTTCTGCACAGAGCAGCGTGTGTAAAGCCTGTGCATAAGAGGTACGGGTGTACAACACAAAGGTAAGCAAAAGTTTTTACAGAAATTTTCTGTTCTTATAGAAACGCATACTTCCTCTCCCTCCTGAACCCTTTTGTCCATCCTTTCTTCTCCTTCCCCCAGACATGAAAGGCTTAAACAAACAGTCAATCCCAGCAGCTGGATGGCAGGACTGACAACTCCAGTAAATCCCATTTTTTCCCTTATTTAATACAGCAGGCTGAAGTTTAAGGTAAACAACTCAGAGAACAGCACACAAAAGCTGAGACCAAGTGAAACAACACGAGTTACAGATCTGTTTGAGCAATTCTGAATAAACTGCCCTTTTAACAATACTTGGAGAACTGTCAATACAACTCTCAAAAATATTTCTGACTTACCTATCAGTTGCAGAGCTTTGATTGTTGTAGCTGCCAGTGGCTTTCCCCTCCCTATGGAGGTTTACAAGAAACATCTTTGATGTTTTAAAAATGGTTTTGAGAAAGTTTCGCTTGATGGGAGAGAGGGGGGAGGTAGTTTTTGAATACTTCTACATATTGCAGCTAAATTGTGTCCCACGGTACTGTTGGGTTAGCATTGGCTTCCCTGTTTGTTTCAAAAAAAAAAAAAAAATGCAGAATTCGTGTAGCAAAGTCAGACATTTATTAAATCAGTTTTTTCTTCCCCTACCACAGTTAATTACTATCGCTGGCTCAGTAGCACAGGCACATAGAGAGTCACAAGCCTTAGTGCAAGCAGACAGAAAGAGCTGTCAGGCTGCACCCCAGCCCCGGCAGCAGGCACCCACACCCGCAGCCACTGCCCGGACGGAGCCCTAAGTCCTTCTCCCCTCCCGTGCTCCCTGGTCTTGTGCACGTTGTTCTCCTCCTTTGCTTCCATCTTTTTGTTCTACAGAGCAGGCTCAGAAAAACTTCCCTGCTTTCCTCTCAGCGCCGCTGCAAGGGCTGGTTCCTTGCCTGTGAGGCGTTCTCAGGTGATGGGAGCTAATTAGGGCAACTCATTTTTAATCAAGCTCAAGGCTTTGTCCTTACCATCATAGCTATTTAATTGTATTTTTTTTCTTAAAACCACTCACCCTTACCGATGTCAGCTGGGTCTAAGACATCGGCTTGATATTTTCCAAGAAGCACTCGGTGCTCCCTGCCCTTGGTGAGCTCCGCGCTGCCCTTCCTCGGGGGGATGCTGGGGGTACCCCAGCCTGCGGCAGCACGTGCTGCTCCCAGAGGTGTGCACTGCCCATCCCCGGCTCGGCCACCCCGCGCGTTGCGTTTCCAGCCTGGCAACTTCTCAGTGGATTAAAACCCCGCTCTGCTAATTTTAACTCAGTTCTACTTTTATAAAAACTCATTTCATTCAAAGAAAACCAACATCTTAGCTCCCATTCAGAAGCGTAGCTGCGCAGCTTAGCTCTTCATCTCATCCACAAGCTGTGCAGTTCCGGAGGAGAAATTCAGCAACGCAGTCCTCATGCAGCATTGTGAGGATTTCAGTAGTCAGACCACAACCAAAAGTTGTACCACAGAGGTACTCAGAGAAAATCGATGGTTTCAAAGGAAGTGATGGCTAGAAGATACCAAGCCTTTGCCACAAGGATATTGGCATGACCAGGAGGAACGTCTTCCTACCGCTCCTGCTAATGCCCCTACCCACTCGGATAGCAGCCCCCCGCAGTCCCCGCCCAGTCTGACCACACCACGCACAGACAGACAGACAGACACGGTACGCTCACAAGTCTCTGAAATGCTGAGGGTTATATCAGCAAATCGCTGGGCAACCTCCAAGAGCGCGGTGTTTCTGCTTCTCGTGGAAGGGGTTTGCTCTCACAGAGCAGCCAGGGTCTCGCTGAAGCTGGGCTGGGCTGTGCACAGGGTCACCGGCTGGGTTGGGAGCACCACGGGAGAACAGGATGTCTGCAACAGAGAGGTGGAACAAGAAACAGCCAGCGGGCTTCAATGTGGTTTAATGATCCCTCAAGCTCACGAGAGCTCAGCGCCACGTGGATTTGTTTGGGAAAACGTCACTGGACTGTGCCTGATGCCAGCTCTGCCACTGCAGTTACTCACTGTGCAAGAACCTGCTTGGTCCGGTAAACACACTGCAGGTCAGGGCCTGACCCTGCCCACTGACTTCGATGAAAATTTAGCGATGTTAAACAGATGGGTTTGTCACTTATTTCAGCACCATCTGCCTTTAAAGCACAGCATACCTGTAACAGCAGCGATAGTACTTTTACTGTCAGCAACCCGGGCCAGTTTGAGAAATCACAAAGAACCGCATTGGGAAAACCCACGAAACGTAAGGAACTTTGAAGTGGGACTGGGAAGCTGTGAGATGTTTCTATTTTTATCCTTCAAACCGTTCTCACCCCTTTCTGGCATTCACAAATGGCTGAGAAAGGCAGAAATCCAGCTGGCCTACATAGCTGCAGTGAAGTGATGCGTGCCTGCTCCTGAAAACCTATTTCAAGTTTCATATCTGACATGCAATCCTTATTGGTTCTTTTTTTCTTCTCGTACCTTTGAATTTACTCCAGATACAAAAGGAAATGGAAATCAAATTGAAAAAATTATGGTTTTGTCTAGTCGGAACTGGGAAGGACTTGAAATGTAATTGTAGCTGTTTCTGCAAGATGTAGTTTTGTATTTTGAAATTGTAAGTGTTGGGAAAGCTGGCTATTACCCTGAACCCAAATTCTAGCCATTGGGATCATCCAGTGCTTCTAAACTGAAACTGTCGAACAGAGCAAAACTCACAAAATACATAAAAGGAATGAACGCCTTTCAAAAATACCCAGGAAGCAGCCCCCGCCCCCAAGAGCAGTGGCGAACCTCAGCTTTTCCCCCACCCAGTGCTTCCTGACTAAGGCTTTATGGCTCAAAACCACCCAAGAATAAGTGAAATGGCCCAAATCGGTCACGGCACGCTGCACAACAACTCCTCCAGATAAGCAGTACAGAAGGCACAGGTCTGACACCACACCTGAAGAGCATCGGGCAATCCCATCAGGGCGAGTTTTCCTTTCCACCAGACATCAGGTCCACCCCAAGGTGGGAGAGGTGCAGAGATCCAAGTCATCTAGATACACACATTGGCTCTACCACAACATACTCTTGGAAAGGAGAAGCAAAACAGGAATGTTAAATCAGCTTTTTGTGAATGCTCCTATCCCACCGCTGGCTCTGGTGCGTCTAACGTGTAGAACGAATCTCCTCTGTCTATGAGGATGGACCAAAGGGAAGGAGAGATGGAGAGAGAGAAACCGGTCTGAAACCACAAGAGCAGAAATCATAGGGAAAGCAGATACAAAGAATTTTTCTTCCTCCTCACTGCCCTTCTCCATTTCTCTCACCCCACCTTATGAATCCGTACAAAGAGCTTTTAAAAATTAGCCAAGACACTTTGGTTCTTATTACTGGATTCTCCTGATAGTCGTTCAAAATATAAACAGGGCTATTGCTGCCAAACCTGAAGCGCTAAAATTATTACCAGTAATGCACGCCCAGCTCTGAAATTCTGAAGTTAATTTAAAGCATCACTTTTAGAAACAGGATGCCTTGTCTTCATAGATCTAAGCTGGCCATATTGTGAAGAGTCATCAATATTTTTATAAATTTTACATGCAAGTAAACTGAAATTATCATTATATCGATTCAGTAGCAACTGCTCTAGCAAGGACTAGTCTCAATGACCAATGAATTGAGAAGTCTACAAAACGGAATGGGAGAAAAATAACAAATGAAAACGTAGATGTTATCCGCCGTCTCCTCTTGTCCTATTTTACCTGGCTAAACTTCTTTGGAAACGGGAGGAATCGGCAGCGTGTTTATTTTCCCCTCAGCGAAGCACCAGGCAGCACATTGCCAGCCCGGCTTTGGCGACCGGCCACGGCGATGTAGCTCCTGCAGGGCTTTGGCCTTGGCTCGGCGTCAAAGCTCGTTCTTCCATTCCAGAAAGTGCTCTGCTGGGCTTCACCCTATCCTCCACTAACGTTCGTCTCTAGCAGCTCCAGGGCAGCTTTCCCCTCAAGTACCTGGACAACAAAGCAGCTCAGTTCCGATCTATAAATATTTAATATTGTATTCCAGAGCTGGGCTTTCTCCAAAGCAGCATCTGCTGTCGTTGGGGGTTTACAGCTTGTGCATACGCATATATGGGGATGTCAACCTTCACATTTACACAGGACTGAAGGTAAAGAAAAAAACAAATCTTCACGGATTTTCATACGTATGTGAGAGCAGCACTTCTCTGAGCTTGAAACCCTGCACAGTTTAATGAATGCCAGCACTGAAAATTACCCAGAAAGTCTTTTCTGGGCTGCTCTTCAGATATGCAGTCCAGCACTTTGTCTTCCATGGTGTACAGACCTATTGCTATGGCCTCTTTCTTCTCCCACTACACAGAAATCGGTGTTAGCCTTTGACTTGGCACCAGGTCTCGCACCTCGGGTCCAGCAGGATCCGAGCGAGGTTTTCGGGGGGTGGCAATGGGCTTTGCACTGCTCTGCNGGAGGGAAGGGAGGGAGCCAAGCTCTTCCAGCAGCCAGTGATGCAGGGGTGTGACATCTCTGAGACGCTGCTGAGAGAACTGGCGTGGCTTCGCAGAATCAATCACACACATTGACCCCAGCGCTAGCTCACCGGGCGCGTGGTCTGGGGAGCACAAGGGAAGGTGCTCCTACCCGAGGTTGCACCCAGGACAGTCTCAGTCTGGATGTTCGGCTTCCAATGACAGTCACAGAAATGGCACACGAGCGATATTTGTTAGAGCAAACAGCTCAGTTCTGTCTTAAAAAAAGAGACAGGATTCAGTTGAATGTGGGACTGCGAAACACCCCCCCGGTTCACACGTACCTGTCAGTGCTTGAGTAACTGCGAGGCACACAGGTCCACTCCACAAAGCAGAGACGAAGTGCCGGCGTGAAACTTAAAGATGATTTTAAAATAAGTCATTTTCTCATTCTTCAGTAGAACTCACCTCAGCTTGAGTTCTCTATGTGCCAGACAAGATTTTTATACCCTGTATAAATGACATTAGAAGACCAAACTAGGAGCATAACACATCGGGTAAAGCTGGAAATCAGACATGTCCAACCTAGCAGACTTCATTTTGATTTGTATTAATTTACACCCTACAGTGTTTCTAAAGATTAAATCAAAACTTACCTTTAACAAACAAATATAACCATGCTAATACTCTTTAAAGTGTCCCCGGCTACAAAGAAGCTGAGCTACCTGAGAAAACAGAGACAACTGCTGCTACCCGCGACAAGCTGATTTTTCCACCCTGCTGCCTCTTCCACTCCCCAGCCTTGCTTCTACGCTGAGTTAAGGAACCACGAGAGTTACCCGGAAAAAGAGAGAGGACCAGATGAACTTGGAGATACTGGATATAAGGAATTTTTTATAGTGTCCTGCTTTTTGCCTCAAAACCGTATTCAGGTGAGGAAAAAGCAAACAGGTAGAATATATTTTTGAATTCTACACACACACACTGTCAACCGCAATTACGTTGCTTCAAACTGCATTCATTTTCTGCTTTTAAGTCTTCTATGGCAATGATTTTGTTGAAATAGGTTGATTTCAGTCTGTTATGTTAATACTACCCTGGTAGAGATTTCAAACTGTTTACACAGAAAGAAGTGCAAAAATACATTAGCGACAAGCAGAAGGAAATTTAAACTCTCAGTGCCTCTAGTTTGTGCTATTTTTCTTTTTTTTCAGAAAAGCTGTGGGTGGCTTTGTCCATACAAATGGCTTTTTCCCTTGACTCCTCTCTCCTCCTGCAGAGCTCACCCCGGCTGGCTTCCAGCTGGCTGTGAAGGAGGGACGGCGGTGGCACCACGGGGACCCCGAGAGCCACCCCTCGCTGCCGAGCTCTGCCCCCCGAGCCCAGCCCGTGGGTGCCTGGGGACAGCAATGGCCTGCAGCGCACAATGTCACCACAACTCAGCAGACTAGCCAGCTAGGAGCTCTGCTTAACCACTTCTCCAAAGAGAAGTTCAAAAATATTCAATAAAACTTGTGTTAAGCTAATTCCACGTTGCAGTACAAACAAAGTCTGGAACAGCCTAATCCTCTTACACCAGGGAGTGGGCTCCGAAAGTAGCTATTTAATAAGATTAAATACTACAGGTCATAAAAATTAATTTACACAACTATCATGGTTTAATAAAGTGCCTATCTACAGAGCGGGCTGAATTTCTCCTCCGTGGGAGAGGCAAAGCCCTGCCCCGGCGCGTGCTGGGCAGCACCCACGTCCTGATCTCGACGCAGGAAAGCCCCTCGTGTGAGTAACTGTGTAAATCTGATTTCAATCACTCACATTGGAAAATTTGCCAGACACTTCAACTTACCAGATTCTAATGCGAACAGCAGCATTGGTTCCTACAGTGCTTATAAATCCCTCCTTCAGCGGAGCGGGGGGAAGCTCCGCATGGATATCTCCCCAGGAGGAATCCCCTTGCTCAGAAAGCATAGGTCTGCTTATTCTGCAAGTGAAAGGCAATCAGCTCCATAATTTTACATGCAAAATAGGAGTCTAATAGCTCTGCATACTTTCAGAGTTACAGCAATAAAGACGGTGTCTCAGCTACCCTCGCTGACATTCCTCCTCTAATGTATCCTGCAGGGACCTGCCATTGGCACCTGCCGTTAGAAATTCAGAGGGAGTGCTATAAATACCTCTTTCCCTCCATGCCACGGTAAGATAAACTAGAGGAAAAAAGGTTTAATCTGGAAAAATGCATGGCACACAGGAAGGTCAAGGCCTGCTAGAAACTGGGGAAAAAAAAAAAGTCACATTTTTGCTCATCTGATACACAGAGGTACTAAGAATAAAAACTTTTCTAGCTCAAAAAGCGTGGGGAAAGGGCAAACCAGTGTATTAAGAGCTGGAATACGGTTGGGGAGGAAACAGTAGGAATCTGAGAAGGAAAGCATGGCCAGTTGTGGGGAAAGCAAGGCAGAAATCAGCTGCGCAGAGGCTGAGGCATGGCACACTGGATTTCCTCTCCCAGGTAATCAAGATTTTTAAAAAAATAAATTAAAAAAAAATGATCAGAAGTCAGAGAGAAACTGAGACTTGCAGCAGTATTTCAGGAAAGCCAACACTTTTAAAAATCAGAACAAAACCAGCACTGGGTCACAGAAGTCAGGAATATAGCAACTTGATAAGCCCAGCTAACACGGGAAAGATCCAGTTTTACGTCTCTGCTCTGAAGCAGGACGAGTCGTGTCTGGTTTGTTTCCCCTAACCAGTAACAGCAGGTCATCGTTTTCATCAGAAGCTATACTCTGAAACCTCACCGCTTTAACGTGGTCAGTGCTGCACCACGACCAACACGGTTCCACCAGGAGCCGCAGCGCAGACGTCTCTGCCCTCTCCCCGAGCGCTCCGACCGCGCACGCACCGAGCAGAATGTGACCCGCTCCTGGGAAAGCACCGAGCCAGGGCTCACACGGCGACAGGAGAAAAGCACAAAGAAGCCGCCTGTGCTTTCCGTCTGCCGCGCAGACGAGCAGGGCGGGTGGTGAAACGTGCTCTAAAGATGTCACAGCACGAAATCCTAAAAGTTACCAGCTCTGAATCACCCTCCGGGGAGTGGGGCAGGAGGGAGAGGGGTTCGTTGATGGCGGGGGGCAAATGCGCTGAGTGCCGTGGGGAAATCGCGATGAGCGCAGCGATGTGCCCAGGGCACTGGGAGGGTTGGGGGTGTGAAATCCCTCCTTGCCTCCGTAGGGGTGAGGAGGGGGCTTTTGGTCCTCCGGGACGGAGCCAGGCAGGTTCTCCATCAGCTCATTGAGATCCCAAC
>Ga0065711_1048131_pt1 | contig 11972 bp, 8 predicted proteins | sample Hoacrofraction12_FD_59098 | JGI IMG/M metagenome (GOLD analysis project Ga0065711, IMG submission 59098) | Hoatzin crop microbial communities from Cojedes, Venezuela - Epithelial fraction 12 v2 (version 2) | ecosystem: Host-associated > Birds > Digestive system > Esophagus > Crop | place... | reverse complement strand
CTTCCTTCCTTCCTTCCTTCCTTCCTTCCTTCCTTCCTTCCTTCCTTCCTTCCTTCCTCCTCTCTTTCAGCCTCCCTTTCCTGTTCCCTCTCTCCATCTGCCCCTGTGGTGTGCTGACACGGGTACCAGTCGCTGGTGGTCCACGGTTAGCTGATGCACTTTGTGAGTTTGGCTTCATTTTACATTTACTGGAATGTCATTTGAAGGCTGCTGGTACACTCTCCTTCCTTTTTAATACGCTTTCCCTCTTAGCAATAAATACAGTTGTCAATGGGCTATAGTGCAGTGAGAAAGGGAAGAGCAGTCATGGTGCAGCTAGGAACATTTGCCATTTCTTGCTCCACACTTACAAAAACATTGGTCCCAGAAGAGAAGACAGGGTCTAGCAACTTACTGGAGTTTGTCGCCTACAACTTCTGATGGGCAGGGCTTCAAAATGTACAAAAATATTGGCAAAAAAGAAAAAAAGGGTCATGCTTTAGCAGCAAGGTTTTGTGGCACACCCCTTCTCCTGCTGCTTTGTTAATTAGTTTTGCTTCTACCCAGCAAGGAGGGTAATGAGAGCCTCTTTCTTTCTGTTTGGTTTTCTGGGTTTTTTTCAGATTGTGCCTATCGTCAGTGCAGGAAAAAAACCCTGCTATTCTCCCCCCCCCCTTTTTTTTTGTTTTTTTGTAGCTTTTACCAGCTTTCACCAGAGTCACAGGCTCTGACATTTTTCCAGTGGGTCAGCTACACATGGCCTGGGGAAGAGAGACGTGGGAGAAGAACACAACTTGCCCTGGTGAGGCTGGTAGTGACAGGTAGTGAGGGACAGTCTGTGAAACTCTGTGGCTCCTCTGGTCCAGCCAGCCAGCCCTACATGACATTTGTTCACCACCTAGCAATGTTTCAATAGCTTGCACTGAATTTATTTACTGGCAGGTGTCCCAGGGAGGCAGACACGGCATTTATCAGGTGCCAGTTAGGAAACTCTGCTGCCTTTGCCAGTAAATTGAAGAGCCACTGCTGTATTAGTAAAAAGATATTATTAACAGAGCACCTACTAATAGTTTTATCTCTGTCTACTGTGAATTGGTCTGAAATGCTCAGGCTTCTACCTAAACTGCAAATTCAAAATGCTGTTCAAGTTAGCAGAGCACAGGGCAGAAAAGCAGTTTCATGCAAGCTCCTAACGCAATGTAGCTCTGCAACTACCCACACTGAAGCTCCAGGTGATAAAGATTGCTCCTGAACACATCCATCAGTCTCTGCATTGCCTGACATTGCTGTCCTTGTCCAAGCAATGGCTGTTCCCTTTTAATTGATTTCCTCCCCCGTATCACAGGTTGGAGGATATGACTGTGTCCCAGGAGGTGGGCTTCACCCTCCTACTGGCAGACGCTGCCTGTGCCCTTCTCTGACCCAAACCCCCTTCCTATCTGCTTTGTACTCAAGTTTAATCACCAGTGTTAGAGGCACTAAATGCTGTCTAGCCATCCATCACAAGACATTCAGGGCATCCATTATGATATGATTCATTTGAGCAATCTATGTTCATTATTAATCTTCCCTTACTCCAGGCTAAATTAAGCCTGGCTTGTAAGGTCTATGTTCTTTTCAAAGCTGGCCTTGATATCGTTGCATTTTTTGCTGTATCTGCTTGCTTGCTTGCTTCTTAGTGCTTTGCAGCATGTTGTCCCTCCTCATATCTTCTGAACTGTGCCATTTGTCCTGGAAAATGTTTATTGGGGATTAATGTACAATCAATCACTGTTGTGGTCTCAGCTTCTGAAAGTCTGCTTTGGAGTGTAGCTCACCCCTTCACCAGGCTGAAGGGGTCAAATACATAAATCTTGTTCTTTCCTAAGTTCTTGCTCTTCTGCCACCAAAAAAAAAAAAAAGAATTTGGATCCTTAAGAAAACAGGGACAGGCTGTGTTTTTTCAACCTTGTGCTTTTTAGTGTTAAGCTAAAGAAATTCCACCTGGTTTCTCTACTGACCATCCAGACACTGCTGGGTGAGCGCTGTATGCAGCTCTTGAATGCGTTTGTGCACCCTTGCAAGTTACCCATTCTTCTAGGTTAGTTCCTATTTTCCCCTCAGATACAGCAGGAGATTTCATGAGATTAAATCACGTCTGTGCCCAGCCAGTGCACTGGGGAGGGAAAAGATGTAGGAAGCCTCTATTTCCAGCCCAGATATTGTTACTAAGGAGGGGACAACAAAAATAGATGATAGCACTCCAAGAATGTGGCAAGGAGATGAGCTGACCCTAGGCAGCACATGGGACCCCTTTGATTCACAGGAACCAAATCCTGGCCATTGACTGGGATCCCCAGTTGCACACTACAAGTAACAGAGAATGAACATGCCACCAAACTGAAGCACAGGAAGTTCCGTCTGAATATGAGGAGGAATTTCATCCCTCTGAGGGTGACGGAGCACTGGAACAGGATGCCCAGGGAGGTTGTGGAGTCTCCTTCTGTGGAGATATTCAAGACCCACCTGGACAGGGTCCTGTGCAGCCTGCTGTAGGTGACCCTGCTTCAGCAGGAGGGTTGGACTAGATGACCCACAGAGGTCCCTTCCAACCCCTACCATTCTGTGATTCTGTGAAACTGTCCTGGATCTGCTACCGAGCCCTGCTTGCTTCCTCAACAGCAAGGAAGACACATTAGCTCAGCACCTGTCAGATCTGCCTAAGTAAATGGCTCTGGGAGCCCCTGCTCAAACTACCTTCCCCCTTCCAGTACACAGCTGCTCTAATTCATGCTCCTGAGCAGCTACAGCAAGGGATGGACAAGCCCACATAATCTCTGATTTGTTAGGAAAAATCTTTGGATTTTTATTTTTATTCTCAGACCAGGGGGGAATAGCCAAAACCCAGTTCATTCTGTTGTATTCAGGGTTAAATCACTCCAACACTGGTTTGATTTAGCTACTGACAACTGACTTACAAAGGTGGCCAAATGCCAAAAAGCAGTATTTTTTTTATGGGGCATTTACATTCTGAATGGGGAGAAATTGGCAAAAAAAAACTTGCTAACCCATGATCCCAAGTATTTCAGTAACTGTGTTATTTGTTTTGGTTATTGAGAGCTAGGTTGTCCTCTCCCTGCAATGCAGAATCAGTGCTGTGGCATTTTTATCTACTCAGGAGCAGAAGGAACATTACCTCCCTTTGCCTCACTCACTCTGAAAGCAACTGCATTTTACGTTTTAGAGAAGCGGTGCAAGCTGCAGCAACAGAGCTGAAAGCAAAGGACCTGGGACTAAAAGGCAAGTACCTCTCAGGAGAGAAGACAGAGGGAATACACAGAAAAATTCTGCTTGACTGCTCTGATGCTCCTCTCCCCAGCAGTGCCATTTCTAATCACAGCACACCCTGCATGCTCACACTGCTTTCCTCACTGACAATATCATTCAGACCATCAAATTAGCCAGGAGAGGCAGTGTAGGTAAATCAATGGCAATCAGACTGCTAGGTAAGTCTTGGCTCTGCCACAAACTCACTGCTCATCTCCTACTGGCTTCCTTTCCCATCTTTGTCATCTTTGTTTCTGGGGTACTGCCTATGGTCCAGATGCTTGTGTAGGCATCCGTAATCCACATCCTTACAACTGCCACCACAAGGTACAGTTTTTCACACAACGTAGGCATGCGCTTGGACACGCTGCCATTCAGGTCAGCTCTGTCCCCAGCCACCGCCCTTGCACACCAAGTCTTCACAGGGAACTTGAGAGGTCATCTAGTCCATCCTCCCACCACAGCCAAATTGTTCATCAATTTCTGGGACTACATATGTGCAGAGTGTAGCACAGGGGAAAGCTGATCCAGATTGGACCCAATGGATGCTGCCCCTTGGCAGTGGTAAACAATAATAATGAGAGTACAGTCAACATGCCAGGGTTAAATAAACAAAATTGAATATTTGGGTTTTGTTACTGTTGTAGATCATGTTGTGGTTTGAAGTATATAAACTTGGGCACTCTGCATGAAAGCCAAGAATGAGCACAGCAGTTACCCCTTTTCAGCTACTGCAACTTCAATCTCTTAAAAAGGAAAAAAATGAAAAAAAAATTTAAAAAAAAGAAAAATTGTAGCTTGAATATGACACGGCATTCAGTGGTTTTCCTTCCCTTTTCAGTTGATTAAGTGGCCTCTTCTGTTAAAAACCTCTTGATAAGACAATGAGAGCTATTAGTAACTCATGAGAATCTGTGGTTGGTAAATAGAATTGCAACTCTGAGAAGAAATACTGCAGATATCACACAGCGAGCAAGTGGCATGGGAGTAGAAGTAGGTTAAAATACTATGTTATTTTAGCAGGTGAATTCCTAGAAGACAATCGGGGAAGCTGTCGCAACCTGATTGAAGTCATCACTGAGCGATGTCTGAAGAAATACCTGCAGTAATTTGTCACCTGTACAGCTGTAAAATCTGTAAGCAACTTTCTTGCATTTAATATGCTCCGACCTGAGCTCCAGCAATGCCCTGTTTAGGGTAGGCAGAGTGTGCCCTCCACGTGCGAACGGAGTCGCAGCTTGGAAGGGTTCCCCTTGTCTTCCATGGATGACAGCCTTCATTCAACAGGCACTAAACTCACATTAATCTCGCTTTATTACAGTGCCTGCTCCCTCGCATACTAAAATCCTCTTTTGGCTGGTTCAGTTGGCGACGAGAGCACGTCTTCCAAATGACAGTATCTGTAGCACAAGCACAGCCCCTCTGCCTCAAGAACGCTGAAATCAACCCGAGTGCCAGAGCCGCTCTTTAAAATATTAAATACACAAATATTGTACAAATAGTATTTTAGCTGTGAACAATAAGCTGGTAGTGCCTGGGAGAGGCAGACAATTTGCACCCTCCCTTTCCATATGAGCTGTTGTGCTGCAACTTCCATATGCCAAATAAATTATTAATCAAGTCTGAAAAATACACTGGAGCTTTCCTTCCTGAAAGGAAGGGTGATGCTAATCACCAGATGGATTTGGCATGTAAGTCACATTGCCACTAAATAGCTGATCAACATCTTCCACCACCCTTTGATTGTGTTCAGTCTAACTTGGACTATGTTGCAGGTGTGTGCCGATTCCTCCTTTTCAGTGCCACCACTGGTGATGCACATTTGCCCTGGCATGGGCACAGTGACGCATATGGACACAATCTGTGGGGCAGATGCCGGAACTGCACAGCATGCTGGTAAGGCATTAAGAGAGCACGGGAGAAAAATCCTGTGGATTTTCGTGTTTTGGGCTGGTTTGTCGGTTTTTTTTCCATTTGAGCTGAGATTAATGACTGCCTAAGATGTCACAAACAGAAGGATGCAGTTTGTGAACATCCCTGCATTGACTTCATGACAAGGTGGTAGCGAAAATGAACAATTTCTGGTCTTTTTGTTACTTTTTCCCAGCTTACTTTTGCAGTGTCACAGGCACTTGGTCAACGTATTTCTTTCTTAGCACAGGGCAGAGAACACAGAACAGGAGACAACACAGAACAGACACATCAGTTGGACTGTGCTAGCTGAGGGCTCTCATTTTCAAAAGAAGTAGACTCCAAGAGCCTCACCATATAAGCAAATCCTCCAGGAAAGGCTGAAGACAGCGGTCAACAACTGTCAGCTGCTGACAGTGTTACCACTGACAGTGGTCAACCACTGGTCAACCAAGTGATCGTGTAAAAGTATCTTCTAACACAAAGACAATTTGCATGCCTTGCTTTCCAGCTAGAGGCTAATACAGAAAAAATCTTGATTGTGTCTCAGGCACTATTGGGTTTTGGGCCATATCTTGTGCCCTCACACTACCACTCAGATCCATTCCTGACTGAGCCACAGCTGTGGAGTTCGGTGCTCACATCTCCATGATCAAGGCCTCTACCCAGAAAGCCCAGCCCTTTAAAGCACAGCTGAGAGAACTGATGAGAAGTACTGCTAAATACAAAATGGCCTTTGGTGATCTCTAGAAACATGACCCTGGCATTCCTCTGCTGCTAGTCCGGCATCAAAGGGAGCAAAGGCTATGACACTTGTGCACAGATCACTCTTCTGTTGGTACAGGGAGGGAGAGCGGAAGAAATCAAGCACTTTCCCTGCTGATTCTGCTGCTGCTTTCTTTTAAAACACATTTAGATTAATTTTTTAAGTGTACAATTTTACCCCAAGTATTTTATATACCTAGAAACACATTACTGCAACCAGAGTGCTCATCAGACAACCCACAAATACATTCACACACAGCATATCTTGAGATGCGTAATACTATTTCTTCACTCTTCTGTATGTCCCCAGCGCCCAGTATGTCAGAATCACCTCTTGGCACCCTGCTTAGTGATAATATATTGGGCTCAGCTGCTTCAATCCAGAGTCAGTGAGCATCCTTGGTATGTACCTTGCTGCCAACCGATCCACCATTAATCCAATGGTTCACATGTGTGTGTGTATTCGTAGTGCCTCATTTCCTAATGAAGCGAGTCATTAGGAAGTCAGGCAGATGAAATCCCAGCAAAATAGTACCAATTAATTTGCATGCCCCTTTTTCAAATCGGAGCATGGAATAGTGCACCTTTCTTCGGTGTGACCATCACCTCATTCTGTTATGTACTGTATAAAAGCAAGTACGAAAAGCCTCTTGTCTCAAACAAATAACAACCTATCTATAAATTAAGAGGCAACACACGGTAGAGTGAAACGGTAATATCAGGCTGTCAGGAAGGGGTCTTGGTGCACGGCTGCCTGCTCATCATCAAGATTTCTGTAGGCATAACAGCAAAAGAGACATTTATACAATTCATTGTTTACAGCATAAATACAAGTAGTTGATGATGATGAAAGAACCTGAGACCTTGTAAACTAAATCACACTGAAAATGACTGTTCATGAAGACAATAAGCTGGCAAAAGCTTATGCCATGTATTTTGATCCCTTTCTTTAAACAGAAAAATATATTCCTAATTAATGGCTGATGATATTAATATAATAAAAGACTTTTATATCTTCAAACTCAGTTTTGCCCAGAAGGCTTTGGTACATTGGCATATATATCCAGACCAACACACCAGCACATACCTTTATAGGGAGTGAAGACACCAAATCTCTCTCCTGTACAGAAGTGTCTGCTGGTTTGATCATTACTCCCAGAAGTAGCCAAGCAGTTAAAGCCAGTTCCTAGCAATGGAAGAAATATTAGGAACAAGGAAACATAAATCACTAGAAGACAAATGAAAGCGGAAAGTTTTTTACCTTTCTCCTCATTTTTTTCCTGTCACACACTTTATTTCACGGAAGTGAGAAAGAGTAGAATTTATCAGCCGAACAGAAGACATCTCTGGTGTTTGCAAAGACGCTGTGGGTCACAGCAGCTGATGGGTCATCTCCTTCAGGATGTGTAACGGGAGCTGAGCACAGGGAAGGATCTTCATCCCGTATTCATGTCTGCTTTACACCATGTTTGCTATGGGCATATTACCGTGTTCTGTATAATCCCCAATGATCTTTCAAGAGATACTGTCCTTTATCGTGAAAGACATAAAGGACATCCTTTTCTCATGTGATTAGAAGCACAAAAACATCATTCAGAATGGATCATAAGACACCTATTTGTGAAATTAATGCTAGTATGTTAATCAAATTTTTGGTTTGTTTAAGTGATTAATTTGCCTATGTTACATTGTATACAGGTATGATACACTATGGGTTGTCTCTTTTGCGATATTATTTTCTGATCATAATATTTTCTGAGTGTATAGATCAGCACATATGACATATAAATGTGCTTCCAGAGATAGACAGATGGAGAGACTTCCTGAACCGAAATTTCTTGGCCATTCCTATTTTATAAAACCTGACTGAGAATGAAAAAAAAAGAAAGGAAAAAAAAAAGAAAAAAAAGGTACAAATACAAGTTTTCAGGCATCTCAAAGGCCATGGAAATGAGTCTCCAGAATAGGACTTGATGCAAGCTTGAAGAAGCGCTGGTTATGTGCTGACCTTGCTGACAAACAAACAAGGTTAAAGTTGCAAGGTGCAAGACTGGTGTTTTGTTATGATGACTTTTATCTGGTATGGCATAAAACAATTCTGGGAAATATTCTGATAAACATCAGCACAATAATGAGCAAATACTTCCTGTAACTCCTCACACAAAGAAAGAATATCAATCTAGCAGAAGCTGCAAAGAAAATCCATGGCAGCATTTTTCAGAACAACTGGTTTTGGAAGAATTTCACTACAAACACAGTACACAGGGATGAATTTAGTAGAATTACTTAGGGAGTCTTAAACCTCACCTACTACCTTCCTCTTCCCACTCTCCACTAGCACTGCTTGCCTGCTTGAGCTTGCTCTGGACCAGGGCACATGGGCAGCTCTCCTCCCTTTCAGTGGCTCTCAGTGCACATGATAAATGGGCTTTGGCCCATTGAGGCAAAAAGAAAAACTCTCATTTCAAGGCAATTTTGACTGAGTACCTTGACTATCTTTGCAACAGATTTCTCCTTGAAGAGGCTCACAAGGAAATGGTACCTGTCATTGCCTCTCCACTCGTACCTGCCTGTTGAACCAAATTCCAATGAGCAGACATGCACACTTGGCAGCCTCCATATGCAAGTCTTACAAGGAAATGCAGTCCTGTGTGCTCCACAGACTTGCCTACTTGCCTACAGGTTTTGAGCAGAATTCATCCAGATCTAAACTGAAGGCTCCCCCTGTGCCTATTAATCACCTTTCCTCACGCAGTGTTTTTGCAGCTGTCGCCACATACAGTCTTTGGGTATCAACCCACTATTTCTCACCTCCCAAAATTGCACCATAATCACTAGTGCTGATTTTTTATACTAGGTAGTAGGACAAATCTTCTAGGGCAGCTATGAATGATAACTAACTTACATAATTATCCTGACTGCACTCTCAGTCAGTTGACTACTGAATTAGACTATAATGATACTTTGGTAACATGCAGATCAATCAACTTTCTGCCAAAGGTATTATTTATATATTTTGTAGACAATAAAACCAGAAGGAGCCGCTGTGGTTATCTATTCTGACCCCTGCAGAAGGCTCTGGGTCAAGACCTGAGCCTGAAAAGAATGACACCATATCTTGTACAAAACCAACCTGTATTTGCAGTGATAGATAACTTAACTGCAAGCCTTGGGAAGCTGCTCCAGTGTTACTCAGGAGAGTGGCTAAGATCAGATAGTTTTGTGTGAAAAAAATCCTTTTGAATTTGTAATTACTATGTAATTTGAAACATCTGTAAAAAGAAAGATAAAAGGGGAGCATTCACGTGCATGGGGAGTAGCAGATAAAGAATGCAGGTTTCTTTTTATATCCCTATTACTGTGTTTGATCCTCTCCAGCTTCTATAATTGTCCTCTGTGTGATTATCTACAGCACAATACAATGTTTTTTAAGTCCGTGCAGACTAAAACTGCATTGTAATACAGCGACTGCTTTGTCTCCAGTAGATCTTTAGTAAATTTGTGGTCAGCAGCCGCTCTATTTGGTAAATAATATAAACCCATGATAGGTTTGCTCAAAGCAGGAAAAGCCTCAGGGTGACTGAGGTGTACGAAACTGCTCTGAATGAGCAATTCAAATGGAGGAGGCATTTAAATAATCAACTTCCTTCTGATAGGATTTTCCTGCTGTAGTGGCAGAAAGGATAAACAATTAACAGCTGAAATATTCCTTCTTGCCTGAGCTGTCCCTAACTATATGAAATTATGGGCTTTTCTCCAGGAGGGGAACAGCACGCAGACTATCCTCATAGCTGAAGAAGACCTTCCTTTACAAAGGAGGAGGAAAGGGGAGGTAAAGGGGCCATAGGCTCCATGCACAGGAGGGTATGGGGTGAGTTGGACTGTCTGCTGAAGTCTTACTATTTCTCCTTGGTGCTGAGGCAGAAGCGGCAGAGAAATGTAAGGCTGTGCCCAGGCAGGGCTGCTGCAGGCAGAGGGAACCCATGCAGGGAGGCACTGCCACTGAGGATGGGGTGACACCACGGCACCTTCACTGCCTGTGCCAGACATGGTGCTCAGCCTCTGCTGCTCTGCTTCCAGACTGTCCCAGGGCAGTTAATGTCTTCCAGGAGCAGGGCTGGGGTAGGGGGCCAGAGGTCTTTTGGGCAGAACAATAAAATAAATGGAAATGGAAAGGGAGGGAGAGGTAGGTGGATGGCTCATCTGCAGAGTGAACGTGCTTCACAAAACATACCCATTGCAACCGCTAACAACGGGCGGCAGCAGCAGCCTCCAGTGCTGGCCTGCCTACCTAGTCGACCGCGATGCACATGGGAGTTAGTCACACGTCTGCTGCAGAAGGCCACGTACATTAGACAGCACTCATTGATGCAAATAGGGGATATCCATCCCTCTTAAATACAAATTGTGTGAAGCTGTAGGATATCATCCAAAAATAGAATAAGCCCAAAAACTGTCTTTTGAATTGTCTACTGCTTGATTTGAAACTGGGGGAGGAGCAGTAGGCTGTGCAGCAAATTACTTTTGCTTCAGAGACCTACAGAAAAACCATTCCATGACCCATTTATAGAAATCAAACCACATGGCAATACCCAGCATTTTCTCCTAACGCTCTTAATTAAGAAACTGTTTTGACCATTCACTGGGTACCACTTCAAAAAATAATTCTCATCTCGTATAAGTGCCAAGCTGAGGATTATTAACAACTTCAGTTTACTGTTGCTACCTAACTCCATTTCATCTTTATCATACGCTTTTGGAGATTTGCTTAAAAAAAAATCAGGAAAAGAGCAAAGTGTATTAAGGCATGTGGTTGGAAATAAGGCTAAGAAAACATAATAAAAAGTATTGATGAGAAATGCAGACCACGTATATTTTTGCAGTCAAATGCCTAGCAGTATATAACTGAATGGTAGTCCTTGATTTTTTAATACTGCATTTACAGCAGTCATTACAGAAAATGACTGTTAGACAAAATGTGCATCTCATTACATGCACACATGTACAAACTTGCACAACATCACATTAACACACACAAACATATGCACACACTACAAAGTCACCCTCTGAAAATCAGCCCAGTTAGAAATAACTGGAGCTAAACGGAGGGGGGGTAGTCCAAGAGAAGAGACACTGTAGGAACTGACTGAGCTTCCCAAATCTTGATAGTGCTTCTGTGACCAGAAATCTCTGGTCTCCATTCAACTATGAAAGGCTGCTATAAGGTCTCCCTGCAGACTTCTCTTCTCCAGGCTGAACAATCCCAACTCTCTCAGCCTGTCCTCACAGGAGAGGTGGTCCTGCCCTCAGATCATCCTTGTGACCCTCTTCTGGATCCGCTCCAACAGCTCCATTTCCTTCTTGTGCTGAGGGCTCCAGAGCTGGACGCAGGACTCCAGGTGGGGTCTCACAAGAGTGGAGCAGAGGGGCAGAATCCCCTCCCTCGACCTGCTGGCCATGGTACTTTTGATGCAGCCCAGAATACAGTTGGCCTTCTGTGCTGCAAGTGCACATTGGTGGCTCATGTCTACCTTTTCGTTCCCCGGTACCCTCAAGTCCTTCTCAGCAGGGCTACTCTCAATCCCTTCATCCCCCAGCCTCTGTTGAAACTGGGGGCTGTCCCGACCCAGATGCAGGAACTTGCACTTGGCCTTGTTGAACCTCATAAGGTTCGCACAGGCCCACTTCCTGCACCACTCAGCTTGGTGTCATCTCCAAACATGCTGAGGGTGCACTTGATCTCGCTGTCTATGGCATTGATGAAGATATTAAACAGTACTTGTCCCTATATGGACACTTGAGGGACACCACTTGTCACCAGCATCTGTTTGGACGTCAAGCTGTTGACCACTACTCTCTGGCTGTGACCTTCCAACCAATTCCTCATCCACCAAACAGTCCACCCATCAAATCCATATCTCTCCAATTTAGAGAGAAGGATGTTGTGAGGGACTGTGTCGAAGGCTTTACAGAAGTCCAGATAGATCACATCCATAGCTCTTCCCTTGTCC
>Ga0065711_1048130_pt1 | contig 11972 bp, 8 predicted proteins | sample Hoacrofraction12_FD_59098 | JGI IMG/M metagenome (GOLD analysis project Ga0065711, IMG submission 59098) | Hoatzin crop microbial communities from Cojedes, Venezuela - Epithelial fraction 12 v2 (version 2) | ecosystem: Host-associated > Birds > Digestive system > Esophagus > Crop | place... | reverse complement strand
CCCCCCCCCCAACTTGAACTCACGGAGCAGCTTACAGATGGCTTACACAAAGATGGGAGCAAACAATCACACCAGAGCTGTGGACATCCATTTATCCTAAGTAATGCATTGATCATTTACAGTTTGTTCCATGTAAGGTTTTTAAAGAAAATCAAGGACATTTACAGGACTTAAATGCCAAAGAAGAAATTGAGCTATATTCTTCTCCTACACAGCTACACGGGGACCTTTCTTTTATGGAAACTTCTCAGAGAGTTTCACCACACGGAGCCCATAGTGCCAAGCACACAGTCAAGATGAGTTCCAATGAGATTTTCGCTGAAGACTCGTCTTCTTCCTCAACTCCTTGTAGAGGAGCTCCAGGCTACTTTAGTGCTGGAGATCACACATACCCAGGACCCTTCTTGGGCCATGAGCTCACCAGGCAGAGGGTGACCTCATCAGTGATCTGCCTTGCTGCCTGAAACTCGATAGTTACATCCAAACTGTCTGTCGGGAGCAGTCCCTATCTTGTGTCAGTGCTTCAGCTTTCTGTAGAAATTGTACAGGACAGAGTTAGCTACTCCTGGCTGCAACAGTGCCAGGGACTGTTGTAGCAGTTTAGTAGAATAGATAATTAAGTTTGAGTGTTTAACTCTGTCTCTGCCACTGTTTATTGCTAGTATAGGTCCAACTTTGGAACTTTCCTTTACTACCTGCTGAGCAGTCTGATCTTGGTCCACACATCACCATGCTATAAGCAGTGCTGAGCACACCCGTGTCAAGTTAGTGGGTGACTAGGAAACAGAATCATAGAATAGTAAGGGTTGGAAGGGACCTTAAAGATCATCTGGTTCCAACCCCCCTGCCATGAGCAGGGACATCTTCCACTAGACCAGGCTGCTCAGAGCTCCATCCAACCTGGCCTTGAACACTTCCAGGGAGGGAGCATCCACAGCTTCTCTGGGCAACCCACTCCAGTGTTTCACCACCCTCATGGTGAAGAATTTCTTCCTAATATCTAATCTAAATCTGCCCTCTTTTAGTTTAGAGCCATTCCCCCTTGTCCTATCACTACACACCCTTGTGAAAAGTCCCTCTTCATCTTTCCTGTAGGCCCCCTTCAGGTACAGGAAGACTGCTGTAAGGTCACCCCGGTGCCTTCTCTTCTCCAGATTTGGTGACTTTTCAGCTAATTTAAGTTGAAAAATGTTAGCTTTCTTTTCAGTTCTGATAACATTTCACTGATCTGAGTTTACTATGGAACAAGGGAGAGGTTTTCACTACAGAGCGCTGCTTGAAGGGAAATTCTGTGGTTAAAATGGTGTTATTTCTTGGGACAGATGTGGCTGCCTCTGCCCCGTGCAATGATGCAACACAGGGTCTGAGCTGATTGCATTGCAAGGGAATATTGTCCTTTGCTGACATGACAGGAGGCCTGGGGTGTTTGGGCATGGGGATGTCCAGGCTGTATCATTTGTGCTGCTGCAGCAGCAGCCAAGTACTTGCATGCAGGCTGCATAATGTAGCACTTCTCAGCGCTTGCTGCATTACTATTTATATAGCAGGTGTGTCCCCATCTCCTTGCCATGCTTTGATCCTGCTGCCACGAAATGATGCCGGAGAGGGGCTCAGCTGGTTATTAAGAATCTACTTCACAGCTTTGCTTTCCCAGCCGTTGCCTTTCCTGCTAAGGGGACCTCTGCTTTTGGTGAAATGATGCAATTAAATCTCCTCAGCCATCTCCTTACTGGCCTCTTGGTGGTAGTCTTAACACAGCATATTCACTAGCTACTCTGGCTGCCCTCAACTAAATGCATCAATCTCCACCCTACTCTAGGAGAACTAATGTTTTTTTGTAAGTAGATACTAAATATATACAAAGTTTATGGACAGAAAGCAAGATTTTTGAAGGATTTGCCAGAGATACAGATGCTTTGTGTCGCTGATCCATGCTGACCTACTTCAGGGCTTCAACTACTATGCAAAACCCAGTGCTGAGATCTGCCAGATATCCTCAAAGTGCAGGTGCTTGGATCTAGTGCGTACAGTGAGGCAACGAAGGCAAAATGACTAGGGAGGTTGTAATTTGCATACTTAGCAGTTTGTTTTGTGCCAGGCAAAAAAAAAAAAAGTGTTTTGCTGTGCTTCTGTCAGGAATGTTCTCTAGTGAACACAGTAGCAGGTTTAATTCAATGTTACCTTTCTAATGGTGATGCAAACAGCCAAGGACCAGCCTAACAGAAGGAAACATTGTGTGGAGTCTGAAGAGTTCAAGGTGAATGAGATTTATTAGAACTTTCCTGCAAACATCAGTCCTGTGTGTCAAAACAGGGTTAAGACCTATGTACATATTTAGAAAAGCCCCCTAGAAGCATCTAGACCAGGGTGAAAGTAAGCATGGCTTCAACTAGCGGTTAGAGTCAAAGAGTAAGCATGGCATCATGTTGTGGTAAGAATAACTTGAAACAACTCCTTGAAGCTCAGCTCTTGATTACCAAGAAGCCATTGGCAGATAAAACTAGATTCAAAGTTTGGGATGTTTGATCAGAATAAGTAGAATTATGCATTGCAAGTTAAGTTACTCAAATAGATTTAATCTTCCCACTGCTGACCAGCCATAGCATGCAAATAATTTTTTTTTGCTAACAATTTGTTGATGGGTTTAGAGCCTGATTCATACCATGGATCTGCTCAGAGTTCGCTTTTGTGGCTACCTCGGCCAGTCAAACTATACAGAGCTTCTGCTCTGCAACAAGTTGAATGAAGGCTCTTCTAAAGCAGAAGATAGTTACTCAGGAGATAATAAAAAACCAATACATATAAAGATATTTCCTAAATATATACTATATACTGAAGATATTTATTGTGGCTGCATTTAGGCTGGGGGAATTGCTGTCCCTTTCAAATCAGGCTGAGTGTGTATGAAGCTGGATGGCCCTCAGTGCAGGGTTACTGTGACAATTGATATGTTCCTGTGGTAACAGCTCTTTTGGCTGATCTTTAGTCTCTCCCTGTATTCCAGCAAGCCACTGTTTACAGGTAAGATAACACCAGATGAAGGTCAACCGCTTTTATTCTAGTGTCAGGTATTCTAAGCTGTCAGATTCCCCAAGATTTACCAAAGATACAAAATAGTTTTCCCATTTTCAGGTCTTTGGGTATAATTTCACACAAGGTAGCTTATCCCATTTACTCTGTGAAGAAGAGTAAAAAGACAAGGTGGACATACTGACATGCGGAAAGCAGACTCCACAATCTGTAAGATTGTAAAGTAGGTATGTTTATTCGGCGTCGGGCGACACGGAGGGTAGTCCCACCAAAGTCGTGTCTCTTCAATTTATGCAATCAAATATTATATATACATTAGATTTCCCAGTACACCTATACATATGCATCTATCCTCACTGCATATCAAAATCAGTTCCAAGAAATAATTTCCATATTATAATTAGTTCCAAGAAGTAATTTCCATAGACTCCTCCAGGCTGCGCTTGCGCAGTGCCTCCTGGTGGTGGTCGTCGGGGGTCCCAAGATGAAGGCCCATCGTCTTCATCACGGTGTCCACTGATTGACCTTTGTTTCTGCCCAAACTCAGTTCTCTCCTGGCTCCCATCCATACAGCAGGGTCGGTCTTAACTGGTTCTAGGCAACTCCCAGCCCCTATCAGGAACTAACCCCTTTGTATGGAGATGCAAGACTCTCTGCTTTGGTTAATTTAGACAATAGATAGGCACTATCGATTCTCTTTAAATGCACCACAACTATTAGATAATGCAGCTTCTACTAAAATCCCTTTTAACCCCTTCCTTCCATATGAAAGGAAAAAAGTCAGACATGACTATTGTGAGATAAAAGACTTCACAGTTACGGAATTAGAAGCAAAAGGCAATTACAAATATACTACAGAGTTATGTCCAACCCCTTCTCTTTTCCTACTAGCCTTGTCAGATAATGGTTGAAACGAAGATAAGTGGTTCTCATATCCTTTGCCATTCTCTGAGACCACTAAAATAGATATCTTCCAACACCTGCCGCAAGCATATTAATAATCAGATGAAAAATTAATGCCTAAAAATCCGCAGAATTAACCCTCTCCTTCAGCCATCCTCAATTAGTAAGAAAGAAGAAAGCCTGCACGAAGGAAACAGGCCCTAAATATCTGTGCTAGGAGGTCCCTTTAGACATCATGTTGATCATTGTCGGTGACGTGGACAGTGGGATTAAGTGCACCCTCAGCAAGTTTGCTGATGACACCAAGCTGTGTGGTGCAGTCAACACGCTGGACGGAAAAAATGCCATCTAGAGGGACCCTGACAGGCTTGAGAAGTCAGCCTGTGCGAGCCTCATGAAGTTAAACAAGACCAAGTACAAGGTCCTGCGCACGGGTCAGGGCAATCCCAAGCACAAATGCTGCCGGCAAATGAATTGAGAGCAGCCCTGAGGAGAAGGAGTTGGTGGTGTTGATGGATGAGAAGCTCAACATGACTTAGCAATGTGCACTTGCAGCCCGGAAGGCCAACCATATCCTGGGCTGCATCAAAAGAAACCTCCTCAGTTACTCAGATTCAGCTATGACCTTCTCCATCATTAATTTTCTTCTACTACTTACTGTGGAGCAACTTGATAAGAAAGGTGTAATTAAATTATGAACTTTTCCTCCATTTTGCATCTAATAATAAGTCCTTTTGCGAGTAGTATGAGAAAGTTAATAAAGGCATAGTTGTGGACATCTGTAGCTTCTGCAAGACTTGATGTTCTGAAACTTGCACAAAAGCCTTTAGGGAGCAGACCAGTGTAAATTAAATTCCTGGACATGAATGACCATATCCGAGCAGCAGGGCCAGTGTGCAAGCAGGCCCTGCTGCACTATTCTCTGTAACCACAAAGTAAGGCAACGTCTATTCCTTGGAGTGTCTGTTCATGGGCAGAAAAGGGAGAGTTATGGAAAGAAATGAGGCTGATGAGGACCAGATGAATGACTCTGCGTCAAACAAAATTTGGGGACTGGGTGTTGAACTTTCGGCCCTTGGTTAATCCGCAACCCTGTTTGCTTTCATAGTTCTTTCGCATTTGCACAAATGGATTTCTACATGTAGAGTTATTCATATTTTCACAATGAAAAGTGCCTTTTCCAAACTCTACCAAATCAAACAAACAGGACTCTAAGAGAAAACTCTCATAATACCTGACAGTGATGGAACTGACTGAAGTTTGCATTATTCTAGACTCATCCATTATTTCAAGGGTAATCCTTACTTTCCTCAGGGTTTTCTTTTTTTAAAAAAACGTAAGATTTCAAAAAGGATATTATTATATGTCAAGAACTTTTTCAAGCATTCTTTAGAGAACACATTCATAGAAATTTTATAATATTCTATTAAACCTTTCTATTAAACTAAATTTTTTTCAGGGTGGATTGTAAGGAAGCACGTATATGTGCACTGTCAGTCTTATTGTAGTCCCTATTGAAAGTGCTTGTGAATGGTATTAACCAAATCTTACTGAGATCGATGGTACACAATTGTAGGTGCTTGTACATGTTGTACACACTGTGTATGTGTGTGAACATGCATTACATAAACTCAGCAGCTTCTAGAATTTGCATTTCATTTCCTTGGCTATGAGCTGCCCATTGGAAAAGAGCTATGTTCTTATCTGTGAAAAAAATTAAAATAAAATAAAATAAAATAAAATAAAATAAAATAAAATAAAATAACAAAATGAAATGAAATAGAACACAACAAAGCAACTTCCAATATTATCCCTGTTTAGTGATCAGCAGAGAAATCTTAGTAAGGATAAATCTTTCCTTTTTGTTTGCCTTACTGCACTCATTGTATATATATATATATCTATTACCATCTAATTATAATCCATTAAATCAATTAAATCACCTTCTCTGATATTTGCCATTCAGGGAAGTAAAGAAGTTGATCTGCAAGTTATAACTGCTGAGAATACCAATCATCCTTTGCATGGAAGACATTCCCTGACTTGAAAGACTGAAAGATTGTCTCACACTTCTCAGACTCTCTGGCTTCTCGATCAATCACATTAATTCCCCCACTGCTGTGTCTCCAGAAGGAAGAGGATGAGTCCTTACAAACTCCTGGGAATGAAGACAGCAGAAGAGAGATTGTACTTAAGGTTTATGCTTTTTAGGTGATAGGAGCCCGGGCGCAGCTGCTCAGCCGGTGTATGCCAGCCCAGCTCTAGCATCAGTGCTTTCAGCAGAGCCCTGCTGGCTAACCTCATGAGTTCAACCAGGCCAAGTGCAGGGTCCTGCACCTGGGTCAGGGCAACCCCCACTATAAATACAGGCTGGGGGATGAAGGGATTGAGAGCAGCCGTGCTGAGAAGGACTTGGGGGTGCTGGTGGATGTAAAGCCTGACATGAGCCAACAACGTGCACTCACAGCCCAGAAGGTCAACCGTGTCCTGGGCTGCATCAAGAGAAGCGTGGCCAGCAGGTTGAGGGAGGTGATTCTGCCCCTCTGCTCCGCTCTGGTGAGACCTCACCTGGAGTATAGTGAAATTGCTAAGCCTAAGAAACAGAGATGAGCTTTCTAGACCAACGGTAAAAAAGACTATAAAGTGCCCCAACTCTGTCATGAAAGACTGAATGCAACTTGCCGCAGAAAACTTAGTAATGCATTTCCTGGTGAACTGTTTCTTAGGATGGGTCAGGACTCCAAGTAGATGCTGAGATTTATGCTCATCCCTGTCCTGGGTTCAGCCAGGATAGGGTTAATTTTCAACAGAAGCCAGGAGGGACCATGGGTGGGCTGGCTGACCCAAAGTAGCCAAACAAAATGGGGTATTCAATACTGTGTGATGTCATGCTCAGTTCTGAGTAGGGAAGCTGGCCTGGGGGAAGATCATCACGGCTTGGGAGTGCGCTGGGCACGGAGAGGTGAGAGTTGCTCTGCGCATTTTGTTGTTTGTTTTGTATATTCTCCTTACCAGTATTATTGTCTTTTGCTGTTCTGTTAAACTGCCCTTATCCTGATCACGAGTTTTGCCTTTTTCTTTCCATTCTCCTCCTGACCCCAGCAGAGGGAGAGGCGATAGAGCGACCGCCTGATCCTTTGTTGTCAGCCAGGGCCAAACTGCAACAATCCCTCATCCTTGCTGACATGATGGACACTATCTGTTTTAAGAGGTGAGGGGTGCTGGGACCTCAGTTCCAGATATTTATCTATAAAACCATCCCTTGGCTTACCTATAGATTGAGCACTGACCTAGTGACAAGCTGTATTTCCATCCTTACAGTATGAAGGCTCTCTCTGGTCCAGTGCAAAGTGTGATCCACTGTAAAGAGTCTCCTGTGTTTGGGCCAGAACATGGAAAAGGAAGAGAAATTCTTCACTTAAGGAGGGTACTTGGGCACAGGACTGCACTGGCACCAGCCAGCTCAGTGATGTTGGACACAGCAGGTCTGTGGTCACTGGTGGAGAATCCGACACTCTTGTTGACGTCTTTCCCACTTGATACCTAGTAAAGAACGAGGTTGCCTCTACAGTCTACTTAATCCTTTCTTCAGCTAAGGCCAGGAAGAGGGGGGTGGGGGAGGGAAGGATGAATTCACCCAAGGTTTGATAGAAATTTTAGGACAGAATAAACTTCCCTCTGGACACATCCATTTGTCTCACTGACCATGGCAGAAGCTGAGGGTAACTTGTCAGAGTCTGTTGTCAGGTCAATCCACACCTGAATAACAGAGTTAGACATGTGCTAAACCCCCAGTTTTTAAAGGCTGATGAACCCTAATTTTGGAGGTCTGGTACTTAGGATGATGTTTAGATAGTGTTCTCTGAAGACAATCTCTAGTTCCTCAGCTCCGTTCTTCAGGGTTTAGATAGTACTGTTTTGTTCCCTCTGCCTATTTAAATTTTCTCTTGGGTCAAGAAAAGTCTCCTACTAAGAGGAGCTGGGGCAGTGTGTCTGCGGTGCTCGTGGTCACAGAGTGGAGCCAGCCAGATCAGGGGAAAAAAAACATAGCAAAATCCTTACTCTTGGCAAAACTGCAAAACCTACAAGGACAGGATTAGATCAGTGCTAAACAATTCAGGCCTGGGTCCAGCTATCTCATGCATGCTGCTTTAGCAGAGTGGCTGATCATGACTGTTCTTGAGACACTGCTTTTAGGTGGCAGCCTGATTATCATAAAGGTCTATACAGTCATCAATGAGCAAAACTCCAATGATTCTTTGGTGCTTGGGTTTGAGGCTTTACCAACAGGCTCATTAGCTTATGTTATTGGCTTCTTCTGCACTTTTTTTGTTGGAAATATTTCTTCAACCATTGATGAATCTCTCTTTTTACAGTAGATATCAATGATTTCTGTGATGCATGTGTTTCCTATTTTCCACTTTGCACAATACAAGACAGTTAGAAAAAATGGTTGCAATAAGTTGTCTGTGTGGCCACTATGCAGATAAACTGGCCTACCTTTGCAGACAGGCAGGGAAAGATTGTGTAATTTAAAAGAAAGTCTGAAGTTACCTGTAAACTCAGATAGATGCAACAATCATCTGCTCAAAGTTAATGTGCTATTTGTGCCAGGGAATTGTCAGTCACCAGGGACTGATGATGGGGTCACATGTAAGAGTGCTGTTTATGTGCTATTTTCTTTTTATAGCTTAAATCAATAAGCTGATCGAGCTGAGCTGGATCGATCCTTCTGAGTTTTATTTACAATTATCCTTTAATGGTTAATACAGTAGTGCCCTATAACTGAACATGCTACAGAAATTCTTTTTGGGGCAATATATCTTCAGCTCAGCCAAAGTCCTGCTGAATTCAATGTGTTTATAGCAGTATAGCTGTGCTCAACCCTTTGCTAAATCAGGACCTATGCAAGGTTTTGGAAGACGAAGGACGGTAACAAAGGCTGACGAGGACAGACACATAATGTTCCCGCATTAGCGGATGGCGAAACAGCCTCTTGCAGAGGGCAAGGCAGTGCAAGGCTAATTTTCTGAAGGGACTTTCATTTGTTGTTGGGTGAACCTAAGAAAAATCTGCTGTGCCCAAGCTTATTCTATTGTGAACACCTTTCTTAGCAGATAGCCTCTCCTTAATGAACAACCTGTCCTCTCTTTCCATGAATGCCTCCCCTGCTTGCCTAAAGCCACCCGTGCCTGCAGTCCTGCGTTGATGTGCCAGCAGCTAGGGATAAGAACTCCTTGTGAGAAAGGAGTGCAAGAAATTACAAGCAAGTGTGAAGTAGCTGGCCTTTCCAAAGGTCCCCATTGCTCTGGCCACCACAGAAGAAGCTGTTCAGGGTGTTTCTGGGAAAGGGTTGTTAATCTTCCCAGCACACATCTCTCTTTTTAAATTGGTCTTAGTGCAATACTTATTAATTAAAATGCTAGGCTAGCAATATTCCAAAAATATAAAATTAGATTCTGATCTCTGTTCTATGCATATAAATCTGATTTATGTCCGCAGGTGTCAGTTCCATAAATGTATGCTACTGAAGATGAGACACTTGCCTACGTTCTCTAGATATGCAAGGAAGATGATAGCCTGAAGAAGTTAATATACACCTACTACTGAGTATAAATGCAAGAGGCACAACATCATGAAGTTATCATGCATCAGAACTGCAGGGTTCCCATTTCCTGGAGAGTGAATCTTCAGTCTAATGAAAATCAGAGAGAAACCTCCCCATGCTTCCAGCTGGACTCATGTTCTGTCTTCTGGAGATTTTAAACACCTTGCCAAGTACAAGCTGTAAACCAACGATAGCCAAAAATACACTCGGAGGCCTAAACACTGTTTCTTTTCTTTTGCCATTAAATCTGATGTCTCTCAGTAAAGGTGAAACCATTCTTTATTTTCACAGCATGTCAAGACAGATGAGTCTAAGATACAGTTAAGTCAAAAGGAGTCCAGCACTCAGTAGACAAATCCCTGGTAAAGCCCATTCAAGTCAACACAGGGTGTGGCCTACAGTGGCTAGTATCTTCTGGCAAGTGTAAGGCGAATACCAATCACCCTTCATGCCTTTGTGTAAAGGAGGACTAAAAGAATAAACCATTGCCATACTCCTCATTAATTTAGCAAGACAAAAAATCCCACAAGGGAGCGGTTTCCCTTAAATTCCTAGATAACCAAGAATCGTTCATGGGAACATCTCAGTTGTATTAAATTTGACAGAATATTTGTAAAATATTACAATAACATTTATATATTTCATTTTGACTTCATCATACCATATAATAATCAACTACAAACTCTGGGCTAGAAAACAGCAATTCCTTTTTTTTTTTTTTTTAATAGTTGAAGCTTCACAGTTTGTTTTCATTTTGCATCTGAACAGATGGCAACTTTTGCTGTTATAATTTTTCATCACAAAAGACTGATTGATTCTCTAGTTGTTAGGGCATTTACCTCTTATTGGGAAACTTAAGTTCAGATTCCTGCTTTGAATCAAATAAGGCAGGTTCCTGAACCTGTGTCTTTTTCTGTGCTTACCTCTAAGCTATCATTTTTAAAAATACTATTGATTTTTTTTTTCTGACCTGGCATCCATCTCTGTCTCAATTCTGTTCCATATGTGAGAAACATTTATTGAGAAAAGTTTAACTGAATGTTGTCATATACAACCTAACATTTCCATACTGGCTTTTTCTGATTGGAAGATTCTGTTTTGATGAATTGGCATGGTGATGTACTCCTCTTCCTTTGTTTAATTAAAAAAAAAATAAGAGCAAAAACCTGGCCAAGTCTATTCCTCTTTTCTTTATTCAATGCCCACAAAATTACTGCTTTCAGTAAAATACAAACACGAGAATTATCTAGGAGGATTTCTGGACACCAAGTAAGTTCCAATCTGTAATTTGGTCCAGTTTCTAAATGAAAGTCTGAAACTCATTAAAACCACAAATTCAGGAGCTGAAACAGAAAGAGAAATGGAAAGAGCATAAGCAGGAAAATCTACAGGTATAATATCTTCATTTCACTTGATATAGCAGTTTCTTTAATGCCATTTTGTTTTTATCAAATGAAATATCTGATATTTAAGATTTAGCATTACAGAAGTGTCTGATGTTATCGCAAATATTGTGCCAATATGCATCTGATTTTTTCCTAGTCCTTCCTGAGTAACTACAAAATTTTCAGTTTTTATTGGGCAGGTTTGTGCATGTAGTGACACTTTTGCAGCTAAATATCAGAAACTTACCTCAGTTCTTGCTTCCCAATATATCAGTGAACTATTAAAATTATTTTCAAATCCCATCTGCTGTCTATTTCATAGAATCATGGAATACCAGGTTGGAAGGGACCTCCAGTACCATCTGGTCCAACCTTTCTTGGCAAAAGCATGGTCTAGATAAGATGATCCAGTACGCTGTCCAGCCAAATTTTGGAAGTGTCCAATGTTGGGGAATCCACCACTTCCCTGGGGAGGTTATTCCAATGACTGATTGTTCTCATTGTGAAAAATTGTCTTCTTGTGTCCAACTGGAATCTCCCCAGGAGCAACTTGTACCCTTTTCCCCTTGTCTTTTCCATGTGAACCCTTGTAAAATGGGAGTGTCCAACTTCTTTATGGCCACCTTTTATATACTGGAACATGGTGATTATGAATTGAATTTCTAAATTTGTTCATAGTCTTGAGAACTAGAAATATTTTTTGCCTATTTTTAAAAGAAAACTGAGATTCTTATATGGTAATTTGGTTCATGGGAATTGGAGATTTAAGAAAACAATAAAGCCAAAGACAAATAAGAATTCACCAACAGTGATAAGTCTTTCTACGGAGTTGGGATAGCTGCTAAAGCTGCATGAATCTTTTCTTGTCTATAGGGAGTTTGCTGGTATGCTCAATATGTCCTCTAAGAGGAACTGCTTGCTGTCTCCCTGATGCCTTTTATGTAAATTGTCTAAAAATCTGACCTATTGAGGAGCTCCCATTAGCAAAGCTATTGGCAAAATTAATCTCTAAGGTCTATTTCTTTTCTTCCCCCTTCCCCCCCCCC
>Ga0065711_1011428_pt1 | contig 11972 bp, 6 predicted proteins | sample Hoacrofraction12_FD_59098 | JGI IMG/M metagenome (GOLD analysis project Ga0065711, IMG submission 59098) | Hoatzin crop microbial communities from Cojedes, Venezuela - Epithelial fraction 12 v2 (version 2) | ecosystem: Host-associated > Birds > Digestive system > Esophagus > Crop | place... | reverse complement strand
TATCAGAGTGGAGAGTGAAGAGTAACTTCGTTGAACCTTGGCTGCGGTTCGGCAAACTCGAGCAAGCTCGGTCTGCGCTCACCTTGCACAAGGTTTGAAGAGTGGAGATGTCGGCTGGTGATATAATCTTCGCGCGGACCAGCACGGACTTTTACACATTATTAATTATATATACTAGGATTTGGGGGTGGTATTGCCTTTGGGTTTGACGGAGAGGGCGCGGCGGATAACGTCGTGGGTTTTGTTTGATTTCCATAATGCGTATTTCACAATGAACTTGTCGCCTCGCGTGGGTGGGGTGGCGAATAGTTGGGCACTGGCTCGGAGTTTGTAGTGCTGGGTGGTTTCGAGGTGGACACCGCCCTTGTCGTCGATGCGCGTGACCGTTGATTCCATATTATAAAAATGCTTGAGGGCTTCTTGGGCATCGCAGGGTGTGACTTGGCCGCAGTAGGAGCGTTCATTTATGGTGACGAGACGCAGGGTGACGAAATCGCCCTCGTTGAGTTGTTGTTTCACCTTATTGAGGGGGATGTTGAGCGAATGGTTGTCGTTGCGTTGCGTGACGACATGGTAGTTTTTGTCAAAGGCGCGGTTGATGAAGGCGTAGACGAGGGGGAGGATGGACCAGGGGGCGGTGGAGGTGGGGGAGATGCACAGGGGTTGGGTGAAGGAGGTACCTCCTTGGCCCTTTTCGGTGCGGTAGATGATGGTGACGATGTCGCCGGGGGCTATTTTGCGGCAGGCGGGGAACTTGGCGGGGATTGCGCGCACGGTTGTGCCGTTGGGGGCAATGAAGAGGATGCGTTTCTTGCCTTGCGCGTTGGTGTAGGATTCCATCATCACGAACTGCTGGGAGGGCATTTCGCTGTAGACTTCTTGCATGGCGCGTTGTTCGAGGGCGGGTATGGCGTCACGGCGTTGCTGGTCGGTGGTGAAGCCGGCATGGTTCCACGCTTTCTCGAGGAGGTCGCGCACTTTGCTGGCATCGAGCGAGTGTGCTTTGAGGAGGAGGCCCAACTTGAGGTTGATGTCGTCGGTCATGTCGGCAGCGTTTTTCCAGACGTAGTACTGCGCCGACAAATCGGTGTTGCACAGGAGGTCCTTGTAGCGGTTGAGGGCGTCATCGCGTTGGTTGAGCCACGAGGCAACGAGGGCGCGGTAGTACTTCATCCACTTGTCGTCGGGGCAGTTGGTGATGGTGAGGTCGAGCAAACTGGCGAGCCACTCGAGGTCGGTGGTTTCGCGATGTTGCTGCAGCTTTAGGTGCTCGTAGCAGGCCTTGGCGACGCGCACGGCAGGGCCGTCGAAGGGCTGGTCGGGGTTCTTGGTATTGGGTTGCTGACGGAAGTCGATGGTGGCGAGGTTCTCGATGCCCCACTGGCGCGCAAAGGGCAGCAGTCGCCAGCGGTTTTGCTCGGTCATGGCGTAGGTAGCCTCGCCCAGGATGCGGCTGTGGTAGGTTGAGTTGCAGCGGCGTGGGCAGTGAGCGAGGTACTCGTTGTAGGTCGGCCACAACTGGCTGTAGTTGTGCGATTTGCGCAAATCCAGCAATCGTAAATAGTAGGCTTTCGCGATAGATTCGTTGATGCGCGATTTCACGTCATCGGTGGCGGTTTCAAACAGCGCGACGATGTCCTGCGGCGGCGTTTTCTCCATCAACTTCGTGATGAGGTGCGGCAACAGTTTCTCGAGGTCCTTGCCTTCGTCCTCGTAGGGTTTGCGGAAGTTGCCGATGCCCCACATTTCAACGAATTTGTCGAAGCGCTGGAATTTGTCGGCAGCTTTGAGGGCGAGCCACAGCATTTGCGAATGTAGCTGGGAGGGCCGCTCGTTGTGGAGGTTGATGTATTTGAGGAATGTGGTGCGGATTTCGCGGCCGTCGGACTCGGGATTTTGCAGAATTGCGTTGAGGTATCGGTAGATTATCCAGCCAAAGCGCTCGTGCAAATCTGTCTTTAATTCGTTATTCCCCAGGCTGTTCACGACGTTTTGATAAGCCTCGACGGGGTTGCTGCGCGAGAGGTCATCGTTTTGCGCAATGAGGTTGCCTTGCGGGTCCGACAGCAGCAAAGCCTTGGTAGCGAGGCTGTTGTAGCATTTTGTGCTTGTTTCATCCCAGTCGAGTACATCGTCGCCCAAGTTTTTCATTTTGTCCAAATCGGAGTTAATCAACTCAGTGTTCCGCCCTTGCTCGAGATTGTTCTTGCAACGCCAATAAAGCGCCCAAAACAACGTCCGCAAAGCGGTGATGCTGCCAGAATACTTGCGCGTAAAGCGAACGGCACGGTCGACCGCCTCGTCATAATAGCCCTGTTTGTATAGGTCTTTAATGATTTTGGCGGTTTCATACTCGGGGTCTTTTTGATAGTAACTCATTGGTACTAAAGGAGTTGAAGGAGGTTGTTAAGGGAGGTAGCGTCGGTAGTGGCGAGGATGCGGGGCTGGCATGCAGTGACGCGGTCGCTGCCATTGTAACTGAAGTCGAGGAAGGCGTAGAAGCGTCCGCCAGCGCTCAAGCGATAGGAGACTTGATACTGCGCCGTGGTGACGGCGTCGATGTCGAGGCCGCAGCGTGAAACGGCGTCGGTGACCTTAGTGTGCAGCTCGGCAAGGCCCTCGGTGGCAGGGGTGTATTGATAGTGCTGCGCGGGCTGGCGGGAGAGGCAATCGAGCAACGCTTGCGGCACGTCGTTGACGGGTCGTGGGTCGCGGAAGGCGCCCTTTTTATTGTAGAAGAAATCGACGCGCGCGGTCGCTTGATTTTGCTGATTTACAAAGGTATAGCGGTTGCAATACTGCAAGGATTCCACCTGGGTGATGCGCCACGGTGTGCTCTCGAGGGCTGCACTGATTTGCCAGTAACGGATGCGCAGGAATTCTTCGCTGTGTTCGTCGTGGAAGGGGGTGACGCTGGTGTTTCCCGCGAGCGTGGGCAGTTGCGGTACTTGGCTGATGATGATGGGTTTATGCACCTCGATAGGTGCCTTTTCATTATGAGGGAAGTTGGCGCCAACGAGGTGGCGGGCGGCACGCGTGGTGACGGTGTAGGTCCAGCGCAGGCTGTCCTTGTCGAGGCCCGTGCGGCCCGAGTAATCGGCAAAGACGATGGGCCACTCGCCGCCTTGCGACTTGTGGCCGGTGATGGCGTAACCATACTTGATGCGCAATGCGTTGTAATAGGGGTCGTCGACAAGTGCCTTTTTGAACTCGGTCGAGTTGGGCTTGAGGTGCTTATGACGCTTGCGGAAATCGACAAAGAGGGCACGGAACTCATCGTGGGTGAGTTGCGCCTCGGTGCTGGCGAGGATGTTGTTAAGCACGAGTAGCGAGACTTGCTGGTTGCCGTGTTGCATGGTGAGGTGCTGCCACGAGAGGGTCACGGTGATGGGGTCGGCGTCCTTTTTCTGAAGGGTGACGTCACGCGATTCCACGTGCGGGTCGACGGCGAGCACCTTGAGGAAGTCGCCGTTCAGCAAGTCGGGGCCACCCTCGGCGCTGTAGTGGTTTGTTGTCACGACGACGATATCGCCGGGCTGAATCGTGTTGCAGCCGGGGAAGAAGCGCTCGCGCACGGCGGCGTTGTAGTGGGCGGCATCGGCATTGGTGTAGGTGATGATGATGGCTTGCTCGGGCGAACGCTGGGCGTTGGCGCGGCAATAGGCGTCGGCAAAGCGGCTGGCGTCGAGCTGGGCGACCTCGTTGTTGTCGATGTCGAACGTCAACTCCAGGCGGCGTGCGCCAGGCTCCAGCAGACGGCGCACGCGCGTCGCATTAGCCAGGATTTTGCTACCCTCGCCCTGTCGCATGACCTGCGTGAGGCGAGCGGTTGCCACCTTGAGGCCCAGCGATTGCAGATACTCCACGTCGAGGGCGGGCGAACAGTTGTCGCCCACCGGGGGTAACTGCGCAGCGTCGCCCACCATGATGAGTTTGGGGTGAGAAGGCGACTGACGGACGTAGGTGAGCAAATCGTTGAGCAACCGCCCCGTGCCGAAGCGCAACATCCCCTCGTTGCCAGCCTTGTCGCCCACCATGGAGGCCTCGTCGACGATAATCACGCGCGCCTGCGGCGGTGTTTCGCGCACGGGGAAATAATAGATGTGTTCGTCGGTGGCCTCGTCGATTTCGATGCGGTCGAACTTATAGATGGCGCGGTGGATGGTGGTGGCGGTGTGGCGCGTGCGTTCGCTCAGCACCATGGCGGCACGGCCGGTGGGTGCCATTAATTGTGCGACGATGTGCCGGTCGTCGAGGATGGAGGCGATTTGGTTGATGAGCGTGGTTTTACCAGTACCGGCGTAACCGGTGAGGATGAACACGTCGGCATTGCTACCGAGAAAATGCTCGATAGCCACAAGCGCTTGATGTTGCTCGGGGGTAAGTTGCATGAGTTAGGTGATGTAATGGTTGTTGCCTCTCTAAATAGCAATAATTGTGCCACAAATGGCTCATCACGAGCCATTCGCGCAAAAAAAGAGGGCGGCTGTGGTGGGCCGACCCTCGTGAAGGTGGAGAGGAGGAGTTGAAAAGCGTTTATTTCTTGGTGGCCGTGGCGGGCTTTTTGGTGGCCCGGGTGGTTTTGGCCTTGGTTGTCTTTGCTTTGGTGGTCGTTTTGGCCTTGGTGGCGGGCTTGGTTTCCTTGGTCTTGGTGGTCGTTTTGGCCTTGGTTGCGCGAGGTTTGCGGCCGCGGCCACTGCGTGAGGCGTTGCCATCGTCGGCTACGATTTCGCGGCACTGCTCGAGGGTGAGGGCGTGGGCGTCCATCGTCTTGGGAATCTTGTAGTTTGCCTTTTTGTAGACGATGTAGGGGCCGAAACGGCCGTTGAGGACTTGCAGGTCGGGCTCCTCGTCGAAGGTAGCGATAACGCGCTCGGCGTCCTTCTTGCGCTTGTCGTCGATGAGGGCGATTGCCTCGTCGAGCGAGAGGCTGGTGGGCTCTTGGTCCTTGGGGATGGAGACGAAGAGTTTGCCACACTTGACGTAGGGACCGAAGCGGCCGATGGCGACCGATACCTCGTTGCCCTCGTACTCGCCCAGCGTGCGCGGCATCTTGAAGAGCTCAAGTGCCTCGTCGAGGGTGATGGTGGAAACGCTTTGGTCCTTGCGCAGGGGTGCGAAGCGAGGCTTCTGGCCGTGGTCGGCAGCGGCACCGAGTTGAACGACAGGCCCGTAGCGACCGATTTTCACCGAGACGGGGAGATTTGTCGCGGGGTCGACGCCCAGCTGACGCTCGCCCACCTTGTGCTCGAGGCGCAGTTGCGAAACGCGCTCGATGTTGGGGTGGAAGTCGGCGTAGAACGTTGCTATATCCTTGTTCCACTGCTCGTTGCCTTGCGCGATTTCGTCGAAATCGTTCTCGACCTTGGCAGTGAAGTTGTAGTCCATGATGTCGGGGAAATACTTCATGAGGAAGTCGTTGACCACGAGGCCCACGTCGGTGGGGATGAGGCGGCCCTTGGTGACGCCCACGAGTTCCTGCTTGGTGCGCGTGGTGATGCGGTTGTTGCGCAGGGTGATGATTTCGTAGTCGCGTTTTTCGCCCTTGCCGTCGCCACGCTTGACGTAGTCGCGTGCTTGGATGGTCGAGATGGTGGGCGCGTAGGTCGATGGACGACCGATGCCCAGTTCCTCGAGCCGGCGCACGAGCGAAGCCTCGGTGTAGCGGTTGGGCTGCTGGGTGAAGTGCTGCGTGGCGGTCATTTCCAAGCTGTTGAGTGCATCGCCCTCGGCGAGGACGGGCAGGACGCGGATGTCGTCGGCAGGCGCGTTGTCGTCGTCGGTCGATTCCATGTAGACCTTGAGGAAGCCGTCGAACTTGATGACCTCGCCGGTAGCGTTGAACGGGTGCTTGTTGCCGCTCATGGCGATGTCGATGGTGGTGCGCTCGAGTTGCGCGTCGGCCATTTGCGAGGCGATGGTGCGCTTCCAGATGAGGTTATAGAGCTTCTTTTCTTGCTGATTTCCAGTGATATCGTGGTTAGCGATGAAGGTAGGACGGATAGCCTCGTGTGCCTCTTGCGCACCCTTGCTGGTGGTGTGGTAGTGGCGGACGCGCAGGTAGTCCTCGCCCATGTTTTTCTTGATTTCGTTGCTGATGGTGCCGATGGCGAGTGCCGAGAGGTTGACCGAGTCGGTACGCATGTAGGTGATGTGTCCCGATTCATAGAGCGACTGTGCCACGCGCATTGTTTGCGAGACGGTGAAACCCAGTTTGCGTGCTGCCTCCTGTTGCAGGGTCGAGGTGGTGAATGGCGGCGCGGGCGATTTCTTGACGGGCTTTACGGTAACGCCCTTGATGGTGAAGGTGGCGTTGCGGCTGGCCTCGAGCATCGCCACGGCGTCGTCGCGGGTGGCGAGGCGCTGGGAGTACTCGGCGCCGAACTCCGCCTGACGGTTTTCGGGCGAGAATTGTGCGGTGATGCGATAGTAGGGCTCGCTCTTGAACGCCTCGATTTCGCGTTCGCGCTCGGCGATGAGGCGCACGGCTACGCTTTGCACGCGCCCTGCCGACAGGGCGGGCTTAATTTTCTTCCACAGCACGGGCGAGAGCTCGAAGCCGACGATGCGGTCGAGCACGCGGCGTGCCTGCTGGGCGTCGACGAGGTTGATGTCGATGTCGCGGGGGTGCTTGATGGCCTCGAGGATGGCAGGCTTGGTGATTTCGTGGAAGACGATGCGGCGCGTCTTGTCGGGCGTGAGCCCGAGGACCTCATAGAGGTGCCAAGCGATGGCTTCTCCCTCGCGGTCCTCATCACTTGCGAGCCACACGACGTCGGCGTTGCTTGCAGCTTTTTTGAGTTTACGGACGAGGTCTTGTTTTTCGTCGGGAATTTCGTAGATGGGCTTGAAGCCGTTGTTCACATCAATGCTGAAATCGTTGCGATGGAGGTCACGGATGTGTCCATAGCTCGACATGACTTCGTAGTCTTTCCCTAAGAATTTTTGAATCGTCTTAGCCTTAGCAGGCGACTCCACAATCACTAAGTTGCTGGGCATATTTTGCTAACTGTTAATGAGTTTTACAACTATCGGCATTGCAATGGCGCCACTGTTGCTGGGGCTCGCAGTCGCGGCTCGAGCGGGGGTGGTGGTTGCAAATTCGGGCGCAAAGGTAATAATTTAATTGAAACCGCGTCACCCCCTGCGATTTTTTTTACACATTATTATATGTTAGGGCGTCCATGCGGCAGGGGTGATTCAACGGGCTATTTGTCAACTCGATAGCGCACGCGATGGTGCACTTTTGGGAAATTAGAGAACTCGCTGTCACGACAAAGTTTTCCAAAAAAAATTTTAGACACTTGATTTTCAGTGTTTTAATTTTTCGCAAAGACAAAAAAGTTTTCCAAAACGAAAATTTCTAAGAAAAAGTGCTGTAAAAGTTTTGTCAATTTCAAGAGGTGTATTAACTTTGTCCCCTGCTACGCCGCCACCCACCGCTGGAGGGTGGCTGCGTTGCGCAAAAGACACAGAAAAACTACCGAAACCAGTAATCACTACAACATAGAAAACCATCATGATACAGACAGTAGTAAAGCGCGACGGGCGCGTTGTGGGCTATAACGAGGAGAAAATCAAGGCCGCCATCCGCAAGGCGATGTTGCAAACCGAGGCCGGTGAAGACGAGGCGCTGATACAACGCATCAGCGACCACATTGGCATGCGCGGTGGCATGCAGATGAGCGTCGAGCAGATTCAAGACATGGTCGAGGTCGAGTTGATGAAGAGTAAGCGCAAGGAAGTGGCGCGTTGCTACATCAACTATCGCCACAAACGCAGCGTGGCTCGCAAGGCCAAGACCCGCAGCATGTTTGACGAAATCATCAATGCCAAGAACAACGACATCACACGCGAGAATGCCAACATGAACGCCGACACCCCCGCCGGCATGATGATGAAATTCTCGAGCGAGACGACCAAGCCCTTTGTCGACGACTACCTGCTGAGCGAGGAAGCCCGCGAGGCAGTGCGCAAGAACTACCTGCACATCCACGACAAGGACTACTACCCCACCAAGAGTTTGACCTGCGTGCAGCATCCGTTAGACAAGATTCTGCGCGACGGTTACATGGCTGGCCACGGCGAGTCGCGNCCNGCCAAGCGCATCGAGACCGCCAGCGTGATTGCTTGTATCTCGATGGAGACTGCGCAAAACGAGATGCACGGTGGCCAGGCGATTCCCGCGTTTGACTTCTATCTGGCACCGTTCGTGCGCCGCTCGTTTGTCGAGGAAATCAAGAACATCGAGCAGCTCACGGGTCAGGACTACAGCCGCCTGTACGATGCCGAAATCGACGACTACGTCACCCGCGACTTGAGCCTCATGCAGGGCGACCAGCGCATCCTGCAGCACGCCATCAACCGCACCGCCAGCCGCGTTCACCAGTCGATGGAAGCGTTTATTCACAACATGAACACGATTCACTCGCGCGGGGGTAACCAGGTGGTTTTCAGTTCGATTAACTACGGCACCGACACCAGTGCTGAGGGACGTTGCATCATCCGCGAGTTGCTCAACAGCACCTACGAGGGCGTGGGCAACGGCTCGACCGCCATCTTCCCCATCCAAATTTGGAAGAAGAAACGCGGTGTGAGCTACCTGCCGGGCGACCCCAATTACGACCTGTATCAACTGGCTTGCAAAGTAACGGCACGCCGCTTTTTCCCCAACTTTGTGAACCTCGACGCCACGTTCAACCAGCACGAGTTGTGGCGTGCCGACGACCCCGAACGCTACAACTACGAGGTAGCGACGATGGGCTGCCGCACGCGCGTGTTTGAGAACCGCTTTGGTCCCAAGACCTCGATTGGCCGCGGCAACATTTCGTTCTCGACCATCAACATCGTGCGACTCGCCATCGAGTGCCGCAACATTAGCGACCGCGAGGAGCGCATCAACGCCTTCATGGCCAAGCTCGACAACCTGCTCGAAATCACGGCTCGCCAGCTGCACGACCGCTACCAGTTCCAAAAGACCGCGATGGCCAAGCAGTTCCCATTGCTCATGACCCAGCTGTGGAACGGCGCCGAGCAACTCAAGCCCAACGACACCATCGAGCGCGTCATCAACCAGGGCACGCTGGGCATCGGCTTCATCGGGCTGGCTGAGTGCTTGATTGCCCTCACGGGACATCACCACGGCGAGGATGCCGACAGCCAAGCGCTGGGTCTCAAGATTGTGAGCTACATGCGCGACCGCGCCAACGACTTCAGCGAGCGCTACCAGCACAACTACAGCATCCTTGCCACGCCCGCCGAGGGATTGAGTGGCCGCTTCACGCGCCGCGACCGTCAGGACTTTGGCGAAATTCCTGGCGTGACCGACAAGGTTTATTACACCAACAGCAACCACGTGCCCGTGTACTACCACTGCAGTCCCAAGCACAAGGCCGAGGTCGAGGCGCCCTATCACGACTTGACCCGCGGTGGCCACATCTTCTATGTCGAAATCGATGGTGACGCCACCCACAACCCGCAAGCGATTGCCGACGTGGTCGACCTGATGGACCGCTACAACATTGGTTACTGCTCGGTGAACCACAACCGCAACCGCTGCATGGATTGCGGCTACGAGGACGCGACCGAGAACCTCACCGAGTGCCCCTGCTGCCATGGTCACCGCATCGACCGTCTGCAGCGCATCACGGGCTACCTGGTGGGCACGACCGACCGCTGGAACTCGGGCAAACTTGCCGAGTTGCACGACCGCGTGGTGCACAAGTAATCCACGCCATGGCGAGTAACGACGAAACGACCCTGCGGGTGCTCAAAATTGTCGAGGGGACCAGCGTCGATGGACCTGGCTTGCGCACCTCGATTTACCTTGCGGGCTGCACCCACCAGTGCCCCGGCTGCCACAATCCGCAGTCGTGGGACCCGCTGGGCGGTCGCCCCATGACCCTCACCCAACTGCTCGAGGTCATTGCCGAAAACGAGGCACCCGTGACCTTGAGCGGTGGTGACCCGTTGATGCACGCCCACGCCGTGGGTCGCCTCATCGCCGCCATCAAGGACCAGCTACACCTGAACGTGTGGTGCTACACCGGCTACAGCTGGGAAGAAATCGTAGCCTCGCCCACATTGCTGCAAGCCATCGCGCGTGCCGACGTCGTCGTCGAGGGCCCCTTTGTGCTTGCCGAGCGCGACACCACGCTCCACTTCCGCGGCAGCCGCAACCAGCGCCTCATCGACGTCGCCCGCTCCCTCGCCACCCACACCCCCACCCTCTTCCCCCTCCCCGAATAACAAGAAAAAGCAACAAACCCTTGTAGGGCAATTTGTGGAATGAAGAAAAAGTGTTATCTTTGCTTTTGCTGTACAAGAACAAGAGCGCAATGAATAACACAGTCCGTAAATTGCCCAAAGGCATCCAGTCCTTTGAAAAAATCCGCAAACAAGGGTACTTGTATGTGGACAAGACCGACCTTTTGTGGGAACTTGCCAACAGTGACCAGAACATCTTTTTAAATCGTCCGCGGCGTTTCGGTAAGAGCTTGCTGAGCGACACGATGGCGCGCTATTACGAGGGTCGCAAGGATTTGTTCGAAGGGCTGAAAATCATGGAGAAAGAGCATGATTGGGTCAAGCGGGCGGTTTTCCGCTTCGATTTTAGTGGGAAAGAGACGGCGCGGGAGTTGACCGAGTCGCTGGATTTTGCGCTTGAAGTCTATGAGAAGCAATACATCCCGGCAACCGAAGTTCGCGCTAAAACGCTGGCCGACCGTGTGTTACACTTGATGCGAAATGCCTATCAACAGACGGGACACGAGGTTGCTGTGATTGTCGACGAGTATGACGCGCCGCTGCAGCACACGCTTTACAAGCCCCGCGAGCACGAAAAGTTGGTTGAGGTCTACCGCAGCTTTTTTCCTGCATTTAAGACGGGCGACAGCTTTCTTAAGTGCCTGTTTATCACTGGAATTACAAAATTCACGCAATTAAGCCTTTTCAGTGTGCTCAACAACGTCACGGTGCTGAGTGCTAACCCGCAGTATGCCACCCTGTTTGGGTTCACGCACAAAGAAATCGAGGAGTATTTCCAGCCCGAAATCAAAGCCATGGCTGCGAAAAATGGGTGGACTATCGAGGAGACGTTGTCTGAGTTGCGCGAGGCTTACGATGGGTATCACTTTAGCGACGACATTTCGCCCGAAAAAGCAGTGTATAACCCTTATAGCCTGCTCAATGCGCTGGACCAAGGCCTCATCGACGACTACTGGGCATCCTCGGGCGGTAGCAGTCTGCTGAGCGAGATGTTGCGCAACAACGAGCAGTATGCCGACGAGAAATTTGAGCGCATCAGCATTCGTGGCAAGGTGCTGCGCAATGCCGACGTCAGCACGACCAATCTCCCACTATTCTTGTATCAATGCGGGTACCTGACCATCAAGGACTATGATGGAGAGTATTACACCGTGGGCATCCCCAACCAGGAGGTGCGCAGTGCGCTTTACGACATCGTGCTGCCCAATGCGTTAGGGAAGATTGAGACCGAGGTGGCAAGTGAAATCTCGCTGATGCGTGATGCACTGGTCGCTGATGACGTTGACCGATGCATGGAGCAACTCAAGCGACTCATCAGCACTACCCCCTACGGTAGCCGCGACGAGAAACGACTCGAGGAACGTTACCGCTTTATCGTGGTGCAAGCCTTCTACCTCATGGGCGCACGCGTTGAGCAAGAAAAGCATGTGGCTGGCGGCATCATCGATGTGGTGGTGCGGTTCCGCAACATCGTTCTGGTCATGGAACTCAAACTCTACAGCCGCGGTGGCCTCGAGGCTGCGCTGCAGCAAATCAAGAGCCACGGCTATACCGATGCCTTTGTGGGGAAGGGTGATGACGTGTGGGCTGTGGCGCTCGAGTTCTCGAGTGCACAGGACCGAGCGCTCACGCGGTATGCGGTTGAGCGGAGGGGTTAACGGAGGGTGACGAGAATCCAAGCGCGGGGTTCGAGGACGCGGAGGCGG
>Ga0065711_1048127_pt1 | contig 11973 bp, 8 predicted proteins | sample Hoacrofraction12_FD_59098 | JGI IMG/M metagenome (GOLD analysis project Ga0065711, IMG submission 59098) | Hoatzin crop microbial communities from Cojedes, Venezuela - Epithelial fraction 12 v2 (version 2) | ecosystem: Host-associated > Birds > Digestive system > Esophagus > Crop | place... | reverse complement strand
ATCTGCCAGCTCTGCTCTGCTCCCTTGTCCCTGAGGGCAGTTTCCCAGAGGATCCTATCGATGGACTCCTTCAAGAGCTGGAAGTTCGCTTTCCTAAAATTCAGGGTCCTGACTTTACCCTTCACCTGACCCATATCCCTCAGGACTGTGAACACCACCAGTGCACAGTCACTGCAGCCCAGGCTGCCTCCAACTTTGAGGTCACCGATTAGCTCACTTGCATTGGTGACCATCAGGTCCGGTATTGCATTGCATCCCCTCTGGTAGGGCTGTCTATTATCTGGCTTTAGAAGTTATCCTCCATACACTCCAGGAGTCTCTTGGATTGCCCATGGCTCACCGTGCTAGTTTTCCAGCAGTTGTTGGGGGGATTGAATTCCCGCAGCAGGATGAGAGCCTGCGAGCGTGATGCCTCCTGTAGCTGGAGGAAGAAGGCTTCATCAACAGGCTCCCCTTGATCGGGTGGCCTGTAGTAGACACCAGCCACAAAGTTCCCTTTGTTGCCTCAGTCTCTGATTCTTACCCATAAGATTTCAACCTGCTCATGGCTATTCTTCAGGGACAGCTCTTTCATACTCTATCCATTTCTTGATGTAGAGGGCAACACCTCCACCCCTCCGCCCTCCCCTGTTCCTTCTGAACAGCCTGTGGCCATTTATAGGTGCTCTCCAGTCATGGGATTTGTCCCACGAAGTTTCAGTAATGGCAACTAGCTCATAGCTTTCTAGCAGCATGGTGGCTTCCAACTCCTCCTGTTTGTTGCCCATGCTGTGTGCATTGGTGTAGAGGCACTTCAGCTGGGCTGTCAGCCTTGTAACCTTCTTTGAGGAACACCCCTTCATTCCTTTGAGGTATTTCACTGGTGTTTCCCTGTTGGCCCCTATTACCTCAGGAGCCCCTGGCTCATCTCCGTAAGACTTCAAGTGTGCTGCAGTGTAGCCAGCAGATCTCAGAGCAACAAGCTGACGGCCCTCGCTATAACTCCATCCCTCTAACCTTGGCATGTCATCCCACATTGTCACAGGCCTTTGTTCCCAAAATTTGAATGGAATTACCATTCATCCTCTTTATCATGTTAATAGGTACAATAAGAGCGATTTCCAGTGATTTCTCAAATAAGTGCCATGTCCATCACAGAACTGGTCCGTGGAGATTTCTTAAGGGTATTGATATTAACTTACTTCAACTGTGATTCTTGCCCTAAGGGCAAATAACGTAATTTCACTGCAACATACATTTGGCCTCAGCTTGCTTTTGCTCAGCTTGTATAGTTCTGCACTTTCTTATTGTTTCTATTGTATAAGATGTCACAGCACTACTTTGATAACATGTCTTAGTATATCAAAGGCCAAGGGAATTCGGTTATGTAAACACATCATTTATTACTGTATACAGAAATGATTACCTGACATCAAAGCTAATCTAGGAGCATGCTGTGTGACTTCAGAGGAGGTGGTCTTACTGTTAAAAAGCCCTATCGATTGACAAGAGCATGGAGAAGGGACAGTGAAGGGGAAGGGTGTTCTATCAAAACCTTCACCACAGTAACAAAGGAGCCTCCCAGTCAACACACAACTTAAATATGGATGTTTTCCTGTCCCCATCTCCTCCAAAACTGCAACAAAACCGCAGAAATGGCTCTCTTGGGAGCCCCAGCAGACAGGGTAATAGCTCTGTTCTGTTTTGCTTATCAGCACCAAAAGAGACTAGAGGACGTAGCAGCCTGTGGTCGCAGATAAATCAAGGATGGTCTCTCTCTCACAATGTTCACCGGCTCTACCCATGTGAAGAATTACAGGGTTTGGGGAAGATAAAAGATAATCACTTTCTCACCATACAGGCAACTGAATTAAAGATGGTAGTCCAGAGACCAGATTTATTAATTCACATAGAGTAACAAGTTATCACAGTAGTACCAAAAGGACTGCAATGGAGATTTAAGGAGTGGATGATAAAAAGGATCATTGTACATTTGAATAGTTAAGTGATTTTTCCACGTAATCAGATTCAAATTCATCATCTTGAGAGAGAAGAGGTATGAAACAGAAACTATCTGTACTGGCGTAAAGAGTTGTTAGATGCACAAAGACATACTGTATTATAAGGAAAAATGTATGCAAACACTAAGACTTTCCCACTGCACTTAACCAGTATCTCAATCAGGTACTAACCTGTACAGTTTGCATATATGTAAATATAGTCAGATTTCTCTTTTCACCTGGTTGGCTCCGTACTAATTCTCTTCAGGATTTCTCTCACAAACCAGAAGATTGAACTCTCATGCACTGACACTGGGTATTCTCCCAGTCCTTCCTTTTGACTGTCCAACAGTTACAGGAGCAGCTTCCATTTCATCAGACAATATATTCTCAACTAAAAAACTCACTCCACAAGAGCAGTTGGAGACACCATCACTTAAAGTGAAATACGTTTTTAAAAAGTCTGTGGATGACACAAAGGAAACATAGTACATAGGCTTCATTCCCGCAGAAAAAAAATACTGCACGAAAAAACCCCAAACCTTTAAAGAGAAACCAATTCTGATGAATAAATATCACCTAGAATAAAAATTCCTGTAAGCACAATGATGTCAGATTTTCATGTAAAATAGGTACCTGCTTTAGTACCACATCTGCGTAATTTCAATGAACTTAACGAAAGAAACCCATTTTAAGATGCTTTCATGCCTTACCGAGTTCAGTCCAAAACAGACATCACTCTTGCACTTGACACTACTTTTAACACTCTCACAGGCTGCAAGAATTTACATCAATTGCCTGAGAGAAAACTAAGATTCCTGGAGCCACAGTACTGGTTGCAGGCTACCCAGAAATTCCACTTTATGTGAAAGCCCAACTCCTAAGAAAGCTAATTAATATAGCTTCTACTGACCAGATGTCCGAGAGAAGCAGCGAGGCCATACTGAAGGAGGACATTGCTCTTTAGAGACAAACAAAAGGTGGCATGATTCCTACTCACCAAAAATTTACTAGACCATTTGCAGACAAGTTGAAGTAGCTTAGCACCTGGAAAGGGGGAGCTGAGAGGCTATATGCAATGAATCTAGAATCCTACACCAGGTTCATAAGGGAAGCTTTAAAAATAAAGTTCGAGCAAGTGAAAAGAGATTCAGTGTAATAGAGAGCACCATAGAAGCAAAGAGTGTGAGCAAGGGTACAGCTGATCTGAGATGCAGACTAGAGCAACTCTCAGTACAATGTGAATTTTCAATCTGGGACCTGATAGAGTAAGAAGAAAATCTTCTTACCTTGAAAGGGCAAGCAAAGAGGAAGACTCCAACACATAGGAAAAACATGTTCAAACTGTGGTCAGGAATTTTTTTAATGGGTTTCAGAGAGGGGCAGTGGAAAAGAGAGTTCAGAGGTGAAAACAATAAAAGTAGTTCAGGTAACTGTTATAAAGGAAATAGGCAACAATTCTGGCAAGAATAAAAAAGGAAAATGTGGTGTCTGCTGATACGAAGCACAGAAACAGGGCTTGATGATAACTTACACTAAAAAAAAAAAAGAAAGAATAGCCAAAGTTTATAAAGCTTCTACGATGGGGCAGGGAGAGTTGGAGGATGGAGAAGCAGCATTACTTGGCCCTGACTGTGAGCAGAATTGGCAAGCCTTGACTAAGCGGAAAGAGTGTCCTGGGAGATCTGTCTTCTATTTATTTTCTTCTGTGGGCTAAGTTCTGCATTGTGTACGCTTTTCTCAATATGTGTATTGGCTATTAGTGCATTCTTTCTATATTTTTTTAACTTCTGAAAGGGACTGTTGTTAGATTTTAGGAACTTAAGCTGCAACAGCAAAAGAACATGAAAGCTATATAGAGAGCCGTAGAAAAATCTCAAAAAACTCATTATTCCATGGCCTTCCTCTTTTTGCCTTCTCCAAGAAAACTCACATAAACAAATTATCCTCAGCTCAGCTGTAACTTCTTTCAAACACGTCCTTGATCACCAGGAATAATAATAATAATAAGGTACTCCACCCTCTCATTTCTCTGGGCAGTGTACAGAAACTGTCTTCACTGGGACTACTCTACTTCCTCCCCTTATACATTCAGCAATCCTCCAGTAAAGCTACTAACATACAGGATTTATGGGTCAGCTCAATAATATATTACTGCTCAAAATACAGCAAGACTATAGTTGTCATAAAAGTAGGGCTTAGAAATTTCAGATCGCCCAGAACAAGACCTTCCAGAAGGGCTAAATTCTGTTATTAGAATGTGAGCTGGGATACAGACATTTTCACCAATACTTAAAGGCCTGGCATTAGTCATCACATACAATCTGGGTAAGAATCTGACAGAAGAGTAAATATGGCAGTCTGTAACCTTTCCCTTTTTTGCCATGGTAAGCTCATTTCTCTCTAGCAAATGCAGGAACTGTACAGCTTTTGAAACAGTATCTTTAAAGTATTAGCATTTTTATTTATAAAGGGCTAAGTGCTCCAAGAAGAAGACAAGGAAAATAAGGTAGAAGTAAAACTTAGTATTGAGACACAAAGGAGGAAAACAAACAACGTTCCTTAGACCTATATGTCTATAGTAAGGTATTATTTTTATGACACATGCATCCAGAGATATGTAGAAGCTACCTGCATTCATCCAGAATTGTGGTCTCTCGATAGAGGAAAAAAAAAACCCAAAATCATAACAAAGCTGCTTAGGAGGATTCTGGAAGTTAATTCACTCATCTGACAGCAGGAAAAAGAGAAAAGAATGCTTAGCAAGTTACTAAGAAGAAAAGGCTCGGTGCAGAGAGAAATTTTGCAATGTAGTTGTAAAGTTCTCATGCTACTTGTAGACATTGATGTTGTACCATTTTGTTTCCAGTCAAATGCCTGCTTACTAAACAAACAGCTAGCTTAGTCTTTCCATATCTCAAGTCACTGATATCAATGCGCAATAGCAGTGATACCGAGATGTCCAGTATAATTAAATATCACATCTAAATTATACAGTGAAGAAGGAGAAGAGATAGGGGTGATCCACCAAGAAAATATATAAGCTGTTTAGAGTGCTTTTAAAGTTTTGGAGAATACTTGTTGTTATAAGTAAATGTGAGATGTATTGTTAGAGAGAATGAACCGAATTTATGCAACCGAACAATATGAGAAGAAAAATTTTTCTAGAATTAGATTTTTGAAAGACAGCTTTTGGTGTTTGATTAAAATAATGTGGGAACGGGTACCAACAGGTAAGATCAATTAGTGCTACTCAGATATGAAGTTTGTGATGACTATTCACATGCTGCACGATATCTGGAAACTTAAGTTCAGCTCACTGTAAATGGAAAAGCTATAGGCAGAGAAGTGCTATAAATGCGTGTACTTTGCTAGGACAGAAATATCCAAACAGATGAGACAGTGTACTAGAGCAAAAGAAGCAGCATTATTAATATGCATATATATAGTGTTACACTCAATTGTAAAGGAATGTATTGGACTCAGTATCTTAAGGACTACAATCTATATTCTTCGTGAATCAGTCCATATCTATCCCGTATTAGTGTGTGTGAAGTTCTGTTGACATCTCATCTGCACAGATCACAGCATGCAGCCCTGCATGTTTGTTTCCTGAGTGACCCGTCAACTGATGCACTGGCTTCCTGAAGCACTCTTATATTTCCAAGGAAACTGTCCTACTTCTGCAGTGTAGGAAGTTAGAGCATCAAGAGTGCTACCGGCAGTGATAATCTCAAATGCCATGTAATGTTTAAGATGGGTTAAACCAAAGAAAGAACAATCTGATTATTTGAATATATTCTTTCCAGCAATGTGCTACCACTGTAAAACAGAATATGCTCTGTGTCACCTTTGGCAAATAAGTTTGTGTCAGCTGAGAAATTACCACTGTATGAAGAGAGGGACCCAGAAAAGCCACTGGGCCCGAATCATGGCAGTCAGCAGGAGTTTGCCTCAGATTGCAACTGAGTTGGATTGTGCCTGTTATTGACATGGAGATGCAGGGCCTATAAAGCATTAGAAAAGTAAATTTTTATTAAATGAATTATCTCAAGACCTTGAAAAAATGTAGAGCGGTCTTTGCTATTTATTTGTTCTTTTACTGGAAGTAGTAAATGAGAAATATTTCCTGCACAGTTTATTGAATGTGTTTGTGCTTAGTGCTCAAATAGGATATGTCGCAAGGTAACCAAGGCATTTTATAAAATGTTATCGACCTTCTGGGGGCGAAAGTTAACAGCAAGAGAAGAATCAGAGAAAGACAGAGGAACAGCAACCGGTGCACGTTTCTGCTATTAACATATATGGTGGCCAAGGAAAGCATCACATGCAATTAACAATACACAGCTGTAGTCACACAAAGTATCTCTTCTGTGCAAGAGTCGAAGTTTATACAGCTGCTGCTAGCTACTCAGGAGTCACAAATGCAAACACATGGTTGCATTATGTTTACAAATTCCCTGCAGAACCTTCTGCATTTGTATGGATTATATTACATTCACTCAGAGCCTGATGACAAATTACTGTAGATTAATCTCTTCTTAAAAATATGCGGAGCTTTTAACAAAGTGTACATAAAACAAGCTGCTAGTAGTTTTTCACTGTTAATAATGATTCCTTTTAAAATCCAAAGTTTAGAAGTGTTACAGGGCTACTGGGCTTTCATTCAATATACTAATAAAACTCCATAAAGTAGACTGTTGCTGCTGCAGGGTATTGCTCCTTTCTGACAGGTACAGTGACAGACACAAATTTTCTACCTCTGAGTAGTACTATAGATACTATCAACTGAGACAAAGAAAACACAATGTATGACAATCTTTCAGTCTCACAGCAAAGAGATTTGTAGCTCGCTACAAAGTATGCTTCTCAACAAACAGACTATATTGTCCTAGGGCTACATGGAGGAGTTATATTTTCTTTGAAAATTCAAGAGCATTTGGTTTGTTTTCACTCGAAAGACTGTTTTGTTTGTCAGTAACAGCTAAACAGGTGTGCGGTCCAGGCTTTTTATTTTTGCCAGCAAAATGACTATTAACTGACCATTTGTTCTAGAACACAAACAATATAATTTGCTGTAAATATTTTAAATAAACATTTTTCTCAGGTCAGTTTTCAAAAATCCAATAAATAATATCTAAAAATGAATGCAACTCCCTCTCCCTCACTCAGTACTGGCATTTCTAAAATGCCTTTCCCAGTGATAAAACAGAAAAACCTTGGGACGAGTCCAGTGAGGACAGGCAATTCTCCTTTTTCCTCTAAAGTTTAATCTCTATGGCTTCTGGGCCAGAACACCTATTTAGATTTCCCAATAAAGAAAAACAAAAGAAAACATTTTGTTAAAGATGCAAAATATTCAAGGCAGCCTACAGAAGATGGTGATAGCACTCTGCAAGCATGGTTCCCAGGCTTTGGCCCATTCCTTGCATCACTCCTAAGACTATTTCCCCTCTTGACGACCCCATGACAGTTAATCTGGGGTCTTCTAGCTGATGACTGTAAATACCACAGTGGCTTCTGGAAGAGGATGAAGCTCTTGACCGCAGTCCGTTACAGTCCTTTACAACAGGGGACTTTGAAAATCAGAATCCAGGGCTGGATCCAGTAATGAATAAACGAATGGTACAGTTGATGCCATAATCTCCCTTTGCTATGTCCCACTGAGAAAACAGATTATTGTAAGTGCAGGATTTATTCATATTGCCTTTTCTAGAGCCATGTAAACTGAAATCCAGCAGTCCAGCAAAGAGAGAAAACGCATGGGCTGCTTGCAAGAGATCCTCCCAGCACTGTCAGTCCGGCAAAAGGACTAGAACATTTTAAATCACCATTTGTATTTGAAGAGATCACTATCAGCAGTGGGTTCATGAGAACTCCCCTACTGAGCCAGACCCAAGGTTAATCCAGTTTAGTATCTAGTTTCCAAAAGCAGTACTAGGCAGATGCCTAAAGAAGTTTAAGAGCTGGACAAACATATATGATTTTTCCTCTTAATAGTCTTCAAACCTCGAACTGTTTTCAGCTTAGAGGACTTTGTAAGCCAGATGTGGTTATGGTTTTTTTGTAACTCCCAATAGATTTCTCTTCTGCATGTTTTACGAGCCTCGCTTTAAGCCCACATAAACTTTTAGCACCCACAGCATCATCTAACAAAGAGTTCTCTAGTTCAGCTAGATAATAAGGCTACTACATTGTTTTGCTCCTCATTTACCTGTCTGTAGCCTTGTTTGATGCCTCCAGCTGTTCTGTGGAAAAGATGGAGGTTAATCTCTCCAAGGCTTTTCTTTCCAACTCTTACTTTATTCTTCAGATTTGAGTAATGGAAATTCACACAGTATTCAATGTGTTTATGTTGCAGCCAGACTCAGATGACAAAAACTATCACAATTAGCGGGCAGAAATCCATAGAGTTGGAAATTCATCATTTCCTCTGTGAGCAGATTTCAATCCTCTCTGATTAAATCTAAATTACAATAACTCTGCAAACCGCTATGTTGTCCCAGCAACTGACACCCATTCCAGAAAAGAATACTTCAGCCCGCTATTGTACTGAGATTCACCCTTTTAACTTTCAACACTGACCACTAAGGTCAGTTCTAGATTATCCTGTTGTTGCAGAAACAAATTCTGAGTTCACTTATAATTCACTTTCTCTAAAATTAACCTCAAGCCATCCAAAGGCTCTCATTCTATGAGTCAATTCATTGCTACTGGCACCAGGGCTAGGTTTGTAACTATAACTATATTGTGGTTTAGTGCCAGCAGCTCCATTTATTATGTTCCAGACATAATCAAAACCTTTCTGAATATTTTTTTTCACTCTTTTCATTGTGTTTAACTTTTGGACTCATCATGTAATTTGAGATTCCAAATTGGGAATTCTACTGGGCAAAGGCTATTGTTACTAGCATTCAGAGATTTCCCAAGACTACGACAATCAAAATGGAACCACTATCAGAGTCTTAAGACAGAAAAGTGATCTTGTCACTGAATTTCCAACATTTTTTAACTGAACACTGAGCTAATTAGGGAAAACACTGAGTGGTGCAATTAACCAAAGAAGTACAAGTGTCAAATGACAATGGATCCTTCACAAGATCAAAGCAAGAATAAAACTGTAGTGCCTTAAAAGCCTCAGTACTATTGAAATCCATTTTTTAATAGTCATGATGAAGATACAGTACTCAACAATGTTGCTATGCATAACCATAATGAGATGTCCTGGGTTTGGCTGCGATAGAGTTAATTTTCCAGTTAAAATTCCAGAGTTGTTTTTTTTTTTTAACCAGGACATGAAACTATTTTAAAAGCAAATCATTTGCAAAAAATGCAAGCAAACAGTTGCTTTTCTATATGACATCTACTTGCAAGATAATAAACATAAGTAGTAAATGAAAATATAAAAGAGTCTAAGTGCAGCACAAGCAAGAAAGTTTTCAAAACCTAATCACACACATGCACACAGGTATGATGCACTGTTTCCATCACACTAAAGAAGGACCTGATAATCTCTGGAAAGCACATCTCTCTTCTTGCATATGCAGGCACAGATGCCTTCCTTCTCCCTCTTTGTGCACTTGGTGACAAGTTCCTCTCCTTCCCACCACCTGTTCCTCATATGCATTGAGTTCTCTGTTGCAGCTCACTTGCACCAGCCAATCCAGATTGAATGCTCAGTGTCAGGAGATATGGTTTCTCTAAGAGTTTTACTACATTTCCTGAGAAGCAGATATCCATATTATAACAAGGAACTTTGGGTGATATTAGGAAACTATGATCACTCAAGGAATTTGAGTTGAATTTCTGTGTGTCCATTCTGATAGCCAAAACAGACCAGAAAACTTTTAATGGAAACATCCCTAATCTTTGCTGGACACTTCTGTAATATGATCAGAAAAAATTTAAGGTGAATCTCTCTAATATCTGTGAAGGTAAGTTCTTACATACTAGCATTCCACAGATACCTGAGGGACTCAGAAAAAAAATTAATAAATAAGAGGTGCTTCATTATAAACAGTTAGGGTCATTATATAGACTAGCTGATACATCTCTTAAGGTCAAGATTGGTCCAGGAGGCAGGATGCCAGCTTCCTAATCTGGCCTGTTTGAACTCTGGCAATCTGAGGCAACAAAGGCTGTCACTATTAACACACAACCAACCTCTTGGTACGTGTTTAGGTTCAACAGATCCAAGGAGATGATTCAGAAACCTATATGGACATTATCTTTAGGTTTTATTCATGTTACTCAGAACATCTCTTCTAATAAACATACACCAGAAGCCTTGCAAGAAGCATGTCAAGCTCCTTTGCAGAACACCAATCAATACTCAAATGTCACTTGTGCGGAGGAGAGTAACTGTGTCATGTTGGTGAATAAAGCAATTTCTTTCTTTTCTTTACTGTCTGTGTTAGAAAGAACCGCTATGCTGATACAGTAGTTGAATTTCAATTTTAGATAAGGTGAATATTAACCCCAGCCTAATGCAAGGAACGCATCTGATAAAATAATTATTTTTCCTTATGAATCACATGTAAAATACTCATTCTGAGTCACAAGGGAATGTGCACTGCCCACATTCATATTCGTGAATCATGTTCTCATCGTCTATTTTCAGTCAATACTTTTGTGTTCTACCTCTCTCTCTAAGTACCGAACTAATGAAGACCACTAAGGGAATTACTATACCTTTTTTTTTTTAAAGCCAGATTTCTAGCATGTTCAGCTGTTACTATTTTCCTTGGGAAAAAAAAAAATCATTCATCCCACCAAGTTTGTGTTCTGGACAGACAGAAGCCTTGCATGTGTATATATAATTTCTAGTGACTTCCAGCCTAGCCTTCTGCTCTCAATACACTTAGGAGTCTTTGTGTACAGTCACCACAACAGTCAACAGATTCCCATGTGTTCTCCTTTGATAAAGTGGATGATAGCCACAGATTTAACTGTCACCTTAAGCATGCTTCCACTGCTGCTTCACCATGGAGGAAGTAACTACTGAATGCATTCCAGCTATGTGGGAAACACAGAATATATATATAATTGCATTCTTTCAAGGCTAGTACTGCAGTGAGGTTTCTTGCATTATTTGTTAAGGGACTACAAGAAAGAAATTTTACTTCTCAACATGCTTCTGTCCCATTACTAAATATACGACAATGAAGAAAAGAATGAAGCTGAATGGGTGAATTACAGAGGAACAAAACATAATCATTACTCCAAAAATGGTGATTCACTTTCAATTTATGTCAAGATTTTTGGATTGTGATCTGATTTTTTCTTTTTTTTGTGAGATACAGCCACCAGTTGTAGGCTTCATAGCATTGCCTTATCCACAGTAACTTCTAGTGCCTTCGCCATAGTGCCCTTTCCATATGCTCAAAGGAATTGTCTTTTCCATCAACCTTCTATACCACTTGTTCATATTTCAGAAATCTAGTGTTTATTCAGTTGGCCTTGATCTAAATGGTTCTCTCACCTATCTTTGTCACATATTTCTCCCCCTCCTCCATCAAGAGTCCTTTTTTTCTAAAACCAGGCATTTGTGCCATTTGGCAACTCAGGTGATAAGGCAAAGCCCTAGAAAACAAATAAAGATGGATGGCTCCTATTCTCTTTTTTCACTTCTCTTGATTTCCCATCCTTGTTTTTGAGGACATCTAAGAGAAAACACAGCAGGAGATTTTCTTTTAACAGATTCTCTGCTCTGAAAATGACAATGCCCTGATATATTAAAATGAATTCAAGTAAAATATTTTGTCCCTCTCCAAGATATTTTACAAGTACCAGAGACAGAGAGGGGAAAAAAAATACAGGGAAACTTCAGCTTAGATTTAAATATGTTCAGCTCCTTGTCTGTCTCTAACAATATCCCAGCAGTGCATTTCTCTTTGCTTACTAAGAAAAGAACTCAGTAGAAAAAGTGTTAGGGTACTGGCTTCATTAACAGAGCAAGCTAAAATTTTATCCTTTTTTTTTTTTTTTTTTTTTT